>Ga0160423_10000078_pt1 | contig 63727 bp, 54 predicted proteins | sample CRUFie14St8metaG_FD_108191 | JGI IMG/M metagenome (GOLD analysis project Ga0160423, IMG submission 108191) | Marine microbial communities from the Costa Rica Dome - CRUD Field 142mm St8 metaG | ecosystem: Environmental > Aquatic > Marine > Oceanic > Photic zone | place: Costa Rica: the Eastern...
GAACCAAATAAAGTAAATGCTTGTTGTAACTTTTTTGATATTATTTCGGGTAACAGAATATTTAAATCAACACTTTTAACACCTGGTTGATAGGAAGTTTTTGGAATATTTTTTGATACTTTAGATTCTAAAAAATCTAATAACCTTTGTGCAGGAACCTGTTGAGTTTCTCCAGCATATTTCCAACATAAATATTCTATGTTTTTTTGAAAATCTAAACACACTAATGGATTTTCTTTTTTTTGTTTAAAATCATTAGGTGAAATAGAAACCACAATACCAGAGTTAGAATATTTATTATTTCTTTTTGATGGAGACCAACCATTTGTAACAACCTCTTCTTGAGAAGTGGCACAAGGAGCAATAATACCACCGGGACACATACAAAAAGAGTAAACTCCTCTGCCATCTATTTGTGCTACAAGGTTATAAGATGCTGGTGGTATAAAATCATCACTTAATCGACCATTATATTGTATCTTATCAATTAAATTTTGAGAATGTTCAATTCGAACACCAACGGCAAAAGACTTAGCTTCAATGCGCCATCCCTTTTTAAAAAACAAATAGAAAATGTCTCTAGCTGAATGACCTGTAGCTAAAATAACATGATCAAATTTCACTATTTTGCTATTATTAACTTCTAATCCAATTACCCTAGATTTTTTTTCCAATATATCGGTAATCTTAGATTCAAAATGAACTTCCCCACCTGAACGAATAATTGTTTCACGAATAGAAATAATTATTTGAGGTAATTTATTAGTTCCAATATGAGGATGAGCATCAACTAGAATATCTTCATCAGCTCCAAAGTTAACTAACCAAGATAGTACACGTTTTACATCACCTCTTTTTACAGAGCGAGTATATAATTTGCCATCTGAATAAGTACCAGCACCACCCTCGCCGAAACAATAATTTGATTCAGGGTTAACAATGGATTTCTTATTAAGAAGAGCTAAATCTCTTCTACGAGATCTGACATCTTTACCACGTTCATAAATTATAGGTTTCAGTCCCAATTCCAATGCTCGTAGTGCAGCAAATAAACCTGCAGGACCTGCTCCAACAATAGCAATTGATTTTGATTTGGAGACGTTTTTTGGAGAAAATAAGTTTTGTTTTTTAAAACCGAAACCGTTTATATTAACATCAAAAACACAATTAAATTTAATCTTTCTTCTACGAGCATCAATAGATCTTCTGGACCATTTGAAATCAAATTTCAAATTACTTAAATTAAGTTCTTTTCTAATTCTATTCTTTAAATAAAATGTATCTTTTGCTTGTTCTGGAGTGCACCTAAACTCTATTTTCTTTATCATGATTCAGCCTTCAAAAATTATTGAAAACCACCAACCACGATTAAATGTAGATTTTATGGGACGTGATATATATGTATTATCTGGAACAAATGAATTAATAAGGCCGTGGGAATATTTAATTTCTATTCCAAATTTAAAAAATGGTGCAAAAAATTCAACTCCTCCTCCAATTTGTCCTTGAATATCATGTTGTTTAATTTTTATAAACGGATCATTAAAATCTTGAGATGCATCTTCTTGTGATTGAAGGTCTGTAGAATACTGAGCACCAATCAAAGTGTATGCTGCAAAATTATTAATACGGAGTGTTCTAAATTGAAACATTAAAGGGAAATCAAGATTAGTAGAATTAATCCTTTCTTCATTATAAATATCATTTTCTAAAACATCTACAGCTTTAAACTGATATACTAAGACTCGTTCTTGAAAAGACAAAGTTGGTATCAATCTCAATCTTACAACTGGTGTACCTATCTTCAAGGTAGAAACTATACCTAACTGACCACCTGGAGATGATTTAATATTCAATGATTTCAATCCATATTCATTGTAAGTATTTATTTTTTGATATACAGTAAAACTTGATGAATTAGCCCCAAGCATAAAACCAAAATGAACTTTTTTCTCATCAAATCTTCTATAATTCATTGGCTTTTCTAACTGAGAAAAACTAATAAAAGAAAGAAAAAAAAAGAAAAAAGAAATATACCTCATAAACTCACAAACGTTATTTAAAATATGATATTGCATTTGTGCGTACATGTAATTTATTTAATTCCAGAATATATTGTTGCAATTCCAAATGAAACATACTGACTTTTAACATTATTATATCCTACTTTAACCATTATATCAAGAAATTCTTGGCCTTCTGGAAAAAAAGCAACTGATTCTGGTAAATACTGATAAGCCCTTTTGTCCTTGGAAAATAGTTTGCCAAAAAAAGGAATAAAAACTCTTGAATAAAATCCAAAAATTGTTTTAACTATTAATTGTTTTGGTTTGGAAAACTCTAGAATTACAATTTTCCCACCAGGTTTAATAACACGAAGCATATCAGCCAAACCTTTTTCTAAATTCTCATAATTACGGACGCCAAAACCAACAGTTAGGCCATCAAAATAGTTTGATTCGTAAGAAAGATTTTCAGAATCTCCAATATGCATTTTAATTATACTATCAAATCCTTTTCTCTTTATTTTAATTTTGCCTAAATTAAGCATACCATTTGAAATATCAACGCCAATAACTTCTTCAGGGTTTAATTTTAGCGATGCTATGGCAAAATCACCTGTTCCTGTTGCAACATCTAGAATTTTTTTTGGTTTAACCTCTCCAAGGACCTTAATTGCTTTTTTGCGCCAAATTTTATCTATACCAAAAGAAAGAAAATGATTTAAGAAATCATAACGTTTAGAAATGTTGTTAAACATCTCTTTAACCTCCTCTTTTTTGGAGGTCTTGTTTTTGTTATATGGTTTTATCACTTTATTATTTGACATTTTACCCAACCATTGTGTGACCATTTGGATATTTATAATTCTTACTAATCACTTTTTTTCCTACTAAATAAGCTATAGTTAATGTTCCAACACGTCCTATGAACATAGCGATTATTATAACAAACTTACCAAAACTACTTAAGTCAGCTGTAATTCCAGTAGACAAACCTACTGTGCTAGCAGCAGAAACATGCTCAAAGACTATGTCCATAAAATCATATTTTCCACTTAATAATAAATTTGATTCAGATATAGATAAAACAAAAGGGCCAATAATATTACCCAAAATAAAAAATAAAAGTATGGCATAAGCTTTCAATACAGTATCATTTGGTATTGTTCTCTTAAATAGCTCCGTATTTCGTTTACCTTTAATTGTTGAAATTAAAGATGCCCACATAATTGCGAAAGTTGATGTTCGAATACCTCCACCGGCAGAACCTGAAGAGGCTCCTATAAACATTAAAAATAAAAAAAGTATAAGAACCGGTATAGATAAATTAGATGTTTCAATTACGTTAAATCCTGCGTTTCTAGTAGTCATTGATTCAAACAAAGACGTTACAATAGCACTAAAAAAGCCTTTTTCTGAAAGCCCATTATTCCACTCAAAAATTAGAAATATAAGAGAACCAAAAGCTAATAAACTGAGAGTAAAATATAGTGAAATCTTAGTGCCAAAATCAATAGTTTTCCAGGGAGTTCGAAAACGTTCACGTAATCTACTTATATCAAACAGGTCAAAGAGATAAATCATACCAAACCCACCAAGAAAAAATAATATTAACATAATCGTGTGTATGAATGTATTATTAATTAAATCAGGGTGCATTAAACCTCCATGCATTGATGATATTCCAGCATTATTAAATCCAGAAACAGCATGAAATATTGATTGAAAAAAACGATTACCAGTATCAGCAAAAGATCCTTGATTACCAAAACCAATAAAAAGTATTACTATACCTATTATTTCTATAGTGGTAGCCCAAATAACTATTTTAAAAAGCATATTTCTTGCTTTTAAAATTGAATTATTATTTACAAAGTCTTCTATTACTTCATGGTATTTAATGCCAACACCAAATTTAGCTATAACAAGCATCAAAGCGCCAAAAGCTATAGTATTTAAACCACCTAGCTTTATTAAAATTAATACTACAATTTGTCCCTTAAAAGTTAATGTATTTGCAACATCTACAGTAGTCAATCCAGTTACACTTACTGATGACATTGATAAAAATATTGAGTCAATAAAATTCATGCCACCTTCGATTTTTGTCATCTCTGGTAACATTAAAATCAAGGATCCAAATAATGTCATAGTAGCAATTGAAATAGTGAAAAGCCATCCAGGATGAATTTTCATCCAAGGTTTAAAATTGCGTTTTTTCAATAAATTATTTAGAAGAATAATAAATACAAAAAGCTGAACAAAAATCATTGAAAAAGTTCCAAAATCTTTAAAACCCATAGAAATAAATATAGGAGCTATGATCATTGTACCCTTTAAATTATATGCAATACCCTCAATTAAAACTAGGAATAGAATTAAGGCCTCAAACCAATTATTTTTGATAAAAGAAATTGGATGAAAATCAAAAAAAAGTTTAACAAAAAATCTGAAAATATAAAAAGCAAAACTAATCTCTAATATAGTGAAACAAAAAAATTTAGAAAAATCAGTTAATTTAAAACCATAATAATAAATAAGTGTACCTATTGCAGTTAAAGAAACAAGGGAATTCATGACTGTTAATACAGCTAAAACTTTTGGTTTAGCATCATATATTAATAAGTTTACTCTCTCTCTAAATTCCTTTATACTCATTCGAGAATTAATTTTTCAACTTCAAGTTCCAATTGTTCTTTATTTATAGGAACAACTCCATTTTTTTCACAAACTAAACCTCCTGCAAGATTTGCAATTTTAGAAGTTAGTATTATGTCAAGTCCTATTGTTAAACACAAGGTAGCTAATGCAATTACTGTATCACCTGCTCCACTGACATCTGAGACATTTCGAACATGAGCAGCAGTATAATGTTTTTCATTTTTATCTTTTATAAAAACTCCTTTTTCTGATAAAGTAACTAAACTTATTTGATTATTTAATTTAGATTCTAAATCTTGAATAGCCTTTTCAAAATCAATCTTATTATCAACCTCAAAATCAACATTTAAACCTTCTTTTAATTCTTTTAAATTTGGCTTAAATAATGTTACATTTTTATAAGTAAAAAAACTATCTTTCTTTGGGTCAACAGTCACTATTACATCTTTATCATTACAAATCGAAATAATTTCGGTAATAACTTTATCTGTTAATAAACCTTTATTATAATCTTCAAATATAACAGCATCAATTTTTTCATCTATTAGCCTAGTAACATGTTCAATAAATCGATCTTCCTCTTCATTAATAATTAGCATTGTTGATTCTTCATCGACACGGAGTAATTGTTGATTATTTCCAATGATACGAGTTTTTTTTGTTGTTTTTCTGGTTGAAGATCGAATAATTCCTTTATTAGAAAGCCCATTTTTTGAAAGTAGTTGATCAAAATTATCTGCATCAATATCATCGCTTATGACTGAACATAACAATGGTTGAGCACCTAATGACAATAAATTTAGAGCCACATTAGCAGCTCCACCAAGTCTATCATTACTATTTTTTAAATTAACAATAGGGACAGGAGATTCAGGACTTATTCGAGTTACAGAACCAATTAAATAGGAATCTATCATTACATCTCCTATTACTAAAATTTGTTTTTTAGAAAACTCGTTGAAAATAAATTCTGCTTTCATCTAATTTAATTTTTCCAAAGCATTTTTTATTCTAGACATAGCTTCAATAAGAATCTTTTCAGAAGCAGCATAAGAAATTCTAATACAATTAGAATTTCCGAAAGCTTCACCTGTTACAACAGCTACATTAGCATACTCTAATAAATACATACAAATATCTGTAACAGAGGTCATAATATCACCATTAAAACTTTTACCAATAAAAAAAGAAACATTTGGGAAAACATAAAATGCCCCATCAGGAATATTAACATTTAGACCTTTAATTGATCTAAGTGCATCAATCACTATTGTTCTGCGTTTTTTGAACGCAACAATCATATCTTTTAAAACAATTGGATTGGCTTCTAATGCGGCAATAGAGGCCTTCTGTGTAATGGAACATGTTCCTGAAGTAAATTGACCTTGAGTTTTGGAACATGCGTCAGCGATTTGTTTCGATGCACCTATATATCCTAAACGCCAACCAGTCATAGCCCATGCTTTAGAAACTCCATTCACAGTCACAACTTGCTTGTAAATATCAGGGAACTGAGCTAAACTTGAATGTTTTGAAGTAAAATTAATATGTTCATATATTTCATCACTAATTACTGTAAGAGTTGGATATTTTACAATTACATCTGCTAAATCTCTTAACTCTTCATTACTGTAAACCGACCCAGTAGGATTACATGGTGTAGAAAATATCATTAATTTAGTTTTAGAATTAATGGCTGATTCTAATTGTGATGAAGTAATCTTAAAATCATTATCAATACAAGAATTAACAGTTATAGGCACACCTCCTGCAACCTTGACAATTTCGATGTAAGAAACCCAATATGGAGCAGGGATAATTACTTCATCTCCACTGTTAATAATACTTAAAACAACATTTGCTATTGATTGTTTAGCTCCTGTAGAAACAACTATTTGATCCAAATTATAATCCAATGAATTATCTCTTTTAAATTTCATTGAAATAGCATTTCTTAAATCATCATAACCAGGAACAGGTGTGTATTTCGTAAAGTTATCCCTCATTGCTTGATCAGCCGCATCTTTGATAAATTGTGGTGTATTAAAATCAGGTTCTCCAAGACTTAACGATATTATATCCTTTCCCTCAGACCGCAATTCTCTGCTTTTTCTTGACATAGCAATAGTAGCAGATTCTTGCATATTAATTAATCTATCTGACAACTTAATCATAATCAATATTGATATTTATTACAAACATAACTATAAAGACTTATAAAAAAGTAATACAATTGTTTAAAATCAATGTTAATTTTAAAAAAATATTGTGAATAAATTTATACATGTCACTAAATCATAAATGACAATAAATGTAATTTAGTTTTATATGGAGACAAAAAAAATTCTTGATATTGAAAAATTAATAGCAAAAAAAAATCCAAAACTACTTAAACGACTACCTAATTTTATTTTAAATTACCTAAAACGCATCTTACATGTTGATGAAATTAATTCATTCATAGAAAAAAACAAAAACATAAAAAATAATGATTGGTGTGAAGAAGTAATTAAATATTTAAATATAAAAGTTGATATTAGAAATATAGAAAATATACCAAAAAAAGGAAGAATTGTAATAGCAATGAACCATCCATTTGGTGGTATGGATGCAATGATTCTCATATCTGGTTTAAAAGGACATCGAGAAGATCTTAAGTTTATAGTTAATGATTGGTTACTAAACTTAGAAAACATTAAAGACATGTTTGTTGGAATTAACAAAAAAGGAAAAGAAAAAAGATTGATTGGTGAGAAAATATTAAAATTATTTCAATCCAAAAATGCTGTTTGTATATTTCCTGCAGGATTAGTCAGCAGAAAAGAAAATGGTGAAATTAAAGACCTGGTGTGGAAAAAAACATTTGTTTCCTATTCCAAAAAATTTAACCGCACCATAATACCTGTATACATAGATGGTAAACTTTCCAATTTCTTTTATCGATTAGCTAACTTAAGAAAATTATTTAGAATCAAATCAAATATTGAAATGTTGTATCTACCGAATGAATTGTTTAAACAACGAAATCAAAATATGAGATTTATAGTTGGAAAACCAATAGATGAATCATTTTTTCAAAAAAACGAAAATGAAAATGAAATAGCTCAATTAATCAAAGAAAAAGTTTATCAACTTAAAAATGAATTATAAAATGGAAAAAATCATTAATCCTATAGACAAATCTATTATAAAAAAAGAACTTAATGAAAAAAGATTTTTAAGAAATACTCGAAAAGGAAATAATGAAATATACAGTGTAAATTTCCATAATTCACCAAATGTTCTTCAAGAGATTGGACGATTAAGAGAAATAACTTTTAGAAAATCTGGTGGAGGAACAGGTAACAAAATTGATCTTGATAAATTTGATACTTCAAAAAATTGTTATCAACAATTAATCGTTTGGTCTCCGGAATATGAAGAAATAATTGGAGGATATCGATATATTTTATGTAAAAATGCAATTCATGAAAACAAAATATCATTAAGTACATGTACCTACTTTAAATTTACTCAATGTTTTATTGAAAAATACTTACCAACAACAATTGAACTAGGAAGAAGTTGGATTCAACCAATTTTTCAACCTTCTAACAACCCCAGAAAAGGTCTTTTTGCATTAGACAACATTTGGGATGGTTTAGGAGCTGTTGTTCTTCTTCACCCTGATATTGAATATTTTTTTGGTAAAGTAACAATGTATACTAACTACAATAAAGAAGCAAGAGATTTTTTATTACATTTTTTGCACAATTATTTTCCAGATAATGAAAACCTTATCGAACCTCATGATCCCATAGATCAAAATTATAATAAGATAGAATTCGATAGTTTAATTAAAAATCTAAATTTTAAAGACGGATTTAAAATACTGAACTCATTTGTAAAACAAAGAGGAGAATTTATTCCTCCATTAGTAAATATATACATGAATTTATCTCCTACAATGAAAACATTTGGGACATCTGTCAATAGAGAATTTGGAAATGTAGAAGAAACTGGAATACTAATAAAATTTGCAGATATATATAAAGAAAAAGTAGATCGATATATTAAATTTTAAACATGAAGAACTAAATTATGTTTATCAATAATTTTTCTTAAGTTAATTAATGCATATCTCATTCTTCCTAGAGCAGTATTTATACTTATATCCTCAGAACAAGCTATGTCTTTAAATGACATATCTTTAAATATTCTCATTTTTAATATCTTCTTTTGAGAATTAGGTAAATATTCTAGTAGTTCTATGATTTGTGACTCTATCTCTTCTCTTATTATAATTTCTGAGAAATTTTCTTCGTTTAATTTTATAGTATGAAAAACATTAAAATTATCATATTGACTTGAAGATTCAGAAATCAATTTAGTCTTATTAGTTTTTCTAAAATAATCAATAACTAAATTATGCGATATTCTCATAACCCAAGGTAAAAATTTACCTTCTTCATTATATGTACCTGCTTTGAGTGTATTAACTACTTTAATAAATGTATCCTGAAAAAGATCTTGAGCTAAATCATTATCTCTGACCTTCATGTAAATAAATCGATAGATTTTATCCTTATGACGCAACAACAATGCCTCAAAAGCCTTTTCATTTCCATTAATATATTTGCGAACTAACTCGCGATCCTCGATAGAATTATTTATTATACGCATATTATGTTACTTTAATTGGCTTGATTGTCAATTGAATCAAACTATGTTTAAGAGTAAAAATATGCTATAGGCTTCGGGGTTTAAATGAATAATTAATTACCGCAATTTACATTTAATTTTCAAAAAATCAAATGTTTTAGCTCAATTATTCAAATTGATATTAACTTTAAGTGATTCATATTTAACGAATAATAATTAATGGAAAAATTTATAGACATTAAAGGTGCTAAAATGCACAATCTTAAAAATATAGATTTAAAAATACAACACTCAAAAATCACTGTTATTACTGGTTTATCTGGATCTGGTAAATCAACCATTGCATTTGATACCATTTTTGCAGAAGGACAAAGAAGATATATTGAAAGCCTTTCTTCATATGCTCGTCAATTTCTTGGGAAATTAGACAAACCAAAAGTTGAATATATAAAGGGTATAGCACCATCAATTGCAATAGAACAAAAAAAGTATTCAAATAATCCAAGATCTACTGTTGGTACTACCACAGAAATATACGATTATATTAAATCTATTTTTTCAATTATCGGAAAGACTATATCACCTATATCTGGATGTGAAGTCAAAAAAGATTCTACTTCAAATGTTATAGATAAACTTAGAAAAATAAAAAAGAATACTAAATGCCTCATACTTTCTCCCATTTCCTTCATTGATAAAACAAGTTTTCAAACAAAATTAAACATTCTTAAAGAACAAGGTTACGCTAGAATATTCATAAATAACAAAATATTCTCTATTGATGAACTTATTATTGATATACCAAAAAAAATACATGAGTCTTATTTAATAGTAGATAGAATTTCAATAAACTTTGACAAAAAAAGTAATATTAATAGATATAATGACTCTATTAATCTTGCTTTCATAGAAGGAAATGGAAAGTGTATAGTATACATATATGAATCACAAAAAAAAATTACATTTTCAAAAGAATTTGAATTAGATAACATAAAATTTACAGAACCTAATGAACACTTTTTTACTTTTAATAACCCTGTTGGTGCATGTAAAAAATGTAATGGTTTAGGAATTACAATTGATGTAGACCCTAATTTAGTCATACCAAATAAAAATATTAGTTTATTTGACGGTGCAATAGCCCCCTGGAAAGGAGAAAAAATGATAGCCTATAAAAATAAATTTATAAAACATGCAAAAAAATATAATTTCCCTATTCATAGACCTATCAACAGACTAAATGATAATCAATTATATTTATTATGGTATGGAAATAATGAAATTAAAGGTATCAATGACTTTTTTAATTATTTAGAAAAAAAATCATATAAAATTCAATATAGAGTAATGCTTTCAAGATACCGTGGAAAAACTACATGTCAAGAATGCATGGGTACAAGACTAAAAAAAGAAACTGGCTATGTTAAAATAAATAATAAAAGTATTATTGACATTTTATTAATGCCCTTAGATGTTCTTTTAATATTTTTTAAAACATTAAAAACTAATGAAGAAAACACAAGAAAAATAAAGAATATACTACCTGAAATCATAAACAGATTAGATTTTTTAATAAAACTCGGGCTTGGTTATCTTACCTTAAATAGAAGTTCTAATAGTCTATCTGGTGGTGAATCACAAAGAATTAATATAGCAAAGTCTATTGGGGGTGGTTTAATAGGTTCAATATACATACTAGATGAACCCTCTATTGGTTTACATCCAAAAGATACTAAAGAGTTAATAATTGTTTTAAAAGCTCTTCGTAATTTGGGAAATACGGTAATAGTAGTTGAACATGAGGAAGAAATAATAAAGGCCGCAGATGAGATCATAGATATAGGTCCAATGGCAGGTATTTTTGGAGGTCAAGTTATTTTTCAAGGTAAATATGAAAAATTAATAGAAGCCAATAATAGCATCACAGCTGATTATTTAAATGGAACTAAAAATATCTCTATTCCAAAACAAAGGAGAAAATCAAAAAATAAACTTAAAATTACTGGTATAAATGAAAATAACTTGAAGAATATCGACATAGAAGTGCCATTAAATAGTTTTGTTTGTGTAACTGGTGTAAGTGGATCCGGGAAATCTACATTAGTTAAGAATGTTATTTTACCTTGTGTAAAAAATAAACTTGGGATATATGGAGACAAACAAGGAGATTTTATTACCTTCAAAGCAAATATGGATAACATCCAATCTGTTGATTTCGTAGACCAAAATCCAATAGGAAAATCTTCTCGAAGCAATCCAGCAACTTATGTGAAAGCATTTGATGATATTCGCGAATTGTTTTCACGTCAAGGACTATCCAAAGCTAGAGGATATAAACCAGGTTTTTTCAGTTACAATGTGCCAGGTGGGAGATGTGAAGTATGTGAGGGAGATGGTGAAATTGTAATTGGGATGCAATTTATGGCCGATGTAAATTTAATCTGTAGAGAATGTAATGGCAAACGATATAAAAATGAAACACTTGATATCAAATACAGAAATAAAAATATTTCTGATATTTTAAATATGGATATAAAAACGGCTTTTGATTTTTTTAAGAACAGCGATAAAAGAATTGAGGAAAAAATAATTTTAAAAATAACACCTTTAATAAAAGTTGGATTAGGGTATTTAAAACTTGGACAATCTCTAAATACTTTAAGTGGCGGTGAATCACAAAGAATAAAGTTGGCATCATTTTTAGCAAAAAAGAATAAACCTACACTTTTTATTTTTGATGAACCAACTACAGGGCTTCACTTTCATGATATTAATAAACTTATCTTGGCTTTCAACGAATTAATTAAAGAAAAACATTCAATTATTGTAATTGAACATAATATAGATGTGATTAAATGTTCTGATTACATTATAGATCTTGGTCCTGACGGAGGAGAAAATGGTGGGGATATAGTTTTCAATGGAACACCTGAGGATATTATAAATTGTAAAACTAGCATTACTGGAAAATATTTGAAAAATAAAATTTGTTAATCTATTAATTTTTCTGTTTTCGCTATAATCGCTGAAACAGTTGCATCACTAGTTACATTAATTACAGTTCGACACATGTCTAAGATTCTATCAACTGGAAAAACAATAGCTACCCAAATTGGATTTAAACCCACTGAATCTAGGACAATCATCAACATTATTAAACCAGCACTTGGAACTGCAGCTGATCCTATTGAAGCTAAAGTAGCTGTCAAAACTATACCTAGCTGTTGTAAAATACTTAAATCGACATCATGATATTGTGCTAAAAAAATAACAGCCACAGCCTGATAAAGAGATGTACCATCCATATTAACAGTAGCTCCAATAGGCAGAACAAAATCACTAACACTAGACGGTATCTTCAAATTATTATTCACACAATTAATTGTAACTGGAAGTGTAGCTGCAGAAGAACTAGTAGAAAAAGCTAAAAATTGGGCTGCGCTCATACCAACAAAAAAATTACGATATCCTATTTTAACTCCAAAAATCTTTAACAGAATTGGATAAAAAACAAATAACATAAATAATAAGCCTATTATAACTACAAAAGAATAAAAACCAAGCTGAATAAAAATGTCTATTAATTGTTCAAACGTATCAGCTGATTTAGCTAATACACCAGACATTAAGCAAAAGACAAAAAAAGGTGCAAAATTCATTACGATATATACCATTTTAATAAAAATATCATTCATATTTTGAAAAAAATGTCTAACAGTCTTTGTTTTCTCTGAAGGGATCATTATCAGTGCAATACCAAAAAACAAAGCAAAAAATATAACTTGAAGCATAAACTTACCGTTTCCTAAAGCGGTTATTAAGTTACTTGGTACAATGTCTACTAATGGTTGTAAAGGACCATTATTTTTGTTAATTTTTTTATTAGAAATCACTTTGTACTCCTTTGTATTAGAATCAGAGTTTAATTTTGAACGTATTTGTTTTAATTTTTCATCAGTTGAATTAACAATTAAATTCCTTCCATCTTTAACTTCAATATTATTTTCATTTGCCCAAATTTCATATTCTAATCTATTATTATTTCTGGTGTCAGCATTATAATTGTATCCTGGAACAAAAACATTAACAATTATTAAGCCTATTGAAACAGAAAAAACAGTAGTTATAAGATAGAGACCTAAAGTTTTTAAACCGATTCTACCTAACTTAGAAGGATCTGATAAACCTATAACTCCTGTAACAATTGAAAATAAAACCAGGGGAATTGCAATCAACTTAAGTAAATTAATAAATATAACACCAAATGGATTAATCCAATTTAACGTGAAAATATTTAAACTAAAATATCCCGAAAGTAAAGACCATATAACACCTAAAAACATAGCCATTAATATCTTCCAATGCAAACTAATTTTTATCATAACGTGAATATAAAATAAATCAATCGAATGAAAAACAAATCAATAAGAAATAAACATAGTGAATAAATATTAATAACATTTATTATTATTGCACTTGTATATTTAAATAAAATCATTAATATTGTACGCAAAATAAGCTTTAACAGCTTTTGTAAATTTCCCAGATTTAATTTATAACTAACAATCACAAATTATTTTCTTTTCATTAATGGATAAAAGTCAATTGGATAGCAAGAAAATTGCTGAACTCAGAGGAATAGCAGAATCTTCAAATATTGAAGGTTTTGAATCAATGAAAAAAGTAGATTTAATAGACTCTATTTTAAAAAAATCATCATTAGAAAATATCAATGATGAGAAGCCAAAACGTAAAAGAACACGTAAAAGAATTGTAATTGATAACGGAGACACAAAACTTGAAGATAAAACAGATTCTAAAGATATCGAATCAAATGAAAAGGAAAACATAACTCATATTACTAATGATAATAAAAGAGAGGCTAATATAGCCACTAAAAAAAATATCGATAAAGAAGAGTCTTTGAAAAAAAATCGAGTTAATCATCGGAATAACCATCGAAATAACGACAAAAATAATAGTAATAAACAACCAAATGATAACCGCTTTTCCAAGGAAGATGAAGAAATGTATAATTTAGTTGGAATAGTTAGAGCTGAAGGTGTTTTAGAAGTTATTCAAGATGGATATGGCTTTCTAAGATCTTCGGATTATAATTATCTTTCTTCTCCAGATGATATTTATATATCACAAAGTCAAGTGAAATTATTTGGTTTAAAAACTGGTGATACAGTTGTCGGTACAATTCGCCCTCCCCGTGAAGGCGAAAAATTTTTCCCATTAGTTAAAGTTGAGTCTATAAATGGAAGACCTCCATCTTACATAAGAGATCGAGTTCCCTTTCAATACTTAACCCCACTTTTTCCAGATGAAAAATTTAAGCTTACAGGACATACTGAAGAAACTTTATCAACTCGTGTGATGGATTTATTTGCCCCTATTGGAAAAGGACAAAGAGGTATGATTGTTGCTCAACCAAAAACAGGTAAGACAATGTTGTTAAAAGATGTTGCCAATGCTATTGCTGCAAATCACCCTGAAACATATCTGATTGTTTTACTGATTGATGAACGTCCAGAAGAAGTTACAGATATGGCTCGTTCTGTAAATGCTGAAGTAATTGCTTCTACTTTTGATGAACCAGCTGATAGACATGTAAAAGTTGCAAATATGGTTCTTGAAAAGTCAAAACGAATGGTGGAATGTGGTCATGATGTTTGTATTTTACTTGACTCAATAACTCGTTTAGCAAGAGCATACAATACTGTCTCTCCAGCTTCTGGAAAAGTTCTATCTGGAGGTGTTGATGCAAATGCATTACATAAACCTAAACGATTTTTTGGTGCTGCTCGTAAAATTGAAAATGGAGGTTCTCTTTCAATAATAGCTACAGCTCTAACAGAAACAGGGTCTAAAATGGATGAAGTGATATTTGAAGAATTTAAGGGAACAGGTAATATGGAACTTCAATTAGATCGTAAAATTTCAAACCGTAGAATCTATCCAGCTATTGACATTACATCTTCTGGAACACGTCGAGAAGATTTACTTTTAAATAAAGATATACTCCAAAGAATATGGGTGCTTAGAAAATTTATTGCAGATATGACACCAGTTGAAGCTATGGAATTCATAAAAGAACGTATGAGTTCAACTGAATCAAATGAAGAATTTCTAATTACCATGAATAGCTGAAAAATAATATGAGGATTACTATTAAAGTAGGTATAATATTTGCTTTACTATGGATCATTATTAAAATGTTCTTCTTCTACACAGAAACTTTTAAATATAATGTAGTACCATCTGTATTTATTAATATTTTATGTTTATTACTAGCCATAACAGTTGGTTTGTATAAACAAAAAGTAAAAGATACTGAGAGTGGAAATACTCTTCGTGATATTAAAAATTCAATGTTGGCTGGAATAACATATTCTATAATAGTTAGTTTATTTATATTTTTTTATTATTCAAAAGTTGATCCTGAATTCAATAAACATCAAATAGCAGAGTTAGAAGTTAGTGTTAAAAAAATACTTAATAATCCTGTTAAGTTTGAAGAATTAAAAAACTCTAATGAGGCATTGGAGATAATGACCAAAGAGGAAATTTACAATAAAAAATTAGAAGCTGGAAGAGGTTTTTATAATCCTAAGTCAACAATGACAATATCTATCTTAGCCATGTTACTTCTGACTACTATGAATAGTATACTAATTAGTCTTGTTCTAAGAAAAATTATATTCCGCTAAAAATTCTTTTTATTTTTGTAAATTTTAACACTTTAACTTATATAGCATGCAACTGTATAATAAATTAAGTGCGAAAGAAAGATCTAAATTAATAGATGAAGCAGGTGAAAAACGCTTAACTATATCTTTCTACAAGTACTACAATATAGGAAATCCCGAGATTTTTAGAAATACTCTTTTTATTGCTTGGAACAAATTAAATGTTCTAGGAAGAACATACGTCTCAAAAGAAGGAATAAATGCACAAATATCAATTTCTGCAAAAAACTTAAATCAATTTAAAAAACATTTAGATAGTATTTCATTTTTAAAAAATGTCAGACTCAATATGGCTATAGAACATTACGATAAATCATTTTTAAAACTCAAAATAAAAGTGAGGAACAAAATTGTATCAGACGGGATAAATGATAAGAATTTTGATCCTACAAATATTGGAAAACATCTAAATGCAAAAGATTTCAACACAATTATAGAAAAAAAAGACACTATTCTTATAGATATGAGAAATCACTATGAAAGTGAAATTGGTCATTTTAAAGGTGCATTAACTCCTGATGTAGACACTTTCAGAGACTCTTTAGATATTATTGAAGAAAATTTAAAAGAACACAAACAAGATAAAAATATCGTAATGTATTGTACAGGAGGTATAAGATGTGAAAAAGCTAGTGCATATTTTAAGTATAAAGGATTTAATAAAGTTTATCAGCTCGAAGGAGGAATTATAGAATATGTAAGACAAACCAAAGAAAAAAAATTAGAGAACAAATTCTTAGGAAAAAATTTTGTTTTTGACCAAAGAAGAAGTGAAAAAATTTCAAATCATATAATATCTGTCTGTCATCAATGTGGTAAAGCATGTGATACTCACACAAATTGTAAAAATCAAGGATGTCATTTATTATTTATTCAATGTGAACAATGTAAGTCTAAAATGAACAATTGTTGTTCAAGTGAGTGTAAGAAAATTTCAAATCTTCCTCAAGAAACTCAAAAGATACTTAGAAGAGGAAAATATGTTAGTAATAAAGTTTTTAAAAAAGGAAGGTCTAAAACTCTAAAATTCAAAGTTTAATTACATATATCTTTTGCCAATTTAGCATAATCAATGCCATCAAAATCACCTGATGACATCATTAATAAAACTGTATTTGACATATCCTTAGAAAGCAAAAATAAAAGAACTTCATTGGTATGGTTTACAACCTTAATACCTCCTCCAAAGCCTAAATAAACATCTTCCAATGAAATTGGATCTAAACCTTTGTGTTCGATTACTTGAGGACTATAATAGACAAGAGATTCATCAGCAGAAATCATAGAATCCTTATACTGTGAAAGAAAATCTTTTTTCAAAGATGAAAATGTATGTAATTCCATACATGCAATAACTTTCTTTGATGGAAATTGTTCTTTTACCGCTTTTGTTGTAGCTCTGAGTTTACTTGGTGAATGTGCAAAATCTTTAAACATTATAAAACCCTTATTTTCTGCAATTTTCTGCAACCTTTTAGCAGCACCTTTAAATGATGACATGGCATTTAAAAAATCATTTCTAGAAATACCAATAGACTCACCTATAATCATAGCTCCCATCAAATTTTGAAGGTTGTGTGACCCAAATATTTTTAAATTATAAGATTTTCCATCTAAATGAATTATTGAACCATCAGAAACAAGATCATACTTAGGTGTTTTATAAGGAATTGTCTCCAATATATCAGAATACTTTTCTCCTAATTTATTAACTTCAACATCCTCGATATTATATACAAGAGTACCTTTTTTTTGAATTAACTTACAAAAGTTATCAAATTGATCTAAATAATTACTAAATGTTGGGAAAACATTGATATGATCCCAAGAAATTCCAGTAATAATTGCAACATGTGGTTTATATAAATGAAATTTTGGTCTATGATCAATTGGAGATGTTAAATATTCATCGCCTTCAAGAATTATAGTCTTTGATTCATCTGTAATCTTAACCATACAATCATATCCTTCTAATTCTGCTCCTACCATATAGTCTATATCAAGTCCAATTATATTTGCAACATGTAATATCATGGAAGTAATTGTTGTCTTACCATGAGAACCGCTAATGACAATTCTCTTCTTTGACTTAGCTTGTTTATATAAATATTCAGGATAAGAATAAATTGGAATATTCAATTTTTTTGCTTTTATTAATTCAGGATTGTCTATTTTTGCATGCATACCTAAAATTACAGCATCTATTTTTTTTGTTATCTTCTCTGGATTCCATCCAATAATATCAGGTAAAATCCCTTGTTCTTTTAAACGTGATTTAGAAGGATTAAAGATTTCATCATCAGATCCACTAACATTGAATCCCTTACGACTTAATGCAATTGCTAAGTTATGCATTGCACTTCCACCTATAGCAATAAAGTGAATATTTTTTTTCTTAAAGCTATCTGCCATAATTAAAATTATTTCAATTCTTATATAAAATATACTTCAAAAAACCATCGGTCATAGAACGCTTAATACTTCCATCCTGATCTTGATACAACATGTAAACATCTATATTCAAATTAGAATTCTCTCTAATAAAATCTAAGGTCTCTTCCCTACCCATAACCATAAAAGCAGTTGCATAACCATCTGCTAAAGAACAACTTTCAGCAACAACTGTAACACTTAATAAAGAATTATTTACTGGGAATCCTGTTCTAGGATTTAAACTATGCACATACTTTTCTCCATTTGCAAAATAAAAATTCCGATAATTACCGCTAGTTGCTATAGCTTTATCTGAAATTTGTAATATATTCTCTATTTTTCTTTTATCTAAATTTTCTTTAGGGGTATCAATTCCTATTCTCCAATTCGATCCCTCTCTATTCTTTCCACGAACAATTATTTCACCTCCTACTTCAATATAATAATTAGAACAACCTTTTCTAGATAAAAAACGATCAATAATATCAACTGAAAGACCTTGTGCAATAGAATTAAAATCCATCATGTATTTTGGATTATTTTTTTTAAAAAAGATGTCTTTATTTTTAAATGAAATATTATATAGATTTCCAACTGTAAAATCTACATATAAAAGAATTGAATCAACTTCATATTGAGTTAATGGGGATGGAATACCGCTAATAAATCCCCATCCTTTTACCAATGGAAAGACAGATGGATCAAAATACCCATTTGTTTGATTAAAAATTAGCTGACTTTTAGAAAAACACTCTCTAAAATATCCTGAATTATCATCCACAATAATTGGATCTACCGATTTGTTTAAAATCGATATAACAGATGAATTATTATAAGTTGATAAAACATTATCGAAATGTAAAAATATAGAATCTACTGACTTTTTATTGACTACAGAAAAATCTTCAGCAATTATAATTTTGTAGGTCGTGCCTTGTGTTTCACCAGAAATAACAACATTTTTATGAAAATTTGATTTTAAATTAGATCCTTCTGTACAAGAAATACAAATAAACAAACTAAAAATGACGCTCCAAATGAGCTGCTTGGGTCTCTTTTTGCCATACATGATTTAAACTTGGTTTACCATTTTTGGTATAAGTAATTCCATTTAAAGTCTGTGTTCTGATATAAACATCTGCATGTCCATTAACAACTACTATTCGTCTTGTAATAATTGTTGTAACTAGACCATTATTATCACTTTTAGAAAATGATTCCTGACTTACTCCTTCTGGATATTCTTTACCTAAACTGTTTGGAACTTTCAATTGATCTTTAGGAAGGTTATTAATATTACTGATTTCCGAAGAAACTTTATAATTTTGGTTAGTTTCTAAGTCGACTCTTTTAGCATCCAATTTATTTACTTTTTGATCAATCTCTTTTAAAATAGTTATTGATTTTTCTTGATCATCTAACCTTGATAACATATCATTTTCAAGTATTTCCATTTCATTATCTATAAAAGATTGGTTCTGAATATACTTAAATTTTTGAATGTTATATTCATCATTATTCACAGACGCTAATTCATATTCTAATGATTTAATTAATGCATTATTTTCTTGAGAATTCTGATTATTTTCTAATTTATCAGACAAATTACTCATAAAAGAAATATTTTGATTGGAATTAATATTTTTATTATAATTATTTAATATATCCTCTGACATTAATTTAGCTTGAGCATTATTATAGGAAGCCATAATGTCCATATTTTCAGTATACTTTATATTTCTTTGGCTATAATCCAAAATTGATTCTTGTTTTATACTATCTAAAGTAGTTTGAGCAGCAAGACTTTCACCATTTTCAAAATTTATTTTAATTCGATCTTTTATTTCTAGTGCAATTTGAGCCTTTCTAAGAGAGTTTATAGTTAATTGTAGTTGCGAGTTAAAATCAGCATCTCCTCCACCTGAAACCGTACTATTTTTCGCAAGATTTATTTGATTTGAATTGAAGAAGTTTGACTTTATTTCAGAAAGTATTCTATCTGTCTCTTCCTTATTAATCATTGACTTTTTTCTTCCAAGTTTTGAACTTTTCATATAAAATCTGTCAGAAGAAGATTTTTGAATAAGTAGCCCCCCTGCTATAATAGAATTATCATAAAGTGGATCTCCTAGTTCTTTCAAATCCAAACTTTGGATAGTAATTGACTTCCATTTATTGACCTTTACTGAATCTTTTTTTTCAAAAGTTAAATCATTTTTTAAGATATTTTCAATATTTAATATTTTTGATTGCAAGAGCGTATCATCAGGTCTTATTGATAGTGCTTTGTTATAATAAAATAAAGCCGATTGATATTCTTTTAATTTATTTTTTTTATTAGCTTTATCCAAATAATCATAATACAATATATCTTTTTTATTAGTATTTAATATTTGACTAATTAGATCATTAACCTGTTTAATTTTAATTTTGGGTTCAGTTTCATTTGGCTTAAGCTTCAAAGCATCTTTATATTTTGTTTTAGCCTCTTTATAATTTTCAATCTCAAGTAACGAATCTCCATATTTTATTAAATTAAAATATTTATTATTAACTAATTGAATTGCATTTATTTTATCTAGTAAACGCTTAGGACGAATATCTTCTGGTTTAAATTTTATTGCTCTATTTATTAATTCAATAGCTTTTTCATATTCACCTAATAAAATTTTATTTTCGGCTACTGTTAGTATTTTTTTATACTGAGCATCAGCATCGCTAGAAAAATTTGATGATTTATTATTAGATTCTAATTCAGAATTATTCTTTTTATATTGAGCTAAAAGTATTTTTATTTCATTGCTAATCTTTTCTTGCCGACTTTTATCTAATTCTGGGATCATTTTTTTTTTATTCCAATAAAAACTAGCAACTGGAGAGGTTTCAAGAAAAGTAAAATCAACATTTTCTTTTTCTTTAAAAACTTCAATTTGAAAAGGATCAAAAAATTCTCCTCCTACAGGAATATCCTCTTCATTAGCACCGTCAAAATCAAAAGACATTATTTTAGTAACAAATCCTGGCTTTATAAATCTAAGGATAAAGGGGCTATCTTGATTAATTCCTACAGTTATATTAAAATTTCCATTTGAACTTGAAGTTGATGATGAAATAAGCTTTTTTTCTTGAAAAACTTCAACCTTATAACCAGATTCTTTTTTCTGTTCATCTACATTTATAAATGAACCACGAAAAACTAAATCTAATTTTTGCCCCCATAAAAAAATAGGGAATGCTACAAGTAAAAATATAACTATATACTTCATTTATAAGTACAATTTAAATATTAAATCTATATAACTAGTTATAGATTAGATTTAAATTTGAATATTTACATACAAATATGGTCAAAATAGTTAACAAATATGCCTTCAAATTTTATTCTAAATAGTGAAAAATTAAGTTACTGGGAACAAAAATCTTTTTTTAAGGACATTGATTATCTAATAATCGGTGCTGGAATAGTGGGTTATAGTACAGCTATTTATTTAAGAGAAATATATCCTAAAAGCAAAATAATTATTATTGAGCGTGGATTACTACCTTGTGGAGCAAGTTCTAAAAATGCTGGTTTTACTTGCTTCGGAAGTGCTTCGGAAATATATTCGGATCTTCAAAAATATAAAGAAGAGGATGTTTGGGATACAATTAAATTACGTTGGGAAGGACTTTGTAATTTAAGAAAACTTATTGGGGATAAAAATTTAAAGCTCGAAAGAACGGGATCTTGGGATTTAATCACAAATAAAGAAATGAAAACATTCGAAGATGTGAAAAAACAAATTCCATATTATAATAAAAAATTAAAAGAAATAACAAATGAAAATAACACCTACTTTATTGATGATAATGTAAATAACAAATTTGGATTCAAAAATGTAAAAACCAGTGTTTTTAACTGTTTAGAGGGACTGATAGATACTTCATCAATGAATCAAGAATTTCAAAAAAAAATAATATCAATAAATATACCTGTTTTATTTGGAATAAAAGCTATTAATATTGATAAGAACGACATAATGACAAATCAAGGTATAATTACATCTAAAAATATTGTAATATGTACAAATGGATTTGCTAAATCTCTTATTTCTGCCGAAGATATCAAACCTGCGAGAGCTCAAGTGATTATAACAAAACCAATTAAAAATTTAAAGATTAAAGGTGCTTTTCATTATAATGAAGGTTATTATTATTTTAGAAATATTGATGATAGAATTCTACTTGGTGGTGGAAGGAACCTAGACATAAAAACAGAAACTACAACTAAATTAGAAAACACAGAATTAATTATTTCATCATTAAAATCTCTTTTAAAAAATATTATCCTACCTAATACACCATTCGAAATAGATCATAAATGGTCAGGAATTATGGGGGTAGGAAAAACTAAAAAACCGATCATAAAAAAAATAAATAAAAATTTATACTGTGGAGTAAGGTTAGGGGGAATGGGCATAGCAATTGGAAGTTTAATAGGTAAAGAATTGGCTCATCTCATACAAAAAACAGATAATAAATAAGTGAAAAACAATTAATGTGAGCTTTTTATTTACAATAAATTATATGAGTAGTTGAATTTATTAAATTTGAGAAATTTTTAATTCAAATGAAAAAAACAACCTTACATAATAAACATATAGAATTAGGTGCAAAAATGTTACCTTTTGCAGGATATGAAATGCCTATACAATACGAAGGTGTTAATATAGAACACCAAACTGTTCGTGAAAAAGTTGGTGTCTTCGATGTATCACATATGGGTGAATTTTTAATATCTGGTAAAGAATCATTAAACTTAATTCAAAAAATATCTTCAAATGATGCTTCAAAACTAACCGTTGGTAAAGCTCAATATAGTTGTATGCCCAATGGTAAGGGGGGAATAGTAGATGATTTAATTATTTATAAATTAAAGGAAGATGAATACTTGCTGGTAGTTAATGCGTCAAATATAATTAAAGATTGGAATTGGATTTCCTCATTAAATAAATTTAATGCCAACATGAATAACTTATCTGAAGAATATTCACTTTTAGCAATTCAAGGACCTAAAGCAATAGATGCAATGCAATCTTTAACTTCAGTCAAGTTATCAAAAATTAAGTATTATAATTTTGAGATTGGAGATTTCGCAGGATTAGAAAATATTATAATTTCAGCTACAGGGTATACAGGTTCTGGTGGATTTGAGATCTATTGTAAAAATAATGAGGTGAACCTAATTTGGGATAAAGTCTTTAAAGCTGGGGAAAAATATGGCATTAAACCAATTGGTTTAGCAGCTAGAGATACATTAAGACTAGAGATGGGATTTTGCTTATATGGTAATGAAATTAATGACACAACTTCACCTCTAGAGGCAGGATTAGGGTGGATAACAAAGCTTGATAAAAAAGATTTTATTGACAAAGATTTTTTAACAGAACAAAAAACAAAAGGCTTAAAACGAAAACTTGTAGCTTTTGAAGTTATTGAAAAAGGAATTCCTCGTCACGATTATCTAATTATTGATGAAAACGAAAATGTAATAGGAAAAGTTACATCTGGAACTATGTCTCCTTCAACAAAAAAACCTATTGGAATGGGTTATATAAAGAATGGATATAATGAATTAGGGAGTTTTATATTTATAAAAATTAGAAATAAAAAAATAAAAGCTAAAATTGTTAAATTACCCTTTTACAAGAAATTTTAAAATTAGTTTTGTAATTTATCTGGAACTCTGTACATCATTAAAAATCCAACAATAAAAAAGAATATTATAGATAGTATTGAAGCCCTAATATCATTCATTACATATTCCATAAAACCAAAGAAAAATGTACCCATTACAATACCTATTTTCTCAATAATATCATAAAAAGAAAAATAACTAGCATGATTTTCTGTTTCAGGAAGCATTTTAGAATATGTTGATCTAGACAATGACTGAATTCCACCCATAACAAGACCAACTCCACATGCCAGAATATAAAACTGATTATAAGATCCTTGCTCAAGGAAGTAAGCAAAAACACACAATGGTATCCAAAATCCAATCAAAATTTTTATTGTTTTAATATTCCCAATAATCTTAGATAATTTAGCAATTAATATAGCACCTATAGCTGCTAAAATTTGAATTAATAGAATAGCTATTATTAAATTTGTTGTAACTGCAGCCTCTCTTGATGTAATTTCATCAATTGTTAAGGTGGATCGAACTGAATTAGGAATCTTAAAAATCTCTTTAGAAGCATATAACGTAGCTGTAAGCATAACAGTCTGAACACCAGTATTAAAGAAAAAAAATGAAGACAAAAATCTCTTTAATCTTTTGATATTTTTAAATTCTAAGAAAACCACTTTTAATTCAGTAAAACCTTTCCAAATAATGTTTTTATTTTTAATTCTGTTATGTACATTATTTGGGAGAGCACTATATGTTATTTGACTAAAAGAAATCCACCAAAGTCCAACAAAAATAAAACAATATCGAATATTAAAATCTAAAACCATATACCATATTAAACAAATAATTAGCAAAGTAACACCTCCAATGTAACCCATCATAAATCCTTTTGCTGAAACACTATCTTGATGTCTTGGTTCCACGATTTCAGGCAAAAAAGAGTTATAAAAAACTAGACTGCACCAAAAACCTATACTAGCTAAAAAAAATGAAAGCATACTAACCTCCATATTATTAGGGTCAAAAAAATAAAGACTGATACATGATAAAGAACCTAGGTAACAAAAAAATCTCATAAATTTTTTTTTATTACCAGAATAATCTGCTATGCCTGAAAGAAAAGGTGACAAAAATGAAACTACTAAAAATGATAAAGACAAAGTATAAGAATATAAAATAGAACTTGTAACCTCAAAACCAAAAAACAAGGAAGTTACATCCTCTGTTCTATTTGAAATAGAATGTAAATCTGAACTATTAACACGATTAATATAAGCTTCTAACGTTGACTTTTCAAAAAAAACAGGAAAAATAGAAGAAGAAATAACTAAATTATAAACAGAGTTTGCCCAATCATATGAAATCCAACCTCTGATTATCTTTTTATCTCCTTTTTTCATTTATTCAGTTTCTCCTAAATAATCTTCTAAGTATTTAAAATATTCTGAAAGTTCACCATCTAAAGTTGTTTCACTTCCTCGAGCAATAATCATATCTTTATCCTCACCAAGCAATAATGGAAAAACTTTTTTTAATAACTCATCACCAAAATCCTCGGAAGCATCTAAAGGTAATTCACATGGTAAATTATCAACAGCCATAACTGCAATAATGCCTTTCGACCTAAAATCGTCCTCTAATTCTGTTTTTGGATTATAACCATAAATTGGATCTGAAATTTTACTAGGTCGAATTGTACATGCAATAGCACAATCAATATCACAAGAAATATCAGCAACAACAGAAAGACGAAGATTACTTAACTTTAAGTCATCTCTATTAATAATATAGTCAGCTTTATCACTCCAAAAATGACAAGGTATATACATATCAGTTTCAGAAAGAAACTTTTTAAAATCTGATTTATATAATTCAGGTTTAGAATAAAATTCATTCTTAATAAATGTAGAACCATCTCGCCTAACATAATAGTCTTTTACATCTAAATGAGTGTATACAGGATTATTATGTTGTTTATATAAAAAATCTTCAGGTGTAACTTCATCTATAGATAATAAATTTAAAATTTCCCTAGCTCCCATTCCTACTCTACCAAAGCCTGTCAAAATGATCTTAGTATTTTTAGGAAGTACTATTTTTTTTAGTTCTTTCTCAACTTCTTTACGATCATAACATTTATGAGCAGGTTTTAATTCATAGAGATTATGTTTAATTCCATATGTTAAAAAGCCATTATAGCAACCTACTATTCCTGCATAACGACCAAATCCAATTAAACGTTTGTTAAACTTATCTCTTAAAGCTTCATAATCAATTAATTGAATTTTCTTATTTAAAATTGCTTGTAAAAGCTTTCTATTGTATGGTTGTTTTTTTAAAGTATGAGAAAAAAATAAATACTTTTTATTTGGGATAAGATCAGAAATATTTACCTCCTTAACACCAAGAATAATATCACACTCAGACAAATCATCACTTAGAATCAATCCCTGTTTTATGTAGCTCTCGTCATTATAAGCTCGAATAGAACTTGGATTAACTATAACTTCAACATTCGGATAAATACTTTTTAACAATCTACATTGTTTTGGTGTTAATGGTACACGTTTATCTGGGGGAACTTTTCCCTCTTTTAATATCCCAATTTTAATCTTATTCATATTTAAAAAGAAAACGGAAGAATATATTTATCTATTAATTCGCGAATACAACCATAACCACCTTTAGTTTCCAATACTATATCAACTTCTCTTTTTACAGAATTAATAGCATCTTTTGGACAAGAAGATAAACCAACTTTTCTAATTATCTCTAAATCATTTATATCATCTCCAATTATTGCGACATTTTCAAAATTAATTTTAAGATCTTCACAGATAGAAATTAAACGTTCAAGTTTAGGAGATCTATCTACTGAACAATATTGAATACCAAGCATTTCTGAGCGTTTATGAACTAAATTAGATTTAAATCCGGATGAAATTATAGCAACTTTCATTCCTTTTTTTACAAGTTCTAGTATTCCCATTCCATCTTTTGTGTTAAATTTTTTAAATTGATCTCCAGATTCTGAAAAATACATTCCACCATCAGTCATTACACCATCTACATCCAATACAACTAGCTGAATTTTTTTTATTTTTTTTAAAATAGATTGGGTCATAAGTGAATTTCTAAAAATTAATTCACTTAAATCTAAATTATATTTCCGAGCAATTGCATCAAGATCTCTAACTGTTAGGTCAATAACTCGGTCAACTCCCATTTCAGAAAGAAAGGAAATAAAATCTATTCCATTCTCTTCACAAATAGCTTTTATATTTCTTTCTAAGTTCACTACTACACTATTGAATATCCAACACTACTAGCTATAGGCTTTAATGAGTTTAATAATTTACTAAAATCATTATGATTTAACTGTTGAGAAGCATCTGACTTTGCATTAGAAGGGTTCATGTGTGTTTCAATCAACAAACCATCTATACCCATTGCAACACAGGCTTTCGATAAGGCAGGTACACCATAAGCATACCCCATAGCATGACTTGGATCCAAAATAATAGGAAGATTAGTATATTCTTGCAACCAAGCAACACCACATAAATCCAATGTAAATCTTGTATTTGTTTCAAAAGTCCTTATTCCTCTCTCACATAAAATAACATTATTATTTCCTCCTGATAAAACAAATTCTGCTGCCTGAACAAATTCTTTTAAAGTTGATCCAAAACCTCGTTTAATTAATATGGGCTTATCAATACTTGAACAAGCACGTAATATACCCTGATCATACATAGCTTTTGCACCTACTTGAATTACATCAGAATGTTCAATAATATCATTTACATGTGTAGCATCGCGAACTTCTGTTATAATGTTCAAACCAAATTCTTTTCTAATTTCAGTAAGTAACATTAGACCTTCATACCCCAATCCTTGAAAAGAATATGGACTTGTTCTAGGTTTATAACAACCTCCTCTAAGCGTAGTTAACCCATGTTTAACAAGTAATTTAGCTGATTCAAGAATTTGACTTTTAGATTCTACAGAACAAGGACCACCAATTACAATTGTTTTATTGGTATTGCCACCTATTTTAATATTACCAATTTGTACTTCTCTCTTATCCGATATATATTTATTGGAAGCTAATTGAATATCATTTTCAAAGAGCCAAAATTGTTCAACCACATCCTCTAATTCAACAGGCAATTCCTTTAAATTAGATTGTGTGACAATTACATTTACTCCATTGGAGAAAAAGTGATATGCATTTAAATCATCTGCAATTAATGCAGCTTTAGACTTAGTAATATTATTTTTTAAGTGTAAAATCATAACTCTCCTTTAATAAGATTAACAAAAGTAACAATTCCTTTTGCAAAACCCTTATTATCGATTACGGGAAGATATAAAATTGGAAATTTACATTTTTTTATCAACCTTAACATTTCGAATACAGTCGCATTATCTTTAATTGTAATTGGAGAAAAATTAATTAATTCTATAGCCGATAGTTTATTAAAATCATCTATATTATTTAATAAAGTCTTTCTAACATCAGCATTAGAAACTAAACCTAACAACTTATTATTACTATCTATTACAAGACAAAAACCAAGTTTTCCATTATCAATAGATTCTAAAACTAATTGTAAAGTAATATCTTTCTTTAAAACCTTTGGCGATTCAGAAATAGGAACCATAAAATCACTAACTGAAAAATGTGATTCAATCTCCCTTCTAGTTAAATTCATTAATGCATTCCCAATGGTTGAAGAACTAAACAAATAAGATCCTGAAACAGCAACACTTACACCCATATTTCTTATAATAAATGAAACTTCAGCAGTAACCCCACCATCAACGTGTATTGATTTATCAGGATAATGATTTCTAAATTGTCTAATCTTAGTGAAATTTATAGTATTAAAGTATCCACCACTCATGCCTGGAGTAGTAGCCATAATTAAAATAAAATCAAATTTAGAATATTGGTCAAAAATACTTACTGGGGTTTTCGAGGTTATAGCTATACCTCTCTTACCGGTAATAGTATTAGGAATATTTAAGGGTTCTTTTAATTGTTCATGTTGAAATGTAAGATACTCAACAGGATTTTCTTCCAAAAATTTGTAGTACTTAGAAGGATTATCAGTAATTATATGCAAATCAATAGGAATATCACATAAATTTCTGATAATTTTTATATCATTAAAAACATCTAAATCATCATTACAATCAACATGAAGTAAATCAACTTGGTTATCATTAAGATCTTTAATAACCTCGGTTAAATTACGCTTTTTATCACTATAGATTGATGCAGATATTTTCATTAACTCAAATTTAATAACTAATGCAATAAATACTCTTATTATAAATAACTTTTCTAAAAGAATTATATTTTTACCAATAATGAAAAAAGTAATAAATTCAATATATACAGGTGCTGAAAATAAAAAAAGTTTATTTGATATATCTATACCTGATAATTGGAATAATAAACTAGTTATTTTCATCCATGGATATATGGGTTATAAAGACTGGGGTTGTTGGGAACTAGTTCAAGAATACTTCAATAAGTATAAATTTGGTTTTTTAAAATATAATGTAAGTCACAATGGTGGAACAATAAGAAATCCTATAGACTTTGATGATTTAGAATCATTTAGTAAAAATAGCTACACAAAAGAAATAGAAGATTTTAATTCAATAATAAGTTTAATTAAGCATAAATTTAAATTTCTTCCTGAAATATATGTTATTGGCCATTCAAGAGGAGGAGGAATTGCCCTTCTTCAATCTTCAAATAAATTCATATCAAAAATAGTTAGTTGGGCTGGTATTTCCTCTATTTTTGATCGATTTCCAAAAGGAGAAAAACTAAAAAAATGGAAAGAGGATGGTGTTTATCTCGTAAATAATTCTCGAACATTACAAAACATGCCTCACAAATATTCTTTATTTATAGATTTTATAAACAACAAAGAAAGACTCAACATAAAAAAATATTGTAAAAATTCTAAAATCCCGACTTTAGTAATACATGGTGAAAATGATACTTCAGTAGATATAAGTGAAGGAGAAAATATAGCTAAATGGTTAAATACTAAATTAATCAAAGTAAGAAATGCAAATCACACTTTTGGGTCAACTCAACCATGGAAAATAAGAAAACTACCCATTCATTTAAAAGAAGTGTGTGAACAAACTAAAAACTTCCTTGAAAAATAAGCATTAAACTATAAATCTATTCTTTTGTTCATTTGATGGAATAAAACAAAAGCTATTAACTATTTTATTTCGCCTCTTAGAAACAAAATCATACATGTAATCTCTCAAAAATTTAGGTATTATTTTAAAAATAAATAAAAAATTATAGGGCATTTTTAAATAATAAGAAATTCTCAATATTGCACTTGATTTATTATACACAACTCCATTATCAATAAAATACAAAGTACTCATATCAGGTAAATTCCAATTATTTTTATTGAATGTTTTTTTAGTGAAATCGGATTTGAGTTTAGCAAAAAAAATCTTTTTAGTTTTATCTTTTTTTAAGATAAAGTATACTGAACGGTTACAAAACCCACAATCGCCATCATAAAATAAGATTAAAGTATTTTTCACATCCATTCACCAAAGATAAATATTCAATCATTAAATAGGAATATTATCTTTGTGAAAAAGTTTATCTCGTTTAATTTAAATATTAAAAATAATAATGGAAAATATAGCAGTAATAGGTGCAGGAACTATGGGAAATGGAATAGCTCATACATTTGCACAATTTGGACATAAAGTATCTTTAATTGATATTTCAAAAGAATCATTAGAAAAAGGAATATCGACAATTGAAAAGAATTTAGATCGCCAAGTATCAAAAGAAAAAATTTCTATTGCTGAAAAAGATTCAACATTAAGAAACATTAACTCTTTTACAAACTTAAAAGAAGGTGTTAAAAATGCTGAATTAATAGTAGAAGCTGCTACCGAAAACATTAATTTAAAACTCAAAATTTTTAAAGAACTAGATGATATAACAGACTCTAAAGTTATTTTAGCTTCTAATACATCTTCTATTTCTATAACAGAAATTGCAGCTGCCACTTCTCGTCCAGATAAAGTAATTGGAATGCATTTTATGAACCCAGTTCCAATAATGAAGTTAGTTGAAATAATTCGAGGTTATTCTACTTCTGATGAGGTAACAAATACAATCATGAATATTTCAAAAAAACTAAATAAAGTACCAGTAGAGGTAAACGATTATCCAGGTTTTGTTGCAAATAGGATTTTAATGCCAATGATCAATGAAGCAATCATCACATTAAACGAAGGAGTAGCAGGTGTTGAAGAAATTGATACTGTTATGAAATTGGGTATGGCACATCCAATGGGACCACTTCAACTAGCTGATTTTATTGGTTTAGATGTCTGCCTTGCAATAATGAAAGTTCTATACAATGGATTAGGAAACACAAAATATGCACCTTCTCCATTACTTGTAAATATGGTAACTGCTGGAAAAAAAGGAGTTAAATCAGGTGAGGGTTTCTACATTTGGAATCATGGAACAAAAGATTTAATAGTAGCAGAAAATTTTAAGAAATAATTTAAAATCTAGGGAAATTTTGGGAATTTTGAAAAATCTCTTTTTCTTTTTTCTAAAAAAGCATTTCTTCCCTCTTCTGCTTCTTCAGTAGCATACAATAAACGAGTTGCTTCTCCAGCATAAACTTGTTGACCTACTAATCCATCATCAATCAAATTAAACCCAAATTTTAACATTTTGATTGATGTTGGACTTTTAGTCATTATTTCTTGAGCCCAATTATAACCTATTTCATCCAATTTACTATGTGGTACAACCTTATTAATCATACCCATTTCATATGCTTCTTGGGCAGAATAATCAAATCCTAAAAAGAAAATTTCTCTAGCACGTTTTTGTCCTATTTGTCGAGCTAAATATGCTGATCCAAAACCACCATCAAAACTTGCTACATCTGCATCTGTTTGTTTAAATCTTGCATTTTCTTTACTGGCTATAGTCAAATCACAAACAACATGTAAACTATGCCCTCCACCAACAGCCCAACCTGGAACTAAAGCTATAACGACCTTATTCATAAAACGAATCTGTCGCTGAACTTCTAAAATATTAAACTTGTTTTTTCCATCATTTGCAGCATAACCTCGTTTATCTCTAACACGTTGGTCTCCTCCAGAGCAAAATGCCCAAATACCGTCTTTCTTAGAAGGTCCCTCACCTGTTATCAAAACAACACCTATTTCTTCATGTTGATGACATATAATAAGAGCTTCTAATAATTCATCAACTGTCTTTGGCCTAAATGCATTCCGAACTTCTGGACGGTTAAACCCAATTCTAGCAACACCATTCGATACTTTAAAAGTAATATCCTCATATTCTTTTAATGTTTTCCAATTAATTATACTCATATTAATTCTTTTTAAAAATTTATAGATTATTTGTCTCCTTGTGGGGTATACATTGTAACCCCTTTTTCATTATAATCATTCAACATTTGTTGAAACATTAATTTTGCATCAACAATTAATGCACAAGCTTCTCCTATTTTCTTCTTTTTTAAACTACCTCTTTTTTTAAATAAAGGAATTAAATCATCACATTTACGTTTTTTTGATTGATGAGGATTATGCACTTTTGTCTTCATACTCTTAACTTGACCATTTGGAAATTTAACAGAAACTTCAAATAACTCATCAAGATATACAGGATATTTAAAATCTTCAATTGCATCTTCTAAAGTATGCAAATTTGTCCCAGCATTTTCAAATGTAACTCCAAGATAAACGATTTTCCCATTACGTTCAATAATACGATAAAAAGGACTCTTAGAGTTGTATGGTGTCACTTGACCAAAATGATCTTTTGTGAAAAACTTAGCATCTGGACCAAGACAAGATACTGGTTCAGTTGGGTGTGCACTTCGTAAACAGTTAGGGATCTTTCTAAAATATTCTGAAACCGCTCCTAAATTTGATGAATCGTTTAAAACATCGAAAAAATCTATTTTCTTAATATAAGTTAATTGTAATCCTGAATTAGGTGAGGTAGGCATCAACAAATTACCCTTGGTACCTATAACATTAATAAAAGCATCAACTATTGTCTTAGCTCCTCCTTCAACACATCCAACTTTTGAAAGACTTGAGTGAACAAGCACACTATCGCCTTCATCAATGCCACAATTCCGAATATCATTTTCAATCATTGCTTGTGTTATTACATCTCCATCAATGAATCGTTGTTTTATAACATTCTTTCTCTTTAACTTAATAAAATCCCTGTATTTATTTAACAAAAAATCAGGAATTAATTTTCGAAGTAAATTTCTACTCATCATTGTGATATAAAAGTATAAGTAATTCTACCTGTTTGATTCTTGAGAGCAGATTGAGAGTAATTAAAACGAGATTTCTTAGCATATTTAATCGCTTGCTTTATCATACATTGATTTGCACTACTAGACTTTGATGAGTCGAACTCAGCTAAAATAACATTACCATTTTTATTAACTTTAATAATAACAGAAACAACTCCTGAAGAACCATGACCACATGTATATCCTGGGTTACGAACATACCAATCATTATTTTGATGTGGAGTTCGCTTTGTCAAAACCCAATCAACCATAACATTACCGGAGTACAATAAATCATCATTACCATTAGATGGTTTGTTTTTATCATTTACAAATGGCGATACAACTTGATTCTTTTTATTCATCTCATTGCGTATCTTTTCTCTATCCTTATCTCCACCAGATTCTCGATACATTTGTTCTTCTAGTAACTTATATTCATTTTCAACATCAGAAATAGTACGATTTTGATTATATATATCCTTAGATTTCTTTCTAACATCATTCTGATCACGCACCAAATTTTTAATATCACCAGAATAATCTGTGGGAATAATAATATTTTCTGAACTTAATTCAATATCATCAACTGGAATTTCAACATAAGAATCCTTATTAAATCTTTTAATTGGAAAGTACTGTTTATAAGAATCAACTTGGAGATAAATAAAAATTGCTATATAGACAAAAACAGTGGCCATTAAGCCAAATTTATATTTATCTATTAAAGCTAATAGTTTATTCATTTTATTCTAATGAATTTACCTGAAGAAATAACAAAATAATTTAATCCATTATCTCCTAATAAAGATAGGAAATGCTCATTAAATAAATCAATATCATTAAACTCAAATTCTGTCAATTTTTCACCACCATTAAATAATGCATATTTATCCCCATCAAATACCTTAAAATAATCCCCAGTAAGCCAATTAATTTTTTTATACGAAAATGGTATAGTTAGTTTACCTTCATCATTTAACATGCCTACAGAATCTTCTAGCGAAGCTACTGCAAAACCATTTTCAAATAAATCAATATATTCATATTTTGAAGAAGATAATGTTTGATTTGACGTATCTATTAATCCCCATTTATTTTTAGAATTAAAAGAAACCATATTTGCACTATAACCTAAATTATCATATAAAAAATCTATAACAATATCACCATTAAGATTAATGATTCCATATTTACCTTCTTTATTAACTATTGCTTTTCCATTATTAAATTCTCCTTTAGATAAATAATTTGGATATGTTCTGTAAGAATTATTTATGATAATATCACCATTAATATTTATATAAAATAAAGAATCAGATTTTGTTACTATAGCTAATCCATCACTAAAAGAACCTATATTTTCATACAAAGAATCTGTTAGGATATCGCCTTGATTATTCAAAATACCCTTCTTTCCATCTTTGGAGAAAACAAAAAGTGAATCATTTATTAATCTGATATTATCATATATAGGTTGTATTAAAAATCTACCGCTTTTATTTATTATTCCACTTTTTTTAGCTAACTCAATAATTGCTAGACCATTTTTAAAATCAAAAGCCTCATCAAAAAGATAATCGATAACTAAATTTCCATTCAAATCAAAATAACCATATTTTTCATTCTTCTTAACATAAATTAATCCATCTGATATATCCCCTATATCATCATATATGTAATTTAGTATTAATTTATTATTACGATCAATTAAACCAAACTTACCATCTAATTCAACTAACGCTCTACCATTGTTAAAATCACTAATTGACTCATATATAAAAGGGATTTGAATATCACCATGTTTATTTAAAACACCTTGTAATTTATTTTTTTCCACGACTGCTAAACCCTCACAAAATTGACCAACATTATCATAAATTGGAGGTATAACACTATTACCAACTCGATTTAAAAAACCATATTTTTGATTCTTAAAATATGGTAAAAAAATAGAGTCAGTTAACTGTATATCTTGCCATATAAAGGCAATATTTTTTGCATTGGGGAATTTATTAAAAAAATCTATTTTACGTTGTTTAGAATAATTAAATAAATAAACCTCATAAAATTGCTCCCAGCCTATTTTATTAAAATTATTTTTGTCTGAATAATTAGTTAAAAAATCTTCGTATGATTCTACTTTGTTAGATTTAGTGACTAACTCAAAAATTCTTTTTTCTGCATCTATTACTCGAGGATTTTTAGGATATAATGAAATAAAACTCAAGTAAGATTCCAAAGAATCTGATTTAGTATGCTTATTGTACTGTAAATTATAAAATTTTCTCTCAACCACTTTTCTATATTTACTGTTAGGATATGAATCTAAAAAATAACCAAGCGATCTTAATGTATTTACTTTCAATGAATTAAAACATTCCAAAGAATCTCTTTTATCTGTAGCTTGTTTAATTTCAAGAGCCCATGGATGGTTCTTAATAAAAGTATTGTATAATATTAGATTATCCTCTTTCTCGACTAAAAAATAAAACTGTGAGCTAATTAATATTTTTAGTGAATCAATCCCATTTTTTGACCAACCATATTTTGACCATTTAACCTTTTTTGTTTCTTTAGATACAAACCAAGAAGAATCTGATATAAGTATATATCTATATGCAGAATCAATATTATAAAAGGGATTATCATTTCTTGAATAGATTATTGATAATCCATATGCAGATATAGAAGGATTATACTTTAATGCCTTTTTAAATTTTTTCTGACTTTTAAAATAATCTTTAATCAATAAAGCTTGAAATCCTTTTGGAATCCTATTGGCACTTACATTTTGATAAACTAAGAGAAAAAATGCAAAGAATAATAAATATTTAAAATTAAATTTCACGATATAAATATAGTTCTTGACTTGATTGCTTCAAAGATTGAACCAAAAAAAAACCTCCCGAAAAATAACGAGAGGTTTAAGTATTAAATAATCAATTTATTTTTTACGTTTTCCGTAACGAGAATTAAATTTATCAATACGACCCGCAGTATCAACAAACTGAACAACACCAGTGAAAAAAGGATGTGATTTATGAGAAATATCCAATTTAATCAAAGGATAATCATTACCATCTTCCCATTTTATGGTTTCTTTTGATTCAGCACAAGAAGGACAAAGAAATGAATAGTCATTAGTCATATCTTTGAATACAACTAACCTATAATTTTCAGGATGAATATCTTTTCTCATTATAATTCTATTAAAAAGTAAGTGCGCAAAGATATATAAAACTTTTCATTATTCATTAAATATAAATGAATTTTTAAAAATAAATCTTAATCTTTTACGTTACATTTGTTAAGATAATTAAGGACATGAAAAAATCATTTCTATTCTCGTGCTACATAATATTTGTAGTTTTTTCAATAAGCTTATCTAGCTGTAATAAACCTTTATTTTATTCTAATTCTAATCTATCTTTCAGCCAAGACACTGTATTTTTCGATACAGTATTCACAACGATTGGTTCTGTGACTAAAAAAATTAAAATTTATAATAATGACTCTAGAACTTTAAAAATTGATCAAGTTGCATTATTAGGTGGTTCTAATTCTGAATTCCGGATAAATGTAGACGGTACTCCAGGAACAAATTTTGCAGATCTAGAATTAGATCCCAACGATAGTTTATTCATTTTTATTGAGGTAACTATTGACCCTAATAATGGATTATCCCCTATGATTGTTGAGGATAGAATTCAATTTTTAACAAACGGAATAAATCAATATGTTGAATTAGTTGCTTGGGGTCAAGATGCTTATTTCCACTATTCATATATATCAGAAGGAATTTTTGACTTAAATGAAGGAATATGGGAAAATGATAAACCACATGTAATTTATGGAGCAGCTATAATAGATGAAGGAAAAACACTTGAAATTCCTGCTGGGACAAATATATATATGCATAAAAATGCACTTTTATATGTTTATAAAGGAACATTAAACATTACGGGATCATTAGGAAATGAAGTCTTAATTCAAGGTGATAGACTAGAGTCTTTTTATGATGATGTACCAGGACAATATTATGGTATTTATATTGTTGAAGCGAAACCATGCAACATTAATTATGCAATTATAAAAAATGCAACTACAGGTATTCATATAAATGGATCAGACCCTACAAATTCGCCTAACTCATATACAACTTCCATAACCAATACTCAAATTTATAACAGTGCCTCTTATGGTGTTTTTCTTTACAATGGAGACGCTAATTTCTTGGAGGCTGGAAGATTAAAAATGGAAAACTCTATCGTTGCAAAAAATGGTATTCATTCCTTAATAGTTGTAGGAGGTGGAGACTACAATATAAATCATTGTGACCTTCTTGGATATGGTGAAAGTAATGATGCTGGAGCAGCAGTTGGAATAAGTAATTATTATAATGGCACAGGTGTTGTTAGAAGTATTAATGAAGGTATAATAACTAATAGTGTTTTATATGGATATCAAGATTATGAATTCGTCATAGATACTATAAGTGATATTGCATTAACACTAAATTTTCACATGGAAAATAATCTAATAAAAAGTGAAACTATAATCAATAATCCTTCAATATTTGTTGGAGAAAATTATTGGAATGAATCTCCATTTTTTAAAGATGTAATAGGCTATGATTATACTTTTTGGTCAACATCTGCACTTAGAGATAGAGGCAACATACTATACCCAAGAATAAATGGATTAGATTTAAATGGAACACCTAATTCTGGAATTCCAGATATAGGTGCTTATGAATATTAAAAAAGAATTAATCGCTATCTTGTAAATAACATCTCTCTAAACTTTGGAAGCCTCCATTCCTCATCATCTATTAGTAATTCTAACTTATCAACATGATAACGAATTTCATCAAAATAGACTCTGACAGAATCACAATATGAAATAGCTTTTGACCTATTTCCAGTGATTTTATTTGCTTTCTTCCGAGCTAAAAGCATATCGTCACTCAATTGCTTCATCTTATTCATATGCTCAGAAATTTTAGAAACAATTTGAATTTGAGATTTAGATGATTCTTTTCCTTGTATATCTCCTAAAACAGAAATTAAACCAGAAATATTCTTAATTAATTTATTTTGATATTGAACAGCAGCAGGAATAACAAAATTTTGAATCATTTCACCAATTACACGTGCTTCAATTTGAATCTTATGAACATAATTTTCAAACTCAATATCTTGTCTTGCCATTAATTCTCTTGGTGTCAATACGTTCATTTTATCAAATAAATCATGAACACTCTGGTCTGACCATACTTTTAGAGCACGAGGAGTATCTTTTAAATTTGAAAGACCTCTTTTCTCAGCTTCTTCTACCCATTCTTCACCATATCCATTACCTTCAAAACGAATGTTTTTAGATTCTTTTATTAACTTCTGCAACTCTTTTAAAATAGCTTCATCCTTTCCATCTCCACTATTTATTCTAAAATCAACATTATATTTAAAATCTTTCAGCTGATTTGCCACAATTGTATTTAAAACAATCATTGCAGAAGAACAATTAGCAGAGGAACCAACTGCTCTAAATTCAAATTTGTTTCCAGTAAATGCAAAAGGTGATGTTCTATTACGATCAGTATTATCCAATAAAATTTGAGGAATCTTTCCGATATTTAGCTTTAATTCTGTTTTTTCTTCCGGAGTCATTTTACCAGCTTTTACATTTTTCTCAATTTTATCCAATAAATCAGTTAATTGAGAACCAATAAATACTGATATAATAGCGGGTGGAGCTTCATTGGCACCGAGTCTATGATCATTTCCTGCGCTAGCAATAGATGCTCTCAATAAATCAGCTTTATCATGAATTGCCTTAATTGTATTCACAAAAAAAGTTAAAAATTGAAGGTTACTTTTCGGATTTTTACCTGGTGATAATAAATTAACTCCAGTATTTGTACTCAAAGACCAATTATTATGTTTTCCTGACCCATTAACGCCAGCAAAAGGTTTTTCATGAAAAAGAATACGAAAATCATGCTTACGTGCAACTTTTTCCATAATATCCATTAATAATAAATTATGGTCATTTGCAAGATTACACTCCTCAAATATTGGAGCACATTCAAACTGATTTGGTGCTACCTCATTATGACGAGTTGTAACAGGAATACCAAAACGAACTGACTCTGTTTCAAAATCACGCATAAATGCACTAACCCGATCAGTTATAGAGCCAAAATAATGATCATCCAATTGTTGACCTTTTGCTGAAGCATGACCAAACAATGCTCTACCAGTCATCATTAGATCAGGGCGAGCATTAAATAATGCTTTATCAACTAAAAAATATTCCTGTTCCCAACCTAATGTGGCTATTGTTTTAGTGACATTTTTATCAAAATATTGACATACATCAACAGCAGCTTGATTAACAACACTTAAAGCTTTTAATAGAGGCATTTTATAATCCAAAGCTTCACCTGTGTATGCAATAAATATTGTAGGAATACATAACGTTTTATCAATTACAAAAGCAGGAGATGAAGGATCCCAGGCAGTATAACCTCTTGCTTCAAAAGTATTTCTAATACCACCATTTGGAAATGAAGATGCATCAGGTTCTTGTTGAACAAGTAATTCTCCGTCAAATCTTTCTATCGCTTCACCTGGACCTATTGGCTTAAAAAATGCATCATGTTTTTCTGCTGTTGATCCAGTTAAAGGTTGAAACCAATGGGTATAGTGGGTTGCTCCTTTAGTTAGTGCCCAATCTTTCATAGCAGAGGCTACCTGATCAGCCATTTTACGATCTAATTGTGTTCCACTATTAATTGATTCCATCATTGATTTATAAGCATCACTTGGAAGGTATTCTCTCATAACACCACTATGAAAAACATTTTCAGCGAAAATTTCAGATATCTTATCATTATATGAAATTGATTTTGGTGCTCGATGGAGCACATCATAATACGCTTGCATTCTTTGATTAGCCATTTGTAATTTTATTTTTTACAAATTTAACTTAAAATTTCAGGGGTATTTGTGAAAAAATATCATTTTTTATTAACACACCCCCCTATTTTTTGGGGGTTAAATTTAAAAAAAGTTAAAAACAATAAAATTGAAAAATTTTTATTACTTTCTTTTTCTATAAAAATTAGTTTTTTTTCTTCTTGGATTGATTAGTTTTTTGACCCACTTTGGTCCCTCTCCAATATCCTTTGGAGGTTGATTTTTTGTAATATTCATCTTAATAAGTTTCTCAATCTTATTAACCTTAAACATATCTTTTTGATTAACTAATGTACATGCCTCACCCTTTGTATTTGCACGAGCAGTTCTTCCAACTCTATGTACATAATCTTCTGCATCATTAGGAACATCGTAATTAATAACCATATTTATATCTTTAACATCAATACCCCTACTCATAACATCTGTCGCAACCAATATTTTTATTCTTTTTGATCTAAAACCTCTTAAAACTTCTTCTCTATCTTCCTGTTTGAGATTTGATGAAATCCCATAGGATTTAAATCCAGATCTTGTCAAACTACGAACAATCTCAGATACCTTACTCTTAGAAGATGTAAAAATTATAATGCTGTCGTATTCTTTTCGTTCTTTAAGTAAATAAGATAATAAAGGTATTTTTTGATTGTCATATGTTAAATATATTTTTTGCTCAACTCCTTCAGCGGTCTTTGAAATAGACAATTTTATTTCTTTTGGGTTCTTTAAAATCTTCTTTGCTAAATCTAAAATACTTTTAGGCATTGTTGCGCTAAAAAGTAATGTTTGATGAATTTTAGGTAAAAAAGAAATAATTTTTTTTAAATCATCAATAAATCCCATATCTAACATTCGATCTGCCTCATCTAAAACAAAGTGTTTTAGATGATTAAAATCAACATAACCTAGCTTAAGATGAGAAAGTAATTTACCTGGTGTAGCAACAATAATGTCTCGACCATTGACCAATGCATCCTTTTCTTTATCCCAATCTTTTCCGCCACCTCCACCGTATACAGCAATTGATCCAACTGAAACAAAATAAGAAAGCCCTTGAATTTGTTGTTCTATCTGAATAGCCAACTCTCTGGTAGGAACTAAAATCAAAGTATTCACACTTGAATCTTTCTTACCAACCAACTTATTTAGTATAGGTAAAACAAATGCACCTGTTTTACCTGTCCCTGTCTGAGCACAAGCAATCAGGTCATGGTTATCAAATATTATGGGAATTGCTTGTGACTGTATAGGAGTTGGTTTTTCAAAACCCATATATGAAATTGCTTCAAGAAGCTGATTGTCAAGATTTAAATCTTTAAAATTCATAGTCTTTGAAATTAACCAATTTTCATTAAAAACTATAAATCAACTCTCCCAAATTTGTATTTAAAAATCTATTTTTTGCAATATTCTCTAGTTCATCCATTGTAATCGCATCTAATTGCCTATAAATATCATGGATTGAATCTATACTACCATGCATCATTATACTTTTAGCTAAACTGAACATTAATTCCATATTGCTATCTAATGTTAATGCTATATGACCTTTTAATTGTTCTTTGGCTTGTTCTATGTCTCTTTTTGTCAATTTTTTATCACAAATAAAGTTTAGTTCATCATAGATTAAATTTACGGCTTTCTTCAAATACTTCTTATCTGTTCCCATATATATACTCCAAAAACCAATATCTGAATAAGCTGTATAATTGGCCTCAATATTATAAGCATATCCGTATTTTTCACGTATTAATAAAGTTAACCTAGAATTCAATGCTGGGCCACCAAGTAAATTTATTAAAAGTATCATCCCTCTTCTTTCAGCATCATTATATGAAGGAGCAAGTCCACCTATTAAGGTGTGAGTTTGAAAATTTGCTTTATTTTCAATTAACTTAAATGGAGTAAATGGTCTAACATCAATAATTGATTTAGGTTTTCCTTTTCTAGAAATAGAACCAAAATCTCTTTCTAAAACCTCAACTAATTCATTTAAACTAATTCTACCAACAAAGGAAATGACAATGTTAGAAGGAGTAAAATATCGAGAAACATAACTTAATAAATCATCTCTAGTAAATTTATTAACAGTTTCATTAGTACCTAAAATATTTGACCCTAATGGATTACCTTTAAAAACATATGATTCAAAATCATCAAAAATACGTTCAGAAGGATTATCCATAAATGAATTAATCTCATCTAAGACTACTTCTTTCTCTTTTTTTATTTCTTCCTCTGGAAAATTAGCATTTTGAATAATATCACCCAATAACTCAGATGCAATCATAAAATGATTATTTCTAAAAGAAGCATGGACACAAATTTCTTCTTTGTTGGTATAAGCATTTAATTCGCCACCAACAGAATCTAAATCTGTAAAAATATCATATGCTTTCCGCTTATTTGTTCCTTTAAAAATACAATGTTCTAAAAAGTGTGCTAAACCTTCTTTTCCATAATCCTCAAATCTTGATCCAGCATGAATCATTACACCCATATGAGAAACAAAAGCATTATTGGGAAGGAAAACAACCTGAATACCATTTGATAGTTTAAAAAACTCTGGTTTAATTTCAAACATTTGTTAAAAATTAAGGGTTTTGTTTATGCTTATCCCAAGAATCATCATTTATTGTATAGATTATTCTATCATGCAATCGTGAAGGAAGACCTTGCCAAAATTCAAAATATTCTGGTTTTACTTTATAACCTCCCCAATGAATTGGTCTAGGAATATGGTCTTTAAACTTATCTTGATATATCTTTATACGATCTTCAAGTTCACTAACATCTTTCAAAACATCACTTTGATTCGAGGCCCAAGCTCCAATCTTACTAGACCTTGGTCTTGATTCAAAGTAAGCATCGCTATATTTTTCATCTAATTTTACACAGGTTCCTTGAATACGAATTTGCCTTGATAATTTAGGCCAAAAAAACAACATGGAAACCTTTGAATTAATTGATATTTCCTTTGATTTCTTACTGTTGTAATTTGTATAAAAAACAAATTCATTTTCAATAATATCCTTTAAATATACAACACGTGAACTAGATTGACCAGTATCTCCTACTGTAGACAATACAAAAGCATTCACTTCAAGTTCTTCATGTTCAATTGCATTTTCAACCCAAACTTCAAACACATCATATGGATTTGAAAATTGATCAAATTTTGAGTCAAGATATTTAAAATCTTTATGACTAGAACGAAATTTATCTATTATATCTTTCATTATTGTATACTTTAATTTAAATCATGCGTATGAATTAAAATTAATTATTTTTAACCTCCTCAATTCCTTCTTCGTTTGAATCTGTATATAGTTTTTCATTGTATGGAAAAATATCAACAATTGGAGAAAGAGAAATTGATAATATACTATAATCTATCATTAATCCACTTAAGCTCTGACTAATTCTATCAAAAGCTTCCTTAACAGAACTAGCAGTAACTAAGAAATTTTGAGCAACTTTTTTTGCTTTTTCACTATCGATGTCAACATCTTCATATGAAATCTTACATTTATACCAAACATCCTCTTCTTCATATTGAAAAACATCCTGAAATTCGGTTCTTGCAATACCCGCAACCTGAAATTCACCACGAATTATAGAACCTAATTCTTCGTAAATACGAGCTTCAGCATCTGTAAAAGTCATTGCACCTATCAAATATGGTTCTAATACTCTTTTTAACCCTCCATTATCAAGCTGTTTTGTGTATTTCACCTTAACTGTGAACCAATTACTCATACCGATGATTTTTAAACATTAAAAAGCAAAGATAAAGAGAGTAATTGTTTATTTTAAGTTTATTTAAAAAAAGAATTACATTACATACTTTTTACCATTTGTAAAAAGAATATAACTTCTATTAAATAATTCAACCAAAACAGAATTAGTGTGTATCGAGTATGTTGAATTAAATTGATTAGTTATTTCAACTATCTCTCCATTAACCAGAGCACTTACGCCTCCCATTATATTTCTAAACGCTACTGTATTATTTTTTAATTCATAATCCTTTGGAATATATCTAGCTAACTCTATTTTTTCACCATTTGAAAAAGCATAAAAAAAAGCATTTTCAGACCAAACTATGACATCATCTTTAACATCCCAAAAATCAGGTGCAAAATTAGATAGTTTCTGCTTTGTACCGTTTGAATAATAAATTAAATCACCATTTAAATTTGTATAAGCAACAAATCCTCTTCCTGCTTTATAGGTGTCCATATAAAAATCCTCTACATCATAAAAAACACCTTTATCAAAAACAGTAAAAGTGCCATTAACTAAATCATTAAAAGCAAGAATATCTGTCCCCCCATTATAGGAAAATGAACTCTGCCAAACATCTATATCATAAATAGCACCACCCCAAAATACTTTATTAAAATTTCCATTATCTCTAAATGCAACAATATTTTCACCTATAAAATCTGGTGAATTCAGATCTCCTAAAGAATTGTATAAAGGATATATTTCGCCATTATAATAAACACTAACAGAATTATATCGAGTATCTTCGAAAACAATAATATCATCTTTAACCCAATAGTTTCGTACATTAAATGTTAAAGTACGTTTACCTGTTTCATCCCACATATTTAGTGTCTCTCCTACTTTCCAAATCATTAATTTATCTGAAACCTCATACTCAACTTGCAAATTAGATATGCTGTTTTTTTTAATTCCATCATAGACAATTAAATTCCCTCTAAAATCAACATACGCTACTAAATTATCTCCGTACTTAAATTCAGAAATTGGTTGAAACTCAATTTGTCTAAAATAGCCATCCTGAAAATTTTTAAAATAGCGACTAAAATCTACCAAAGGAACAATATTCTGGCTAACTGAAAACATTGAGTAAAAAAAGAATGAAAAAATTAATACTAATCTCATATAACAAAAATACTTTTTTTAAAAAATTAATTTTGAGTTATTAATAAATACTTTACAATAACATAAAATGTTTATAATTTGTTTTCTTTGTATTCAAATAAATTGAATTAAAAATATGAATAAGCTATTTCTTTTAATTCCTATTGTAGGATTAAGTTTCTTTAATTTTTCTCAAAAACAATTAGAATATATTGAATATGATCTTGAAAATGGAATTCATGTCATCCTTCATGAAGAACATGCAACACCAATAGTTGCTATTTCTGTACTATATCATGTTGGATCAAAAAATGAAAAAAAAGATAGAACAGGATTTGCACATTTTTTTGAACACTTATTATTTGAAGGTTCAACAAATATTAAAAGAGGTGAATACAGTGAATTAGTAGAAAAAAATGGAGGCACATTAAATGCGAATACATCACATGATAGAACATTCTACTTTGAATTACTCCCTTCAAATAAACTTGAACTTGGATTATGGTTAGAGAGTGAAAGAATGCTTCATGCTAATGTTGATAGTATAGGAATTGAAACACAGAGAAGTGTTGTAAAAGAAGAAAAAAGACAAAGAATTGATAATCAACCATATGCTTCATTTATTGGTGAAATGTTTAAACGTATGTTCAAGGAACATCCATATAATTGGCAACCAATTGGCAGTATGGAACACTTAGATGCAGCGGAGGAAGAAGATTATATTAATTTTTATAGAACATTTTATGTTCCTGCAAATGCAACATTATCTATTGCAGGTGACATAAATATTGATCAAACAAAAAAGTGGATATCTAAATACTTTGGATCAATACCCAAAGGCCAAGCTATAAATATGTTCAGAGACCATGAATTATTAACAGAATCCGATTTTGAAAAAACTTATGGTATTGAAAAAAATAAATTCATCACAAATGATTTCAACAACCCTAAGGATAAAAAAGCAAAGAATATATTAAAATCTTTAGAAGATAAACCTATTAATATTCCAAGGCCTGAAAAAGCTTCAAATGAACTTTTGGGATTAATAAAAGATACAATTTATGATAATATACAACTTCCTGGTTTATTTATGGCTTATAGATTCCCTGAAGAGACTAATGATGATATGTATGCTCTACAAATGATGAATGATGTTCTCTCTGGTGGAACTTCTTCTAGAATAAATAAATCTCTTGTTGAAAAACAAGAAATTGCACAATTTGCTTTTTCTTTCTCTTTTGGACTAGAACAAGCTGGTATAGGTATTTTTGCTGCGATTGCGGCTAAAGACAAAGAATTAAGTGATATTCAAAACGAATTTGATAGACAAATCGATCTAATTAAAAATAACCTAATCTCTGATGAAGAATTCATTAAAGTTCGTAATCAATATGAAAATAACTTTATATCATCAAGATCTACAGTTGCTAGTATTTCTGAAGACTTAGCAAATAGTCATGTTTATTTTGGTGATGCTGCTTATTCCAATAAAGAATTATCTAAATATATGAGTGTAACCAAAGAAGATATTCAAAAAGCAGCTCAAAAATATTTAACACAAGAAAGACGAATTATCCTATATTATCTTCCTAAAGAAGAAACAGAATAATAAATAAAAAACTATGAAAAATTCTATTTTAACAATATTACTTTTGTTGCCAACAATTTTATTAGCACAAATTGATCGTTCAATTCGTCCAGTTCCAACAGAAGCACCTATAATAAACATTAATGATTCTGAAATATTTAAATTAGATAATGGTTTAACTATTATTCTTTCAGAGAATCATAAACTACCAAAAGTTACATTCAAATTAGTTACTGGAGCTAAACCAAATTTAGAAGGTGCAAAAGCTGGTTTATCTGAAATAGCTGGATCTCTTATAATGTCGGGTACAACTAATAAATCTAAGGATGAATTAGATCGTGAAATTGACTATATAGGAGCTCGCCTTTCAGCAACTAAAAATTCTTTGTATCTGTCATGCCTAACGAAACATATGGATAAAGGTCTATCATTAATGTCCGATATACTAATGAACTCAAATTTTCCAAAATCTGAAGTTGAGCGTATAATTAAAAAAAATGAATCTAACTTAATTGCTTTAAAAAGTGATGCAAACTCTATTGCAGAAAATGTTCAATCTATAGCAAACTTCCCTGGGCATCCATATGGTGAAGTAATGACAAGCTCTTCATTAAAAAATATAAACCAAGAAAACATTATAAAGTATTACAAAGAAAATTTTGTTCCAGAAGGAGCATATCTTGTTGTAGTAGGTGACATTACAAAAGAAAAAGTTTTAAGTATCTCTTCAAAATATTTTGGAAAATGGTCTGGAAACTTAAAAAATGAAACTGTACTGTCTAATATTTCTTTACCTGAAGGGAACCGAGTTATCTTTGTAAAAAAACCTGGCGCTGTTCAATCTGTTATTAAGATTACTTTCCCAATAGAAATTAAGCCGAATAATGAAGATTATTTAAAATTAAAAGTATTAAATAACGTATTAGGTGGAGGATCATTTGGAAATCGCCTGATGCAAAATCTACGTGAAGATAAAGCATTCACATATGGATGTCGCTCAAGAATAAATGTAACAGAAAATGGAAGTTGGTTTTCTGCTGGAGGAAACTTTAGAAATGAAGTTACAGATAGTGCAATTCATGAAATTCTTTATGAATTAAAAAATATTACTAACGAATTAGTTACTGATGAAGAAATAAATTTAACAAAATCTTCTATGGCAGGAGGATTTGCAAGAAGTTTAGAAAGAGCTTCTACAATTGCATCATTTGCATTAGATATAATTAAAAATAATTTACCAGCTAATTATTATAAAAATTATTTAAAAGAATTAGCGTCAATAACAAAAGACGATCTATTAGATGTAGCAAAAAAATATTTTAATGATACAAAATGTAATATTATTGTTGTTGGAAATGAAGATGTATTAAATACACTTCAAGTATTTGATTTTGATGGAGAAATTGAAAAATTGGATGCATTCGGAAATCAAGTTAAAGATATTATCCAAAGCGATATAACTAAAGAAGAACTTCTAAGAAAGTATTTAAATGCTGTCACATCAACTTCATCTGAAAAAGAATTATTAAAAAAAATAAAGAAGATTAAGTCCATGGAACAAGTATCTGAATTAGAGATGAGTCAAATGCCTATGACTATTAAATCGACAAAATTATGGGTTGCACCAAATTCTCAGGGTGATAGACTTGAAGGTGGTGGTATGGTTTTTCAAAGTTCCTACTTTGATGGATCAAAAGGTTACACTCAAAATATACAAACAGGTAAAAAAGAAATGACAGAAGAAGAAATACAATCTAAAAAACTTGCATATGGTATCTTTCCTGAAATGAATTATTCAAAAACTGGAATAAATTATGAATTATTAGGAATTGAAACAAAAGGTAACAAACTAGTATATGTTCTTAAAATAGAAGATGGAATTTCAGAAACCTATGATTATTTTGATAAAGAATCTTTTCTTAAAACAGGCTCTTTATCGATAAGAAAAGTTAAAGATAAATCTGAAGAAACATCAATTACCTACTCTAATTACCAAGAGACAAATGGATTAATGTTTCCAATGACATATTCATTTAATGCTGGAAAATTAAATTTAAAAGGCAAGGTAACTTCAATTAAATTTAATGTTAAAAACGATTTTTCTGAATTCAAATAGAACTTAAAAACAGATAGTTAAATAACGTAAACTAAGATAAATTTATCATGTAAAATAAATTTACACTTAACAATTCTATTTTCATATTTTACTTTAACAATATCACACTCAGATATTGAAAGAATAGTCAAATCCTCCTTATATCTATTAACTTTACCTTTTAGCAACTTATACACTGCTTCTTTCACTGCCCAAATAAGATGTAAACTATCTCTATTAAAATCAATATTTTTTCTGTCATTTTCATTAACAAAATAATTGATTCCCTTCTCTATACCCTCCTTATATATTTGAATATCAATACCAACAATATTTTCATTACTAATTTGTATTGCAAAAAGATTATCCGAATGTGAAATAGAAATGAAATTATCATAACCTTTTATAAATGGAGCACCATTTTCGTTATGCTGAATCAATAAACTTTGATCTTCAAATTCATTGATTAAAAATTTTCTTATAGTTTCTCTCTGATATAACACCTTACTTTTACCAAAGTACTTTTGATGGATATCATTTTCAAAAACAATCACTTTTTGCTTTTTGTTTTGACTTGAAATACGTATTAATTCTTTTATCATATAAAAGTAATATTCTTTATCTTTTTGATTTCATAAAAAATTAGGCAAAAAAGCTAATTGCTATTTTCAAAGTACTTTTAAAAAAATTTATTACGTTGTAAAAATGTACTTTTTAATGAATAATTCCAAACTTAACAAAATGATATTAAGTTTGTATTCAAAAATCGATTTATGACTAAATTTCTTATTATACCACTAATTTTATTGAACTTTACAACTTACTCAATTGATAAGTTAAACTTTTACAAAGCTTTTGAGTCAAACTCGGAATCGTTAATTAATCTTGAAATAAAAAAAATAAAGAAATTAAATCCCTCTACATCAAAAGATGCATACTTAGGTGCATTACTAATAAAAAAATCAAACTTTAAAAAAAATATTAAAGAAAAAATAGAAATTTTCAAGCAAGGAAAATCTTTATTAGAAAAAGCTATTGCATCATATCCAAAAAAAATTGAATACCGATTTTTGAGACTTGTAATTCAAGAGAATTGTCCTAAAATATTAAAGTATAATAATGAAATAAAAGAAGATGTTGCAATTATTAATAAATCCTACAAAAATCAAGAATCAATTGTTAAAAAAGTAATTAAAAATTATGCACAAAAATCAAAATATTTAAACTTAAGATTATTATAATACATCAATAAATATTCAACATGATATCTGTAAAAAAAGCTATTTCTATTATTAAATCAAAATCAATTAAATTATCAATAAAAAAAATTGATCTTACTGATTCATTAGGCTACTCTTTAGCAAAAGATGTTATTTCTAAAATTAATATGCCACCATTTGATCAATCCGCTATGGATGGATATGCTATAGCAATGCATAAAAACTCAGAATATAAATTAATAGGAAAAATAAAAGCGGGTCAAAATAGCTACTTAAAATTAAATCCTGGTGAATGTGCTAGAATATATACAGGTGCAAAGGTTCCACCTGGAGCAGATTGTGTAGTGAAACAAGAAATTACAGATATTACAAAAGAAAATACTATTTACATAAAAGATTCTATTTCCAAATTTGATAATATAAGATTTAAAGGGGAGCAAATAAAAATGGGCCAAAAAGCAATAAAAAAAGGAACCTATATTAATACTGGTACAATTGGTTTTGCTGCAACTTTAGGAAAAGCAGAACTAAGTGTCTATTCAAAACCAAAAATCAAGATTATAGCAACAGGGAGTGAGTTAACATCTCCAGGGACCAAACTATCTGAAGGTTCTATTTATGAATCAAACACATTTACATTAAAAGCAGCTTTAAATACTTCAAATTTTAATTCTATAAGTATTGAAAAAGTTGAAGACAATTATCAGTCTACTAAAAACAAAATACAAAATGCAATAAATGACAATGATATCATACTTATAACAGGTGGAATATCCGTAGGAGAATATGATTTTGTGAAAGAAATACTTACAGAAATAGGAGTCAATGAGGGTTTTTATAAAGTAAAACAAAAACCAGGAAAACCTATGTTTTTTGGATATAAAAAAGAAAAATTAATTTTTGCATTGCCAGGAAATCCTGCCTCTGCCCTAACTTGCTTTTATAGTTATGTTCTACCTGCACTAAATTTTATATCAGGTAGATCCGATTACCAACTAGAGAAACGAGTGTTAACACTACAATCAAGCTACAAAAAAAACATAAAAATGACCCACTTCTTAAAAGGATTAACTACAAATGATTGTGTTTCTATACTTGAAAAACAAAGTTCAGCAATGTTAAGTCCTTTCATCAATGGAAACTGTTTAATTATTTTTGAGGAAAACAGAGAGCAATGGAAAGCAGGAGATAAAGTTGAAGCATTAATACTACCTCAATAATCATTTTCTAACTATCATTAAAATCATATTCTTATATTAGCGTTATATACTCGAAAGTATAACGGAAATGAATACAACTTCATCATTTAAAATTCACAATAGAATCTGGATATCATCTAAAAATAAAAGCTTTCTTGGTGAAGGAAGAATAGAACTGTTAAATGAAATCAATAAACACAGATCTATATCCAAAGCAGCTAAATCGATGAAAATGTCATATAGAAAGGCATGGAATATGGTTGATTCAATGAATAAGATAAGTAAAAAACCTATGGTTATCAGAACAATTGGAGGTACTGGAGGTGGTGGATCAAAATTAACAACAGAAGGATTAAAGGCTATAAAATTATTTAATGAAATAAAAATCTGCACAAATAAATACCTAGAATCCAAAATTAAAACACTTGATTTTTCATAATTACGATGTATGATACAACTATTGTAATATTAGCCGGAGGAAAAAGCTCAAGAATGGGTGAAGACAAAGGATTGATGAGTCTAAATGGGAAACCCATGATAAAACATATCATTGATACTGTAAAAGAACTAGAACTAGAAAGTATCATAATATCAAATGATAAAAAATATGAATGTTTTGGAATTCCGGTTTTCGAAGATATATTTAAAGATATTGGACCACTAGGAGGTATTCATGCGGGCTTTGAAAACACCCAAACATCCAAAATTTTAATCCTTAGTTGCGATACGCCATATATCAACAAAAACATTATTAATTATATCCTTAAAAATTCAAAATTAAATAATATCGTTATTACTAAACACGGCAAAAATATTCACCCATTAATTGGAATATATAACAGGAACATTTCTAATCAATTACTTGAATCAATAAATAATAAAAAATTGAAAATCATTGATTTAGCTAAAGAATTAGAATGTTATATTTTAGATTTAACAAAAAAATTTGATAATACTCTCTTCCATAATATTAATTCAAAAAATGATCTTTATCCAATTGTTAAAATAAAATTATATGGTATGATTTCAGAATGCATGAAACAGACTGAAATGAAAATATTATTACCAAATAACAAAAAATTAAACCTAAGAAAATACTTTGATAAAAAATGGCCGATACTACAAAACATGACATATGCCATTGCAATTAATCAAGAATTAAGAGAAGAAATAAACAAGAAAGAAAAACCAAACGAAATATCCATACTACCTCCATTCGCTGGAGGATAAATATACAAAACATGAAGAACTGCTTCAAAGAAGGCTCAATTAAACCGAAATTTATTGCCAACTCTATTTCCCATCATCAAAAGAAAACTAATATTGGTGCTCATCAAATATTTCTTGGACAAGTAAGAAATGATATTATAAATGAAAAAGAAGTCATTGCAATAGAATATTCAGCACATGAAGAAATGGCCAATAAAATATTCCATGATATCAGAGAAAAGACATTCAATAAATTCAATCTAACCTGTATGCATATATACCACAGCATAGGTAAAGTTAAAATTGGTGAAATATGTTTATTTGTATTTGTATCCTCAAAACACCGTAAAGAAGTTCAGAAAGCTATAGAATTTTTAGTGGAAGAAATTAAATCACGAGCACCTATTTTTGGAAAAGAAATATTTAATGATAATTCCCATCAGTGGAAAATAAATAAGTAAATAATGATTGATATAACTCACAAATCATCAACGCTAAGGAAAGCAATTGCCCAAGCGAGAATAAAAGTTAGTAAACAGGAAACTATCAATTCTATTTTAAAAGACAATGTTCCAAAGGGAAATGTATTTGAAATGTCTAAAGCTGCAGGATTTTTAGCTGTAAAGAAAACTTCAGAATTAATACCAGACTGTCATACATTACCAATAGAACACACCAAAATTAATTTTGATATTGATGGTTTATATATCAATATTTCAATTGAAGTTAAGACGATTTATAAGACAGGTGTAGAAGTTGAAGCAATGCATGGGGCAAGTATTGTTGCTCTTACAATGTATGATATGTTAAAACCCATAGACAAAGAAATTGAAATTGAAAACATCAAATTACTAGAAAAAAAAGGAGGTAAATCTGACTTCAAAGATTTATTCAAAGGAAATATAAAAGCATCTGTAATAGTTTGTTCTGATACCATATCTAAAGGTCAAAAACAAGACAAAGCAGGTCTGTCTATTATAGAAAAATTAGAGTCATTCTCGGTAAATATTATTGACTATATTATCATACCAGATGAATTTGATATAATTCAAAACACCTTATTAAAACAAACTAGTATAGAAACAGACCTTGTTATTTTTACTGGAGGTACAGGTCTATCTAAAAGAGATGTAACACCAGAAGCAATAAAACCACTTCTAGACAGAGATATACCAGGAATATCTGAAGCATCAAGAAAATATGGACAAGACAGAACCCCATACTCAATGCTATCAAGAAGTATTGCGGGTGTAAAAGATAAAACATTAGTTCTTGCCTTACCTGGTTCTACAAAAGGAGCAACCGAATCAATGGACGCATTATTCCCTGCTCTTTTTCATATATTCAAAGTATTTAAAGGTATAAGACATGATTCATGATTAATGAAAGATCAAATAATCAACCCATAATAGATAAATACGGACGCAAACATAATTATCTTAGAATATCATTGACAGAAAGATGCAACTTACGTTGCACCTATTGTATGCCTGAAAATGGAGTTATATTGAAAGAGAAATCTAAATATATGACATCCGAAGAAGTAATCGATATAGCTAAAGTTTTCGTCAATCTTGGTGTGACAAAAATGAGATTAACAGGTGGAGAACCATTAATAAAAAAAAATGTTGACAAAATAATTATTGGACTCAGCAAACTACCCATTGAGTTATCAATAACTACTAATGCTGTTAACATCAATCAATTCATCTCTATATTAAAAAAAGCAAAGGTTAAATCAATAAATGTAAGCTTAGACTCTCTCAAAGAAGAAAGATTTAACAATATATCTAAGAGAAATTATTTCCAAAGAGTAATATCTAATATTAAACTATTAATTAAAAATAATTTCAATATAAAAGTAAATGTAGTTTTAATAAAAGGAATCAATGATGACGAAATCTGTGATTTCATAAATTGGACAATTCAAACAAAAATCAACATAAGATTCATTGAATTTATGCCTTTTGATGGAAATAATTGGGGGTGGAATAAAAAAATATCTTATAACGAAATACTAAGAAAAGTTGAAAAAAATTACGGCAGTGAAGGATATATAAAAATCAATGATAATATGAATGACACTTCACGTAATTTCAAACTAAAAGGTAGCAAAGGTAGTTTTGGAATAATTAGCACTATAACTAACCCATTCTGTGATTCATGTAATCGTATTCGATTAACAGCTGATGGAAAAATTAAAAATTGTTTATTTTCTCAAGATGAAACAAACTTACTATCAGCATTAAGACAAAAAAGAGATTTAGAAGAAATAATACGAAAGTCAATTGGCTCCAAACACTATGAGCGTGGGGGAAATATTTCTTTTGAAAAATTAACTGAAAAAACCATAAAAAACAGACCAATGATAACTATTGGAGGATAAATCTATATAAATGTTATTAACAGAAAACACAATTTGGATATTTATATTATCACTTCTATTCATTTCATTTATGTATTCTTCAATTGGACATGGAGGTGCAAGTGGGTACCTTGCATTAATGGCTATTTTCAATTTCTCACCAGAAATGATGAGACCAACAGGACTAATACTAAATCTATTCGTTTCTGGGATTGCTTTTTATCACTTTTGGAAAAATGGTTATTTCAACAAAAAATTATTCTTAATATTTTCAATAAGTTCAATACCACTTTCTTTTATAGGTGGAACATTAATATTTGATGCAACTGTTTACAAAATTACACTTGGAATTATCCTTTTATTTTCAATTGTTAGAATAACAAGCAAATCTAAAAATAAAAACAAGACAAAACCTATAAATATTCCTTTAGGAATAATAATTGGTGGTTTAATTGGTTTTTTATCTGGAATGATAGGTATTGGTGGTGGAATTATTTTAAGTCCAATAATACTACTATTATCATGGGGGAAAATAAAAGAATCAGCTGCAGTTTCAGCATTATTTATTTGGGTAAATTCAGCAGCAGGACTACTTGGTCAATACTTTAATGATGTAGAATTAAGTGAAAATATTTGGATATACATCTTAATGGTATTAATTGGCGGTTATTTTGGCTCATTCATAAGCGCTAAATACCTTAGCAACAAACTTCTAAAAGGACTACTATCCTTAATCATTTTTTCAGCAAGCCTTAAGCTAATTATATTTTAGTACCAAACAAAAAATCCGGCTCTCGCCGGATTTTAATTATTAAATTAGTTAAAATTATCCTTCCTCTGATGGATTTATTTCATCATCCACATCAATAAATAAAGATTTTTCTATATTATTTGTTGTGGAATGATCTTCACTAGTATGACCTCCAAGTATTGGGGCAACAACTAAACCAATCAAACAAGTTAACTTGATCAATATATTCATAGAAGGTCCTGATGTATCTTTAAATGGATCTCCTACAGTATCACCGGTAACTGCTGCTTTATGAGCATCAGAACCTTTATATGTCATCTCTCCATCAACCATAACACCAGCTTCAAAAGATTTTTTTGCATTATCCCATGCACCACCAGCATTATTTTGGAAAATAGCCCAAAGAACTCCTGATACAGTAACACCAGCCATATATCCTCCGAGCATCTCAGCAATAATTTCTTTTTGCATGCCAAATACTAATGGTAAAAATGCTATAACTAAAGGCAATCCAATAGTCAATATACCTGGTAACATCATTTGTTTTAAAGAAGCTTTAGTAGAAATATCAACACACTTATCGTACTCTGGCTTAGCCTTTCCTTTCATTATACCAGGAATTTCCTTAAACTGACGACGAACCTCTTGAACCATTTCCATTGCAGCTCTTCCAACTGCGTTCATAGCTAATGCAGAAAAAACAACTGGCACCATACCACCAACAAATAACATTGCTAACACGGGCGCTTTAAAGATATTAATTCCCTCTATTCCTGTAAATGTAACATAAGCAGCAAATAGGGCTAAAGAAGTTAATGCAGCTGAAGCAATTGCAAACCCCTTACCTGTTGCAGCAGTTGTATTACCTACTGAATCTAATATATCTGTTCTTTCTCTAACTATTGGGTCTTGTTCACTCATCTCAGCAATCCCTCCAGCATTATCTGCAATTGGACCAAAAGCATCAATAGCTAACTGCATTGCAGTTGTTGCCATCATAGCTGATGCAGAAAGTGCAACTCCATAAAATCCAGCCAAGGCATATGAACCCCAAATTGCGCCTGCAAATAAAAGTACCGTTGGGAAAGTTGAAATCATTCCTGCAGCCAAACCAGCAATTATATTAGTTCCAGCACCTGTACTTGATTGTTGAACAATTTTTAAAATTGGTTTTTTTCCTAATCCTGTATAATATTCAGTTACTGATGATATAACACCACCTACTATCAAACCGATAACAGCAGCACCAAATATTCTAAGCGAAGAAATATCTTTAGAACCTTCTCCGAAAAAATTCATTTTCATAGATTCTGGCAACATCCACATTATAAGAATATAACTAAATATTGCTACTAGAACTATAGATACCCAGTTACCTATATTTAATGCTCCCATTACTTCTTTTTCCTTAGCATCGTTACTTTTGATACTAACTAACATTGTTCCAATCATAGATATAATAATACCAACGCCTGCTATTGCAACAGGAAGTAAAATTGGCCCTATTCCACCAAATCCATTATCATAGAAACCGTTATCAATAATCACATAATTACCAAGCACCATTGCAGCTAATACCGTTGCAACATACGAACCAAAAAGGTCAGCACCCATTCCGGCAACATCACCAACATTATCACCAACGTTATCAGCTATTGTTGCAGGGTTTCTAGGGTCATCTTCGGGTATACCCGCTTCAACTTTACCTACAAGGTCAGCTCCAACATCTGCAGCTTTGGTGTATATACCACCACCTACTCTGGCAAATAAAGCAATTGATTCTGCACCCAATGAAAAACCTGCTAAAGTCTCAAGTACAATAGTCATATCTTCAGCAGATGTCCATTCACCATTCATGAAATATCTATAAAAAATAATAAAGAAACCAGTAAGCCCTAAAACAGCAAGACCAGCAACACCTAACCCCATCACAGTTCCTCCTCCAAAAGATATCTTCAATGCCTTTGGTAAACTAGTTCTAGCCGCTTGGGTTGTTCTCACATTAGTTTTTGTTGCAATCTTCATCCCAATATTTCCTGCGAAAGCAGAAAAAAGTGCACCAAAAATAAATGCAACAACTATCAAAATATGGGTAGTTGGAACAATATAGGAAACAGCGGCAAGAGCAATACTTACAGCAATAACAAAAATAGACAGTAATTTATACTCTGCTTTTAAAAAGGCTAAAGCACCTTCATATATATAATCAGAGATTTCTTTCATTTTACCATCTCCTGCGTCTTGTTTCATTACCCAAGACTTTTTCATTAACATATATAACAATCCAATTATAGCTGCTACAATTGGCATATAAATAAATAGTGATTTCATAATATCTTTATTTAAATAATTTAAGGGTGCAAAACTAGCTTTTTTAATGATATTGTGCAAATAGTAGGCTTAAGAAATAGAATCACTATATTTATCCGGATGAAATTAACGACAAAAATTATATTGATCTTGACATTATTCGTCAGTTTAACTTTAAATGCCCAAACTAATGATAGCTTCATTCACAATGGTTTAACACGTAATTTTGTCTATTACAAACCATCGTCTTGGACACCTTCAGAATCGTTACCTCTGTTAATAGTATTACATGGTGTCACACAAACAGGATCAGGCATAATGAATATTACAGGATTTAATTCTATAGCCGAATCAGATAACTTTATTGTTTGTTATCCTGATGGAATTAATGCTTCTTGGAGTGCAGATATGGGTATAATTAATTCTCAAGTAGATGATCTTGGATTTATTGAAGAATTATCCATATATATGCAAAACAATTTAAATACAGACCCAACAAAACAATATCTAACTGGGATTTCCAATGGAGCGTTTATGTGTCACAAGATATTATGTGAATCCACACAATGCTATGCAGGAGCAGCAACAGTTGCTGGAACGATGAGTCATTCAGTAAGCCAAAATTGTAACCCCCAAAATAATACAGATATTCTCCACATTCACGGTACACTTGATGGAGTTGTAAGCTATAATGGTTCACCTTCAACGGGAATCTCAGTAGATGAGCTTATGCAGACTTGGAAATCATTCAATAACTGTGATGAAATACCTAATATAGATCAAATGCCTAACATAAATATTCTAGATCTATCATATGCTGAAAGACATACCTATTTAAACTGTGATAATGCAGAATTAGAACATATTAAAGTAATCGGAGGTGGACATCAATGGCCAGGTATACTAACCATCTGGGGTGGTGTTGGAACAATCAATATGGATTTCTATTCTCCGCAAATAATTTGGGACTTTCTCAATGGAAAAGAATGTTCTCAACTAAATGAAATAAATCAAGCAGATGATAATAAATCAAAAAAGTTAGTCAAGATAATTGACATGATGGGTAAAGAAACAAAATTAAAAACTAATACCCCACTTATTTTAATGTATAACGACGGAACAAAAGATAAAATAATACAATTAGACTAAAACATTTTTAATCCTGACTTTCATCAAGTTTATCAAACTTTGCCTTCATTGTTGGGTTACCCCTAGTTAATTTTTTAATTGTTAAATCATCTGCCTTGTTATTAGCAAGCCTCAAATTATTTTCGGAAGAAAGCAATGCTTCTTTTGTTTTTTGAAGATGTGTGATTGTTTTATCTATCTCATCAATAGCTTTTTTAAACTTACGGCTAGCTAACTCATAATTTCTAGCAAAACCTTCTTTAAAACTATTAATCTTATCCTCAAAGTTTGTAATATCTAAATTCTGACTTCTAATTAAGCTTAATTCCGCTTTATATTGCATAGAATTCATAGCTGCATTTCTAAGCAAAGTAATAATTGGTATAAAAAATTGAGGACGAATAACATACATTTTTTCATACTTATGAGAAACATCAACAATACCTTGATTAAATAATTCATTATCTATTTCTAAAAGAGAAACTAAAACAGCGTATTCACATTTCTTTTCTTTTCTATCCTTATCAAGCTCTTTTAAAAAATCTTCATTCTTCTTTTTTGTTGCAGTTTCATCACCTTCATTCTTCATTTCAAACATTATCGAAATAATTTCATTACCCGATTCATCTGTTTCTTTATATATATAATCGCCTTTACTACCTAACCTTGAGTCATTATCCTTTTCAAAGTAAGCATTTTGAAAAGCTGTTGCTCGAAGTTTATTAAATTCAATTTCACAATGCTGCTCAAGTGTTTCTCCAATCATTTTAGTTGAAAGCTTTTGCTTCATTTCTTTACGAAATGCTATTTCATCATCTTTAATTTTAATAATGTTATCCTTTGTTTGTAACTCTGCTTGGAATTTTTCATTTAAAGATTTCTCAAGAAGCTGCTTTTCTGTTTCTTTACTTTTCAATTCATTTAATAAACTGTCTCTTTGCTTTTCTGTTGCTTTTAATGCTTTACTAATCGCTAACTCTTTTTGAATTTCTGCATTTTCAATCTTGGATTTCATTTGTGCTATCTCAGAATCTTTAGAAGAAAGAATTGCATTCATTTCTTTTTCCTTTTTTGACAAATGGTCTTTTGCATTATTTCTGATATTCGCTTCAGCGAGCTCAACAGCACTATTCTTTTCTTTTTCTGCTAAGGATAGCCTAACATTCAATTCTTCTTCAAACTGTTGATCTCTTACTTGCTTTAGAATATCTGCATACCCAGCATTGTCTACTTTAAATGCTTTTTTACAATGAGGACAACTTATTTCGTTCATCTTAATAGTGTTATTGTGAGATAAATCTAATTATAATTATAAAAAAAAAGTAGATTTATATAATAATATGTTTTACATTTTTGATTCACAAAATCTATATACAACGAAAATATTCAGTAATATTTTTGTTTATAAATTGATTTGATATTTCACACCATTCATTCAAATAATGAAGAGCTTTCCAGTTTTCATCGTCGTTATCTACTATAAACATATAAATTGAATACATAATTAAATATTACTTATTCAAACTTAGTTTTAAGTTATGTAATTATTAATTTTTTATTGAATTAAAATAATAAAAAAGCGGAGAAAATGTAGTTAAACAAATTCTCCGCTAGAGTGACCCCGTCAAGATTCAAACTTGAAACCTCTACAGCCGTAATGTAGTGCTCTATTCAGTTGAGCTACGGGGCCAATTGAAGCGCGAATATAACGTGTTTTTTCCTTATTAGCAATAAGAGAGATAAGGTAATTTACGATTAGACTAATCTATTTCTGCTGTAATTCCTCGATCTAAGAGTGCAGTGCGCATAGGCTCTAATTCAGAATAGCTTCCAGTCTTAACATGACACTTTCCTTTATAATGAACAATTAATGTACATTGTTCCGCCTGAATTCTTGTATGCTTTACTACCTTAACTAGTGATTCGATTACATGATCAAAGGTGTTAAAATCATCATTTAAAACGATTAAATTTCTTTGTTCAACCTTTGTTTCTAACAATAACTCTTCTAAAGATGTTTCTATTTGTGACATACTTTTTTAAATTATATCTAAATATAGGTTTAATTTATAAAAAATAGATTAATTACCTTGTTCTAGTAATATTTTTTTTGCTTTTGAAATAGATATTCTTTCACCATTTAGATATGCAGTTATAAATGGTCCTTTTATACCAGATTTGATTGCCTCGTCTCTTCTTGGTAAACATTCTTCAATAGTATTATAGATACCTGATGCATATCTTACCTGACCATTTAGCAATTTAATACTGAACACATCTGGAATTTTAAAACTATCCTCTATAGATATTGGTCGATTAAAAACACCTACTTGAACAGTAAAGAAAAGTTCTTTCTTTAAACCATTATTGGATTCTGCTTCAGGTTTTGTAGAATTATCTGATATGTCTACTTCTGTTTTTAAACTTCTATTGACAGAATTAGTTGAAGTAGTCAACTTATTCTCTTGCTTAACATTATTAGAAGTATTTGTTGGAGAAATAGCTAATTTGCCTAGTGTACTTTTAGCTACTTCAAATACAATATCATTCATTGATTTTGAAACACATGTTCCTTGAGCTTGCATTCTACGAGCATCCCCAAATCTTATACGTTTACCATCACAATATGCAACCACAAAAGCATCAGAATATCCAAGTGATCTAATCTGTTTTCTAGCATTGACTACATCAACACTATTATTAAAAAACCCAACCATATATCTAGTAATATTAGTCTTACCTATCTTTTCTCCAGATACTGGATTAAACTCTTTAAATAAGTCTTGAGGAATAGGCTTTGCAAAAGCACCAACCTGAACTCTATAAACTAGACCTGATGGATGCTTAACTCCAATTGGAATAGGATTTTTTTCAGAATAAACACTTGGTTTATTTCTAGTAATAGAAAATCCAGTAGCAGGTATATTTACTAACTCTGTAGTAATTGTTTCGATTTCTAATGGTTTAATACCTCGAAGTGCCAAATTTTGAATAGCCAACTTATCTTGCGAATTTTCTAATAATTTTTCAGCATCCGTTTTATATTTTGTCAAATCAAGAGTATACCTTCTAATTAGGTCTTGTTTATCTTTAATAGACTTTACTTTTAATCTAATCCTATTGTCATCAGATGAAAAGTCTACAAAATTCTCATTAAATTGTTTTTGCTCTTTTTCAATTTCACTATTAACTCTTGTTATTTCATTTTCTAGAGATATAGCCTCTTTTGATATTTCATAATAACTATTATAATTTTCACTTAAGGCTATCACACGCTCTTTTTCTTTTGAAATATCTAATACTTTAGCCTTATCACTAATAATACTAGATACATTATTCTTATTTAATTCTAGTAAACGATCATCAATATTTTCTATTTGTGACTCAAGGAATGACTTTTCAGTTATTAAGGATGTTTTTTTAACCTTTAAAATTGGTATATCTTTTTTAACAGCTTTATTTATTTCCTCTTGCTTACTTATTATCTCAGAAGACAACTCACCTATTCTAACAGTAAATTTTCTTCTTTTTTCTTCTAAATATTCTTTCGAAACTAATACAACATTATTTTGCTCCTCTATTTTATTTATTTTTTGATCTTGTAATAATTCTATAATGTTAGAATCTAATTTATCTTGTCTTAATTCAGCCTCTTCTAACAACTGCTTTTTCTCTTCTAAAGATTTAACATTATTAGACTCTTTCAAAATTTCTTCTATCACTATACTTTCTGATTCAATTGACTTGATATTAGTAGAATCTAAATCTGACTGTACCTCCTTACTCTTTTCAATATCTAATTCAATCTGTGCTTCTAAGACATAGTTTTCATTGTCTTCTGGAACTTGGCTTAACTCCACCATACGTTTTTTACTATCTGAAATAGCACGCTCTAAAATTACATTTTCCAAATCAACAGAAACAGAATAAGAACGTTTTAACTTTTCTTTGTTTTCTCTAACAAGTTGAATTAAAACCTCTTGTAATTCTTGTTCACGACTAATTATTTCCTCTGGATTTGCACTAGAGTAATTACTGTCTATATCTATATTATTAGAAACAATTTGTAAATCAGAAATTGAGGCAATAGTTTTATCTCTTTGCGATGAGACTAAAACTTTCTGTTCATCTATTAATTTATTTACAAAATCCATCTGAATATTTAACTCACTATTTTCTGGATTCTTATTAAGCTTCTTTTGAATAGATACCTTCTTAGATTCAAGAATATCTAATTGATTGACCTCTAAAACCAATAAAGACTCATTATATGAGTAATCATCTACTTTATTATCTATATTGTTTAATATTTTTTGTTTTTGAACTTTATAAGATTCAACTAACTCTTTATTTAATGTACTTTTAATTTCTAATGTATCTGGAGGTAAATTTAAAACAAGGGAATCAGTTTCTACAATAGACTCAATATCAACAATATC
>Ga0160423_10000079_pt1 | contig 63552 bp, 82 predicted proteins | sample CRUFie14St8metaG_FD_108191 | JGI IMG/M metagenome (GOLD analysis project Ga0160423, IMG submission 108191) | Marine microbial communities from the Costa Rica Dome - CRUD Field 142mm St8 metaG | ecosystem: Environmental > Aquatic > Marine > Oceanic > Photic zone | place: Costa Rica: the Eastern...
AAAATATATGTCTAGCCCACCTGCAATACCTGTCTTAATCATATAACCTTCATCGCTAGGAAGCATATCATACATAGAATCAAACTTAGTCCAAGGCTTACCATTAACAAAAACTGTAACCAAATTATGGTCGGTAAGTCCGCCAGTCTGTATATTAAAGGACTGTAGCTTTTCTCCGGTTCCAGTTACTGTTTGTATTTCAGCAGATCCTTGAATAATTGCAGCGGTAAAGAAATTACCGTTACTCTTTTCAATTCTAAACTGATCCTTATTTGTTCTAACAAGATATGAAAGTCCATTAGAATCAAACTTTATCTGAGTATTAGCAGGTACATTAAGAGCATCTCCTACTATTTTAGACATATCGACGCCGGCAGCCCATGCAAACCTAATCTCACCTACCGCAGCAAAACCTCTAGTTGGATCATGGCCAACCAATCTAGAAAGCCCGTAAATAGACTCAGGATGCTGAGCGGTATAAATATTTTGCTCTACAGTTGCGTTTTCAACATAGTACATGATAAACTCAGACATTTCAGATAGAACCTCTAATATCTGTGAAAATGGTGACGCTGTAGTGAGCAAAGTACCTGCGCGCTTGTAGACCCTGCCAATATAGGTCTTTGCATCGCCTATAATATTTGCAGCGGTAGCTCTTGTAACGTCTAAGAATTTGAAACTGGCCATTTAAGTATTCTTTAATTAACGGTTACGCGGACTAGGTATTGAGAGTCGATCGTTATATCGACATATGCAATATCTCTAACAGTCCCCTTTACGAAGGACACGTTAGCCGCTACCTTATATTTTGAAGCAAGAGGACAGTACCTATCTAGCTGTGACTCTATGCTGGATTTAATTTGAAAGTTGTTATAGTTAAGAGAATATACTAGATCCTCTAGGCTGCATCCAAAATCTGGTTTACCTAGAACTTCACCCTTATTAGTAAAAAGAACAGTCTCTATCTGAGTGATTAGCTGTGCTATTTCACTCTGAGAGTGTACCTTTGTCGGGTTAAAGTTTGGATCTCCTATGGTCTTAATATATAACTCCATTTATTATCTATCAAACTTATTATGTGTGCATCATCCAATCGACGCCCTCATCGCCTTTGATTTCTTCTATTATAGCGTCAAGTTCTTCATCGCCCATTGACTTAATTGCATCGTAGTCAAACTCAACGTTTCCTGGAAGAGCAAACTTGAATATACCTAACTTAGCGCCAAGGGACTGCTTTATTTTTGCTGAACAATATCTAAAAAAGATTTCATCTTCATATAATGCGCAGTTATGCAGTGTCTCATAAACTTCTAGGATAACATCACCCTTTGGAGTGTCTCCCATAAACTTAAGCTCTCCAGTTAGTGAACTAAAGTGAAATGATATAGGATTTTCAATTATCTGTCTTGAAAGGTCTACGAGAGACTGATTAACGACATAGTATTGTAATTCTTCAGCTCCATTTGCTGCAGAAGATCCATCATATACATTTCTAAAAAGCATTTTTTCTAACGCAAAATCAGATCCACTGTCAAATCTAACGTCTAGGCCGCTTCCAGAAGTATTCCATCCACTAGCAAGGTCGTAAAGTCCGTAAACAGAAAATACCATACCAGATCCATCAGCTGCTGCATCTGGTAAATGAAGGGCTCTATGTGATTTAAAGTAGTCTGTCTCAAATACTGCACGTGGGATGTGATAGAAGTTCTCTTTAACAGAGTACTCATAGTTCTTATAGAACCACTTTCTAGCCCTTTTAATAATGCTTTGAACCTCCTTTTTAGGAAGGTTGATAGGAATTAGACATGCTCCTGTAAGTTCGTCGGCCAACTCATTTAGAAATGCATTTGTACACGCATCATCGTCAAACGATCTAGGTGTTGTTAAATCTCCTTGGCTGCCACTTCTTATTTCGCTCATATTACGATTCTATTTTTATGTATATTTGTTGAATATCCATTATGACTTTATCTTTTTGCTTACTATAACTTCAGTATCTTCAAATCTAGCATTGCCTGAAACCATACCCTCTCTAAAAATACCTCCTATCATTTTACCTTTAAATATGCCATCGCGCCCATGCACATATGAATTAGTTATCGTACAACTTCCGTGTACAAAGCACGACTCTATTTTGCTTTCCTTTATTTCGGTTCCTTGAAATATGTTGCATCTTTTAACAGAAGAGTCATTTACTTTACATGTAAATAAGTCGCATTCTTCTATAATACCACTAATCTCACAGTCTACAAAATCATATCCCTTTAAATCAATACATGCGGGAAACTTTCCATCCTTTACCTGAACTCTACCTAAATCACTATCATAATTTATTATGCCCTCTTGCATCCCACCTTCAGCAAGTAACTTAACTATTTGCTCTTTTATAGAAGACCAATGAAGGTCAACTATAGGTTCAGCATCTTGTAAGTCTACTAATACAGCAACGTTCTTAAAGTTATCCTTAATTGTTTTAAAGTCGCGAAGGGCTTCTATAAACCTCATGTTTTTGTTCAGTATTCCCTTTAGCTCTAGCTTATTTTCTTCAGTAAATCTATTGCTATTACACGATCTCCATATCTGATAGACAAAACTATCCCATAGATAGAAGATAGAATCCTGTTTTTCTTCGTAGTTTTTACCTCCCAAATACCTGAACTCTAAATAGTTCTTAATCTTCTTTTCGAAGTTAATTCCAAAGTATTTAGTACTTGGGAAATTATAGTTATGAACAGATATGTTGTTCTCATCAAAAAAGAAAGACTCTCTTTTTGGCATTACCCATTTTATAGACCTAGCATATACAGATCCCTTTCTATGTGGAAATAGTTTATAGACCTGATTTTCATTAAACTCTAGAATGAATTTAAGCGTATTCATTCTAGAAATCATATTAAGATCTTCTAAATACTCCTTATCAAATGAAAGGTTTAGGTGAATTCCAGATCTTTCAGAAGTATATCCATTTTCTCTAATCCACTTTAAAACCTTAACCATAAGCATTCTAGCATTTCTATATGGCATAGCACCAGTCACAAGCTCCATGAGTCCCTTTCCACCTGACATATCAGGCTCAATTTTAAACTCTTTATCGCTAGGCTGGAAATCAGAATGCGCTTTATCTTCTATCCTAATTGGACGACCTAGAAGAGAACTAAGTTGATTCTTAGTCTCTTCTAGGCCCAATTTTGAATAGAACTCAAACTCTACACCACATAAAGATGCGTTAAGGATCTGATCGAGGGTTGAGTCTTTAGTAAGTTTAGCCATGCTACTATGATAATACCTTTTCTTTTGGTATATATCTAGCTAGCTATATAAACATATTAGCTTGGTAGCTTTAAGAAGACTCGCTTCATTTCTTGGTCAATCCTAGTGATATCAACTGTTATCTTATCACCAGGTCCAAAGCTCTTTATAAGGTCCTCACCTATCTCACTGACATGAAGTAATCCAACTACTCCTTCTTCAATTGATATAAATAAACCATAGTCTTTTGCGGTCTTAACGGTTGCCTCAACAGTAGAAGGGATCTTGTACCTTGAGTTTATAGTTAGCCATGGGTTTACTTTATCTTCGTCTTTCTGAGTTAAAGTAATCTTCTTATTCGAGATAATATCCTTTATCTTAAACGTTATAGAATCACCTGGCTTTATACTCTGTGACTTATGGGCTGCAGATGTTCCTTCGTCTAGATCGTTTACGTGAATCATACCGGTTAGACACTGATTAAACTCACAGAACACACCATACTTTGCAGTACCAGTAACAAAACCAGTAATAGACTGATCTATGTTTTCACGTAAATCTTCGATCGCATCCGGTATAAGAGCTTGTAAGTACTTTCTATGTGATACGACAATAGTACCTCTATCGTTCGAGAAAGAAACAGGAACAACATACATATCAGTACCGACAATAGACTCAAAGTCATGTAGCTTGTTTATACCTGCAAGAGACCCTGGCATAAAGCATGGAATTCCCTGTACATCTACAATGTAGCCTCCATTAGATATCATCTCTTTAACGGTTCCCATCCAAGCAGTATCTTTAGAATCGATACCCTCTTTAAGTTCAGCAAACACCTTTTGCATCATTCCAGCAGTAATACTACCTTGAATATGACCAACACCTTCGTCAGTCTGGCATTCTGTAATAAGAACTGAAACGTCTTCTCCTACTTTAATATCTTGATATTGTGGATCCTCCTTAGAGATTTTGATATAGACTAATTGTCTGTAATCAATGTCCACAGTGGCCCAGCCTTGTCCAATGTTGTAAACTTTACCTTCATATATTGATCCTAGCGTTAGGTCTTCTATGAGGTTACTCATGTTTTGACAGTTATTTAGTCTGTCATAATACTCTTGGGCATATGGTTCAAACGAAAAAACCTTTTCGTTTTTGTTTGTCTTAATTTTAGGATTTCCTTTTTTAAAGGATGAGAAACAAGTAGACTCGTATCCCTCCCAGTCAAACTCTCCGCTGTCAAGCGTCCACTTAAGCCTTTCCTCATCAACATAATCCTCTTTCTCAACTGGGGTTTCAACCATGTTGAAGCCTTTGAATTCATTGAGTACGTCTGGGGCTTTCTCTTTTGAGGACGCGTCTTGAGACTTAATCCTCGGTCTTTTTTTAGATTCCATTATTTTTTATTTAGAAGTGTAACAAGCTATATATCATTCACACCGTAATGCCTTTCCATGGTTTAACTAAAGGAACGGCAGGCACACTAGACGATATTCCAAAGTAGATTCCACTTACAGAATCTAAGTGTTGTTTAAACCCGTTAATGATATCATCTAACATTTTAGAAACGGCTACGGTATATTCTTTTTCTTCGTTGTAACTAGAAAATGCTTTTATAAAACCCTTAGCAATAGGTCTTGGATTTCCTGGAAATAGTATTGAAACTCCAACAAGCGGAGATGAAAATCCAGCTGGCGGTGGAAGGGGAGAAAATGCACCAGGAACCATGGCTACTGCCCAGTATGCGACTACAGCAAGACCGATCGGAAGCATAAGTAACATCGAGGGTTTATCTCCTTTTTGTTGGCTTCTTTTCAAGGCTAGTTTAATTGCTAAGGCGATAGGTAATTTTAGAGGCTGCATAGTTCCGGAATGAAATCCAGATATGATAGGTCTGCTTCCTTCTCTTGCTGACGCAATTGCCAAGTGATACTCTTCGGCAAACTTCATAGCTAACTTATTTAGCTCAAAGTCTTCTCCTTCGTCTCCAGGTGCAAACTCTTCTCCTATTTGATTTCCTTCTTCATCAAAGATAGGAACCATAAATGGAGCAGGCATATTTTCAGGGCTTTTGTTACCAGCAGCAGACGCGTTAGTCTCATTCACAAGAAAGTCTGTCATATTAGATTTAAACGTAGGCCAACTCATATTATTCTGTATCGTTATCTTCTTCAGCGTCTTCTATAGGGTCGTCTAATCGACTACTATCGATAGCTTCAACTGAATATTCTTTATTAAAGTCTTCTAACTTTTTTGAAAATGTCTTTATAGTAGTTTTTGAACTACCCCTGTTGATAGTATAATCAACAATATCTCCATCTTGCTTAAGTTTTTCTAAATCAACTATCATATTATCTATCATAGTTTTTCTTTCATTGATATCTTTAGGTAAATCCCCGGACTTTTCTACATCAAATGTGATTCCGTTTTCAGTTAATGTTTCCATAACCACATTTCCGTGAACCAAAATATCAACATCTTCAATTAAGCCGACTTCCTTTTGACCTTGAACCATAACCTTTACTCTTTTCATGAATTGTTTAATTTCATCTCTAATAAGCTTATAATAAAGTCTAATTCTAGTTCTAGTGTAGTCACGACCAATCGGCCTAACAAGTTCGAATCCAGAAAAGCTCATATATGGTTGAACATCGGTAAGTCTTCTATAGATTGAAGTATCTTGCCCGTCTTTTGAAGTTCCTTTTTGGTATAATATGTTTACCCCAGGGACGTTAACAGAATAAGTATAGTAGTTTTTCATAGCAAATTCACTACTAAAAAAGTAGTTAATATGTGAAGCAATGTCAAATGGCTTTAATTCATCCATAGACTTCTTTATCTTATTTTTAAGACCTTCGGTTTCTATAGTTTCTCCAGACCATATCGCATTAAAATTATGGTTCTTAAGTTTAAGATCTGCCATAACAAACTTGAGTACGGCCTGTGACAAAAGATCAGCAATTTCTTCATGTTCATCTTCGTTTAAGATATGCTCTTCGCCATATTCGTCAATAAGATATTGAAAATCCTTCATTTAAATCACTTTTGCTGAATAAAACCTTCACCTGAATTACTGTCTATTTTAGTCTGAAGACTAATCATAGTAGGCAATTGTGGTGGCAGGGGTGGACCTGAAGGACCTACACCGGTCGGATGAGTGTGTCCGTTAAACTGGGTTATTATTTCAGATAGAAGATCTGCTAAGGTTTGTCCTTTAACAGCAGGCTCGGCCGTATCTCCTGGATCTGTAGCAATATAAATCTTATCTGAGTTTATAAATATCTCACCATCCGGTGAAAATCTAAGCATAGGTTGTGCCTCATTAGACTCGCCGGTTGTCATAACTAATCCATCTTCTGGTGAAAAGTATAGCCTAAAGTTTCTTTCGGCATCATATGCCAAAGAAATTACGTTATGTGGTTCTTCTGAGTTATCAAGTATATCTGTTTGTAAGTCCTCGTTCTGATCCACTTGAAACCAATACTCAGGATGATATAGGTCTCCGTTATCAAATCTTACGGCTATAATATCACCTACTCTAGGAACTATATGAGAACCTGGAGTAACTCTGTTCATAGGTGATGCCCATGGTATTGCTTCATTAGGCAACTTATCAAACTTACCAAAAACCTTTACGCGACAACGCCCCTTTGCTAGCGGATCAGCATTATCAACAACCTCTCCTATCCAATGGGTATCTCTTAAGTTATCATGTATAAGCTCTCTTTGCTTCATCGTATAATGTTACCAAGGCCGTTTACGCTACCCGCTCTTACAGCATCTTGTATATCGGATATGGTATTAGCCTCATATACATTGCCTAAGAAGATAGCTCCTTTGATATTATCTATCGCTCTATCTACGAGACCGCCTCCAATCTGTTGTATCTTATCTAGACCAGCTTGTGCTAAGTCTTTAGCTATTCCATTTTCTTCTTGGTATATAATAGAGTTAGCATACATTTGATCAGCGTCATGTGTTGTTTCGTATTGTATCTTTATCCTAGCAGTAGCCGCTTCTCCTGGAGACTTACTTAACTCAGCAAGTGCATCTGTTCCTGAGTCTATATCAAAATGACAATGTCCTAAATTTATCTTAAAGAAAGGCTTAGAAACGCGGATATCCGCTTTTTCTTTATCAGTCATAACTGCAGTGTTAAACTGATCACCGCCATTTAATCTATAATCTAGCTCCTGTGTTACATTTCTTTTAAATGGTCTAACTTCAGTTACATAGATGTACATAGAAAATCTTCTTAGATTCATAGGTAAAACTTCAACATATCTTTCAAAATCATATGTTGCTCTTCTATAAAGATCCATCATACCCATTGTCGTTAATTCAACGGTTTCTAAGCAACTTATTTCTACGACATTATCATCTTTACCTCTAAATGGATCGTCCATCTTTCCATATTTTTTAGAAACATCAAGTCCAGAAATAGACTGCCAGAACCAAGGCATTTCTTCATTAACAGATTTAAGTATCTTTATAAAATTATCTAAATGTTGAACTCTTTCCTGATCGCCAATTACGTTCTCTAGGTAGTGTCTAGCTTCACCGTTAAATAGAGGGGAATGATGCGTAATATAGTCGAACATTATAAAAAAGCTTAGATACGTTGGGTCTTCATGAGTACCTCTAAATATCCTTCCCTTTCTAAAGTCCTTTGTTGTCTTAAAGTCTGCCATGGTCTATATATTTTTAAAGATTGCCCATGCTTACTGGCCATTCTCTTCTAAGCAATGTAACATCTTGCATTAGTCCATCCTCATCATATCTATAGTTAATGTTTGAGATAACATAGTTTCCACTCATAAAGGTATCTAATGTCATCTTTGGAGTCTCACCGCCTTCATCATTATTAAATTCAAACGGCTGATCTTCAAATCCCATATCACTAGCCTTTTCATTCTTATCTAATTCAGATTTAACTTTAACTTCATTGTAGTGGTAAATTATTACAGGCACCTTTTGATACTTGTAAATAGAAGGATTAAAACTTTGTAGAGTTACCTTTAAAACCATTTTAGAAGATTCTACTATATTACGCATATTGTGCAACTTACAATAAACGTGATTCTGGTGAACATTACCTAGACCATCTTCGCCAACATCTTGTCTTCCTGAGTACTTATGCTTTAGCTGATTCAAATAACGATCCTCATCTCGGCGTCCTCTAAGAGGTTCTTCAGAGTCAAGCATACTATTTGAAGTTAGAGGATCTAATCTAAATTCTTGTAATTTTGTATCTGTTCCATTATTATCGTAGATCTGAACGTCTCTAAAATGACCATGTGCAGCTACTACTGCACTAGAGTTATTTTCTAATGTCCAAGATGCTATAAAGTTATTGTTTTGCTTTAGCTCAAAATGATTAGTTAAAAGAACCTTTGCTTTTATGTTATCATTTTCAACTGGGCGATCTGAATCATCTGATAAAGGAAAAGTACCAGATATAAGCGTATCCTCCATGTCGTTAAGAGACATATTCTTTGAATTAAATACACGATTAATGTCTACGAAGTTTAGGTAGTAGTATTGGTCTATAAATGATGTTTGAAATGATTCTTCAGACACGTATGACGTTGTTACTATCTCATTTATGAATTTTGCATGAGTTGAATACGCCTGTATTCTTATTTGTGGATCTCCAGCAGCATCTATATTTGTAGCAAGTCCAAGACCAAGATACTTAGCCTCTTCTTCAAGATGTTCTAGTGAAGTACCTACCTCAAAATGACGACACTCTTCAGTATCTAGTAGTGGAATCTTTGCCTTTCCAGTAAACGTGTATTCGGTATGATTACTGTCATCTTCAATGCTGTTAACGCTAGTAATATCAAAGTCCATGTGTATTGACTTAAACGTAGATTCATTCTTAGAGTTCAGTAAAAAAGTAATTACATCACCGTCTCTTGGAAAGGAGTCTATTGAAAAGTTATTTCTAGAGTCAATTATACTTATCTTTAACTCAGGCACCTGTCCTGAAAGATTTAGTGTAAAAGAATCAACATCCTTTCTAGCAAATGAATATCCGTTTATAGTAACATACGGAGAAGCGATAGCAAAAGATTTACTTTGTCTATATGCATCATCTTCTTCGCCTAAAGACTCTAACTCTATATCAGTAGGCATAATAGCAGGTTCTACGACTGCTAATATGTGTCTATCTAAATCCATACTTTACGTTCTAGCGTTTTTTCTAACAACTTTATCAGAAAACTTTTCGGTTTTAGACTGCTTATTTAATATAGCATCTACAACCGGATCTGCTTGCGCTTTAGCACCAAAAGAAACTTTACCGCCTCCTTTAAACATAAACGTTCTTTTACCTACTGGAACAACATTAGGCGGTAGAAGAACATCTTTATCATACTTTGCTTTTAATGCCTCAATTCTACTCTGATCTTTCTTACTAAGTCTTTTAGTATCTACGAACTGTTGCTTAACTACGCTTTCTTCAACGGTTTGTAATCTTTCTAGTCTCTTATAAGGAAATGTGTACACTGGTATCTTTAAAACCTCGCCTTCTGCAATAGAAAATGGGTCAGATATATTATTGAACTTCAATATAAGATCAGATCTGCTAGCATCGCCATAGTATGCAATAGATATTAGATCTATGCGACCTTTTTCTAAAGGACTGACTCTATGCTCAGTATACTGGTCTTCTGTGGCTTCTTCAATCTTGTTGATGAAGTACATAGTAGGCTGAACTATAAGTAAGTTTACGCCCTCGATTATCTTATCTTTAATTGTAGCTAAATTCATTATCCTTGTGCCATATCAGATATATTTCTTGCGAGGTTCTGAGATAATCTACCTTTGGCTCTACCATATTGATCCACGTTAACAGTACTAACATCGTCAAATCCTTCCGGCTGTAAGTATATTCTATTCTTACCTGCGTTAAACATGCTTTCAATTTCAGATTTATCTCTAGGTCTACCTGGCTTTAAAGTGATTGTTAGCTTAAGCTTAGAAGGAAAGTCTTCATATCCTAAAGGACCTTCAAACTCAAACTTTGCGTCTTGCATACATAGATTACCTATCACCATAACTGGGTTCATAGGGTTTCCAACTGTAAGGTGCCATTGTCCAGTCGGATCTCCTGTTAAGAAGGCCTGAATTACTGCACCGCCCTGAGGGCTTCCAAATAGTTCCATAAGACCACCTCCTATAACTTGATCAAGAATTTTAGAATCACCCAATCCCTTTTTTAGGTCATCAAATAAGTTAGACGCGGAAGAGGTAAATTGATCCATAATACTGCCTAAGAATCCCTTATAATCTCCGCTTTTAAGCTTACTAAAATCGCCGAAAGGTTTCTTACCAGTTCCACCATAGTATCTTGCAGCACCTCCCCAGAAAGGAGCATTATTGTATGTAAGTACAAGTAGGTTTGCTAGCGTATCCATAAATGCTACTCTTGGACTTGTATTTCCATATGCTTTAAGATCGTAATGAAATGTTAAAGTAAATTCTTGATTGAATTTTAAACCTTTGTCTCTAACTAAAACCTGATCAATAACATTATAAGGTCCATATACATGATTCGGATACGTAGCACTTAGCGGATCATGCCCAGGTCCTAACTGCTTTTTTCTTTCTGTTTGTGCCGCTGTTCTTCCGGCAAGACCCTCTTCAATTGCAGAAAGCAAAGGCGATGAGGTAACAGTATTACCTATTTTACCTCTATTATCCCCAGCTGGATTCTGTATTTCTTGAACCTTAGACTTTTCTTCCTTCCAGTTAAATCCAACATCAAACTTAATAATATCGGCTAATGTATTTCCTAAAGTAGGACTTATCCAAGTTACTGCCCTAGCTATATCTGGTTGTTGAGTATCTACTACTTCTCCGTTTTCGCTAAAATCCTTTGGACTAAGTATATCATCCTTACATGGATATGGAAACCTTCTTAGGGTAAGCATGTAGTTATTAGGAACAGTTCCATAATATTCACACTGTATAAAGTCTTCTAACCTATAGCTGTATGCAAGAGAGTCATTATCCTGCGACCATTCTACTATAGTCTTAGCAGTTGGATTAATAGAAGGCGAATCGGGTGTAATAATTGACTTTTCATAGTCAGCTACATTAACCGGGGCCGAATCATCTAGATTGTTTAAAGCGATAGACTTATACCTTAATAAATTCCAGGTATTAAATCTACTTCTAGGAGAGTCTCCGCTTTTTGCAGTATATTCCTCAGAAGTACCTTCATTGATAACATACGATCTAGTAGGCAGTGTTTCATCATATAGACGATCCTTGCGTTGCTCTCCGTTTTGAAACGCAGTATGGCCTTCTATACTAATCTCACCCGGCTCTACCGGATTCCCTAATGCAGTATTTATAATGTCTACACTGCTTTGTAAATCGCCAGTATCAGTGTCTCTATAAAGATTAACTGCGTCCTGTACTCCTTGAAAAGTTAGAGGCATACTTAGTTGATTCTTTTTTGTATATATCTAACTTCTTTTCCGTATAATAAGTTATTATGTTAGGAGCTTCCCCATTCTGCTGAATCTAGCTCATCAGTATCAGGTCTATATAGAAGATCTTCTATCCATCCATCATCCTTTGGATATCTGTCACCTAGAAATTTCTGTAGAGACTTTTCATATACTCCTTTAGTTTGCCAATAAAACTGTCCTTTAGAGTATGCGTTCCTATTAGCTAATTCAAATATCTCTCTTAGCTTTATCTGTATAAAGAAGGTCTGTAGATTATTAAATAGTTCAACCTGTTCAGCTCTAGTCTTTGTGCAAAACACAGAATCAACGACAACCAGATATTTCTTCCATTTCTCCCCATCAAATACTCTTTTAGTTAAGTCATCTACTGCTCTAAATTCTTTTCTTTGCAGATTAATTCTAGTTTTTTCACCAGTCTTAAATCCGCGTTGGAACATACCTCCAAAGAAATATTTCTTTAAGAAGTATATGTTATCGTAGAACTTAACAATCTTAAGTTGATACCTAGGATTAATCTCGTCAAACTTGACGTCATAGATTAAAGCCCTTACTGGGAACAATATGTTAGGGCGAGCGTCGCAAGATATTAAAGCATGTACGTATTCACCCTTTGAATACAATTTATGCTTAATCATTGTCTATGAATCTTACGTTATCAAACTTGCTTAGGACTCCTTTCTTAGGATAGTCGCATCTATTGATGATCGTAAGTCCAACTTCATATGACTCATCGGTCATGCTAGACACAAACTCCTTAAAGTTAGATATAGTCTCTTGGTCTAGGTTTTTAAGAAGATAAACAAGTCTATGCTCATCGCAACACTGTTCGTTTTCGAATAGCGTTCTAAGCATCTTTTCAATATAAAGAGATATGATTACATCGGATGGCTCGTTACCATAAGGATCGCTTTTAAGCAATCTTCCGTATATGTCAGAATAAGATATCACCAAGTCGTAATTTTCAGACTTGACGTATCGATCAAACTCAGAACGAGTCTTACACCATATGCAATCAATCTTCATCATTTCTTCTTTAAAAACTTTTCTAGCCTCTGTATTTCTCTTCCAAGCTGAGAGATTTGTTCCTGTGCCATTTCGGAAGTAGGAGAATAGGACTTACCCATAGATCTACGAATCTCAATCTTTTCGCGATCCATGTCAGTGCCTAGATCTATTCCAAGATCTAAAGCTATATCATTGATGAACTTAATCTTATTAATAGTAGCGGTAGGAGAGTCAAAGTCATAAACAACTCTAGACTCGTATTCCTCACCAGCACCATTGACGTTGTCATCATGAAGTATCTTAATCACTCCATTATCGGCAAGTTCTAGTGTGAGTGTAACCATTAGGCATTTCTTTTTTGCTTGGACTCGTTGGCCTCTTTAAGCAATTGTCTAATTATCTTCTTATCTTGTTTTCTAGTCTCCTTGTTATTGACAAAGTCAAGAGAGTATGCCTCTTCTAGCATCTCAATCTCCTCTTCGTTATAACCCATAGCAGTCCAATTAATCTTCATGCTTTCAATCTTCTCTTCTAGTTGAATAGCCATTGCTCTTTCCCTTTCATCTAGATTAGCTTCATGAATCTTTCTTCCGTTCTCGCGCTGAGCTTCTCTTATATCAGCGCTATCCTTAAAGCTCATGTTTTTCTTAGCTTTAAAGTAACCGCTTTGCTTCATCATTGCCCGTCTTTGTTTATGGTTGGGCATGGTAAACTTAACGTTACTCTCCGGAGTCTGATTTGCTTGATCGTTTTCTGTCATTGTAATAGTTATTGGTGAATGATTCAATCTGACCTTTTAATTGGTCTCTTAAATTATCTATCTGGCTCTCAATAAGAGCTATAATATAGTTATTTAACTCAGAAGCGTCTACGTCCATTTCATCTATAAGCATGCCATGCATCGCCTTAGATGGTAAGTTAACGGTAACTGGCATCTTAGCAGTATTCTTTTTGCTAACCTTTTTGAGCATGCCCATCATAACGTTGTTATCGTCCATTTCTGTAGGAGCCTGAGCTTTAGATTCTGGCTTAGGTTTAACCTCCTCTACCTTAGGAGATTCGACTTGTGTTTCAACAGGATTAAAGCTCTTAGATATTCTTTGAGCATCTTCTTCATTTCCCGTCTCCATAAGGAACTCACCGATAAGATCTTTGGCAAGACGAGTACCGTCGGTAAAGTAAAGCCATTTCTTATCATCCTTATTTACATCTATTGTAACTATATCTCCAGATCGTTCACTCTTGATCCAGACATATAACTTTTCTTCCATATTTTCCTTTGTTTCTACCATTCCAAAAATTTGTTTAATTAGTAGCTTCAGTAGTGATATCATCGCCCTCATGTATTAAGAACTGTTTGATAAAATTTAAGGACTCTTCAGAACCCATGACCGCATCAGCTTTTACGTATCTCCTAGACCAATCTTTGTAGAATCTTTGATTTCCCTTTTCTAAAAGCTCTTCTTGTAGAGTCTTAATATCAGGTATGTAAAGTTTAGTAAACCCCATTATTTTATAATTTTAACACGTTCTGTAAAGCTATCTGGGAAGAAGCCCTGTTTATTTATCAAGCTATTAAAACAGGCATCTAGTATGTATGTAACCGCCCAGTCGTCTTCATTTCTTACGCTACGACCAACTCCTTGCATAATAGATACGCCAGTTTTCCAGTCATACCAATCCACATACTTATTCATTTTAGCTTTAACAAGCGGATCACCTAGCGATGGATATGGAACCTTAAAGAATATCTGGAAACGACTACTATCATCTTTTAAATCCAATCCTTCAATAAGAGATGGACCCATTAGTATTGACCCTTCTTTATACTTAAACATATCTAATTGTTCAGCTTTTTCTTTAGAGCCACTGTATCTCATAATTCTCCAGCCATGTCGGCTATGCTGTCTAATGTATTCTGTAAATGCGTAACTTCCAGTATGAATAATGCCGCGCTGTCCCTTATGTTTGTCAAGTATCTTGTCAAGAACCTCTACAACTTTAGGTAAGTTACGTTCACGTTCTCTGTAAGAAAGCTTGTGTCTATTAACAAAGATAACAGGAGACTTATCATAGTTAAACTGGTTGCCTAGACGAATTACCTTAGCAGACTCAATTCCCATATGCTTAGCAAAACTTCTAATATCACCTAAGGTAGCCGACATAAAAATCTTGAATCCTGCCTTTTCAAGAAGAAATTGCTTGACCATATTAGATTCTTCGACACACATAAACTTAGTCTCTTTATCATCTCGATCAATAACCATAGAGTCAACTCCATGTTCTTTAATGATATCATGGTAGTCATCGAACTTACACCATATATCTTTCATCTTATCCATGATAACAAAAAAGCTAGCCCAATCCTTAGGTACTGCAGAATCACCAGGAAACGCCTTCTTACAACGCGTTCGACCTGCCATATGAACCTTACGGTAAACTGTAGCCAACCATCTCATATCAGCGATAGCCTTCATAAGTTCATTAGGATCCTCTTCGTGCATAAGGTCATGAATAATAGTCTTGATCCGACTTTCGCTAACAGTGCTTTGACCTAATCCATTTCTCATGGAAAACTTATTAGCGGATCTAAACAGATTTATCACGTCCTCATCAACCCTAGGAGCAAAATGATTTTGTACGATACTATCGATCTTATGTGCCTCATCAAAGAATACAAAGTCGCGTTTCTTAAATGGAACCTCTTTGTTGTCTTGTAGCAACTTATCTTCTACATAGTTACGTTGAATAAGCCAATAGCTATAGTTTAATAGACTTACTGGTTGTTCTATAGCCCGCTTTCTATTCTGAAGATATCCACAATGCTTAAAACATTCTAGCTGCTTTTCAGCTGCCTCGTATCCCATTCCTTTAAACTTACATTCACCTAGGCTAAAGGTATTTCCATTAACATGGCATTCATAGTTATCGACGCCACGAACAGAAGGCCATTTAAGCTTTAACCTTGAAAAATCATTTTCATATTGGTCTTGTAGCATAAGATCAGATGTTACAAGATATCCACGGTTTCCCATCTCCTTAAAGATGTATGAACACCACATAGCAATAATAGACTTACCTGTTCCGGTAGGTGCGTCTAAAATAACTGTAGATTCGGGATCCTCTAGATAAGCTTCACAGATCTGTACGACCGTCTCTCGTTGATTTAGCCTAAATGTAAAGTTAGGACCGAATACGCCTGCCTTAAGAGCAGAATCTATAATCTTATTTATATTGTTCATTGGTCATTCCAACAGATAACCTCTTCAACTTTAATTCCAGCTTCTTTTAATAGCTCAACTCCGTCCATATTTCTATATGATTCAGAGTAGTAAACTTCTTTAATGCCCGCTTGAATAATAAGCTTAGCGCAATCAAAACATGGCGAAGTTGTAGTGTAGAGTGTAGCTCCATTAGATGACATAGTCGACTTAGCAATCTTAGTGATTGCATTAGATTCAGCATGCAAAACCGAAGGGAGTGTACAGTCATTCTTTTCACAACAGTTGTCAAATCCCTTTGGAGTTCCATTATATCCAAATGAAACGATCTGCTCATCTTTAATAATGATACAACCAACCTTTCTACGTTCGGCATAACTTAGCTTTGCAGTCTGATATGCTATCTGCATGTAGATTTTATCAATTGGTATTCTTGGCATAATAAAAAAGGTCTACATATTATATGCAGACCTTCTTTAAAGTTTACTTATCTATAATTACTCCCCGCTCCAAGCTTCTTTCATTTCGTCCATTTTCTTCGCATAAGCTTCTTTCATCTCGTTGCAGCTAGATTCAAATGCTTCAGCAGTCATGTCGCCTTCTTTTACTTTAGCATATGCCTCTTCCATTGCTTTTGCAGCCAGAGCCGCAGCTAATGCCGCATTTTCTTTCATATACGCTTCTAAAGTATGGTCTGGATAATCGTCTTGCTCATAAGCAACAGCTTCAGAAACGCATTTATCGTATGCCTCTTTCATCATTTCAGAAACTATAACGTCTTCTGATTCCTTAGCAGGCTCCTCAGCATCTAATTCATCTACTTCCTCCTCTGCTTCTTCTTCAGCTTCCTCAGCCTCTTCTTCCGCCTCTTCTTCTGCCTCTTCTTCTGCCTCTTCCTCAGCTTCCTCCTCATCTTTTTCATCATCTTCTTCTTCAGCTTCTTCTTCAGCTTCCTCATCTTCTTCTTCGGCTTCCTCCTCTGCTTCTTCTTCGGCCTCTTCGGCTTCTTCTTCCGCCTCTTCAGCTTCTTCTGCAGCATCACCCTCTTCTTCAGACTCCTCTGCAGCTTCTTCAGGAGCTTCTACCTCCTCTTCTTCAATTTCTTCAGCGGCGAGTTCTTCGTCTTCTAGGTCCTCTTCGCTTACTTTAGGCATGTTCTTATTAGAGAAATACTCTTCAAAGGTTAATATCTTTCTGCTCATTTTTAAGTTATTTTGTTTTTTTATATATCAGTCTATTATATAAGTCTTTTCTCAAGGTCTCTTCTCATATTGACTAGCTTAGCAATACTAGCTTCCACGCTATCTAATCTGCTTCCGTATTCATCAGATATCGGTCCACCTTCCATCTCAGCTTCTTGTTCCATATCAAATAAAAGCCTCTGTCTGTCAAGGTATAGTCCATTTAACTCTTTATTGAGCTTTTCAAGTTTAGCATAAACTTTCTTTATATCTCTTTCTGCCATTTGTCTTTCCGCATTAGCTCTTTTATCTAACTCAGCTCTTTTTGCTCTCATAGCCATAAGTACTGGGTCATTAATGTCCGTTGCCTCATTTACAAATTCAGAGTACTTCTTGACAATACCCTTATTTTCTTCTAGGTTGTTAAACTGTTCCATGTTGTTATATATCTGTTCTTTCATGGCGTCTATCTCTTTTGACTTTTTAATTGCCCAATCAACTCCTTCATCTCCTCCCCAAATTAACCAAGCGACATATCCTCTATCCTTCCACGGTGTATCTTTATGCTCGGCAGAAATCTTTGAGTTCTTTCTGTGTCTGTTAAACGCAGCCATACGCTTTACTGTTTCAGCAGATAGGTTTTCACCACTAGCAAGCTGATTTGCTCTAGCCCAGCCAACTGGAGTGCCAGCATCAACCTCATCTCTACCATACTCATCTCTCCACTCTAACGCCTTCTTTGCATTAGCCTTTGCTGCTGCAGGATAATCGTTATATGATTCTTCATTTAATGACGCCTCGGTAGTATACACTACATTAGATCCAGACCACACATTTTGAGAAACCTCATAGTATGTCTGTCCTTCATACCTTCTTTTTATAACGCTCCAGTCTCCGGGAAGAGTCTTAAGAGATTTCTTTATGTATGCCATGTAGAATCTCCCTCTCTTAGAATCAATCTCACTCTTACCGTCAGGTGAATCACCCTTAGGTGGAATGTATAATGATTCTACTTTAAAGCCAGAATCCAATATATCTACAATAGCTTCTTTCATGATAGCCACGACCGTTGATAGAACTCTAAACTGTTCATGCATATTAGTCTGGCTTTCATCACCCTGGTCTCTATCTGCAAGATTAAACGAAGCAGTTAGTACAACATATCTTTTGTATTTAGGCTCCTTTTTAGGTTCACCTCCAAATGAAAGTTGAAGCATACTTTCTTGGTGTATTCCGCCATTTAGCTTACAAACATACTTAACTCCATCATCATTTGTAAACTCCCATGTAAATTCAGCGTCCATCCCGCCGTTACCTTTGGAGTTTGTTTTGACTTTAGAATCAAAAGACCCTAGTACCTTTTTAATAGTATTACCGACTGGCTTATACTTAAACACTTTAGCCGATGCATCTCCAATCTCGTTAATCATTTGAAGCTCTTCACCAATAAAGGTATATTCCTCGTAGATGGTTTCAACGAATCTTCCCTTCTTTTCGAATCCAACAACATCAAGACCCATGGCATCACCAATAGCAGCCATAGTTTCTCTATTCATATAGTTTGCTGCTAAAACCTTAAATCCAGTCTTTCCCTTTCTAGATATTTTTTTGATGGCTTTAGTAGAGAATCCAGTAATATCTTCAAACCTATTAGGAAACTCATACTTAAATTCATCCATGTTACCTGCATACTGTTCAAACGTATAAGCAGGATTACTAGAAATAAAGTCCTTTTTTCTCATAATAGTTTTAGCTATGATTTGGTTCACCCGCTTTACAAAAGGAATGTTTAGGTCGGTTCTTTTATCCTTAACGATAAACTCATCATATTGCTTCATAAACTTATCAAACTGCTTCTTTTTCTTGGCGAGCCTCTTAAAGAATCCAATAAGTTCAGCATCGGTAATGTCTTTATCGTGCTCGGCTCTAGTAAGTCTGTCGAAAAAGTGTTTTGTAAATTCTACGTCAGTTGGATCTAGAATATCATCAGCATAATCTTCGATTCTATCCATATTAACCTTTTCAGATACAAAGCCATGCGCGTATCTTTCTCCATTTCTTAACAATGCAGAAACCCTTGAGTAACCGTCAATCAACTCTCCATCAATCACGACAATTTCAAAGTCTAAGTCGTATTCACTTACATCATCGGAATGGTATCGTTGTTCGCCGCCCTTATAATATGCAGCTAAGTCAGAATCGGTCTTAAGCAATTTCTTAAGATCGATTTTTGTCATCTTAAAGTCTTTAGAAGTTACATCGTCTTCGAATCCCCATGGAATATCATCCTCTTCTGGAGTAATGCTAACTATATGATCCCATACTTCTTCACCAGACCATTTTCTTTCAACAACAAGAGATTCATCCATCTTATCTAAAAGATCCTGTCGATCGAGTTGCTTATAAACCTCCCTTCTAGTCTTCTCCATTTTCTCAGCATACTTAGGATCGTCATTTCTGTTAAAGACAATCTGCTGAGTAAGAGAACCGCTAATTTTCTTAACGTCTCCCTTTCTAGTCTTTATAAGCCATGCAGCAAGGTCCTTAATAGAAAGATCCTTAAATCTGCCTTCTGCATCAGGTGCATCTGAGTGATGAAAGTCAGGTGCTCCCTTAGGCTTCTTTTCATATAGAGGCTTTACGTATTTCATTATGCTATATATCAATAAAAAAAAGGGGGACCGAATGGTCCCCCTACTAGCCCCCTAAGTTATTAATTTTATACGGCACTTAAAAATTAGCCATTTACGGACTCTGATCCAACAACTTCTTGCATTAGGTTATCTATGAGGGTCAGACGCTCACTAGCGTCTGCGATCTTCCCTACCTGTTTGTCCATCTCATCAATAATCTGAGGATGTTCACCTACGCCTACTGAGTTGTTCGCGTAAATCATTAGAGTCGCGACGGCTTCTAACTTTTGGGCTTTGTACTTAGCTTTCAAAGCTTCAAATTTCATTTTAGTCATTTCGATATTCATACCCTGCATTTGCATTTTGTTTTACCATTGTTAATAACTTCCTGCAAACCTGAAAAGATGATCGCAAATCCCATGAGATCCCAGAATCGATCTTCTCCTAAATGTAGGAATGATATTAAAACAAACATTATACTACATGTGTAAAAATATGTTTCACCAAGAGACTTAAAAAGTCTAATAAACCAATTTTTCATTTTTTCAATAATTTATATAACCAAGTGTTAATTACAAATTTGACAACGTATTGACATATTTGAGAACTGCAAGGTCCTTGGCTTTAGCCTCCAGTTCAATATCAAGTTCTAATCCGTATGGATCAATATAGTCATAGATATAGTCAGCGTGAGCTCTATCCATGACGGATTCATCCTCGTAAACTGACTTAGCACTAGAGTAATGACATAGCTGCCGTACGTCTTTTGGCCACGTCATAGCTGCTAGGTTAATAGCTTCTTCTTGTGTTAGTTTACCAGGATGGCACCAGTGGTGGTGGTAGTCAAATGTAATAGGAATACCTCGCTCAATGTAAAGAGCATGTAGATCTTCAACTGCATATTGAGCAGGCTTATCATCGTTTTCTACAACTAGGCGAGTCTTAACTGAATCATCTAGCCTATCAAAGGCAGCAATAAACCTATTAAGACATTCTCGTTTTCCACCATTGGTTGTGTTAACATGAATGTTGATAGGAGCATACGGAGAACGTGGTAGTCCCATAAGATCCATAATCTCACCATGTTGGTTTAGGTCCTTAATTGACTTCTCTACAACTCTAGGTGTAGGTGAAGCTAAAACATCAAAAGGACCTGGATGAAACGTAATACGCTGACCGTATTTCTTAGCGAGAGTGCCGGCTCCCTTAAGAACATTGCAGATCTTATCGTAATCTGGAAGATCTGACAATTCATATTCGCTCATCCATGGAAAGATGTCCGAAGACATACGATATAATTTAATTCCATTCTTTTCATTCCACTTAATAATCTCGACAAGATCCTTGACATTCTGCAAAGCAAGTTCAGATGCATAAGCAATACCCTTACTCATAAAGGTACGCTTAATCATGCTTCGATTAGTAGTAATTTTCTTATCTTTAAGAGACAAGTTAATACAACAATATCCGTAATTAGTCATCATTAAATGCTGATTTGATAAATGCAAGAAAAAACACGGCAGTGGCAATAGGCCATAACAGACCTGCCCATACCCTTTCAATTAAATTAAGTCTGTTTTCCTCTAGCTCTAGTTTATCGATAACTTTATCGTAAAAGAAATTAAATGCAACTCCAAAAAGAAGATAGAGCGAGATAAAGGGAATGTATGCGATCACGTGTGTTATATGTTAAGTTAGACAAATGTTTCCTTTCTCAATATCGGCAAGAGTTTTACGCCATAATGAAGACCACTTCTTTTTATCCTTTGGTTTCATAATATGCCTTGGCTGCTCAGGGATGTAGGCAGGAATAGCATCTACCTTTTCTTTGCTGTATTCCTTTCCTGTAGTAATGCACGCTAAGTAGAAGTAAAACTGGCGGTTTGTCCCGTCAAAGTTCTCAATAGCTTCCATGATATCATCAGGGCTCATATTAAACTCTTTAGACAAAGCCTTAACAAACTCGCCGATAATCTTATTGTCTAGTTTGATATGATTCATCATTATCAAGTCGCGGCGTTTATGAAACTTCTTACGCTCGTGAATTGATAATGAAAAGATTAGATCAGAGTTGCCTTTGTGTTTCTTTTCAATTTCTCGGATCTTCTCTAGATAAATTCGTTCTTCTAGATATGATTCATGTGCAAGAGGACAATACTCAAACTCACCAAATTCAATACGTTGCAATAGTTGTGAAATGCCCTTGTACATATACTTCTTAGGCAACTTCTGGTTAGCTGGGTAAAACCGGCGCCACCATGTAAATTCTCTCATTCTTCAAAGATTGCGTCAAAGATATCATCATACGGAACGCCATACTTACGGCTAGACCGCTCGATCCAATTATTTGCCCAATGTGCAGCATTCTCCCTTTGTTCATGAGTTTTGCAGCTATAAAGAACTTCACGAACTCTTACTACACCGTGCATTAGAATCTCATTCATGCTTCCATGTATTTAAGGACTGTGTCCCAATTGTTAAACTTATCTGTTCCAAAGTGAATGTGCTCGCCGGTAAACTTCTCGGCGCCATTCTTTAAGCGATCGTCAATAAGGTAGTCGCCATGGCAAAGATGCTTATTGTGACTCAAAATAAGCCGCTTAAACGCATTTTCGCCAAGATGACGTTCTACCCACAGTCTTTTGTCAGACCAAGCGGTGGGGTTGCCCCAGGGAGCCGTAGAAAGAATGTATACGTCGTACTTCTTACAAAGACGATTAAACGCATTAATAGCACCTGGCATAGGGTCTGGGTTGGCAAACAAGTGTGGCACTTCATCAATATCTTCCACTGCTGCTGCACGAACTTGTGGATCTAGGCGGTCAATTGCGGATTGCAAGTCCACAAGGACCCCGTCCATGTCAATGTAAACAATCTTCTTACTCACGTAGTCTTTGTGTTGTTGACTGACCGAGCAGTATTGTTACCGAAGAGAAGCCCTGTCAAAAAACAGATTCCGACAGACTGGATAAAGCCGATTTCATTAACACCATCAACCGCGCCGACAAGAGCAGAATTCCACAAAAGTTGAACAGGCCAAGCCATAAAGGCGATTACAAGGCCAAGGATAAGGATTCCTCCAGTGTAAACAGAGATGGTTTTTAAAAGTGTGTCTTTCATAACGAGTTAGTGTTGATGTTACTTGTAAATATACACAAAAAAATTTAAACCTGACAATTTTAGGCTAATTATTTCCAAAAAAGTTGAATAGCAATAAGAGCAGATGCTAAAAGCAAAGATACTCCAGTCTTTAGGTTAATGCTTTCTCCCATATAATACCATGTTAGAAAGGCAAAAACAATAATACCGCTTGCAAATCCAATAAAACGACCAGGCCACAAAAGGCCATCAAAGTACTCTACGACATATCGAGTGGCCATAATAAGGATATAGCTAATGACGCTACCTCCTACGATTGAAACGATAATTGGATTCTTCTTAAACCAAGGCCACACAAATTGACCATTAGTTTGAAACCAAATAAGAGTCTGTCCAAGTGTAAACAGAAATACCCCGTACAGGAAACCTACCATTAGAAAAGGCTTTCGGTTTTAGTTAACATATGAGAAATAAAAGACATTCTGTGATGTTCGCATGCGCCGTTCTCTTTAATAGCATTCCTATGTTGAGCAGATCCATATCCCTTATTAGATCCCCATCCATAGACCGGGTAGTCAGATCCAATCTGCTTCATAAGCTCATCGCGGCTTGTCTTTGCAAGAATAGATGCAGCCGCGATAGAAACATATTTGTTATCACCGCCAACTACAGTCTCAAATGGAACTCCATTAAATCCATGGAACTGGTCGCCATCTACTAAGATAAATCCAAACTCCATCTTTTCATAAACAGCCTCGAGACACTGTCTCATTCCTTCTAAGGTAGCTTTTAAGATGTTTCTATCTTCTATTACATCAGTTCCAATATGACGGACCTCATATGCAAGAGCGTTGTCCAAAACAAGCCTAAGGGCCTCAGCTCTCTGATTCTCATTCAGAAGCTTAGAGTCCTTGACAAGCTCATGTTGAAACCCATGCGGCATAATACATGCAGCTACCGTAACTGGACCTGCTAGGGCCCCACGACCTGCTTCATCTACGCCTACCTCAATAATGCTTCTATCTTGATTATGGCTTGACTTTAATAGAATGTGCTTCATAGTACTTATATCATGAAGCATAGCAAAAGTTTACTCTCCGTTTGCAATCCTCCATCTATCGTATCTCTGTACAATCTCTTGTAGGATTTTAGCTCTAACAATATCAGCATCTGTAAACACGTGAAGCCCTACGCCTTTTACGCCTTCTAAAAGATCGATAAAGTCAGGAAGAGAAACTCGGTCTAGTGCAATATCGTGCTGGCTAGCATCGCCGGTAACAACTACCTTAGAGGATGCTCCCATTCTTGTTACGAATAGCATTAGCTGCTTAAAGGTAGCATTCTGTGCTTCGTCCAATATCATAAGCGCATCATCAAACGTGTCACCTCTCATATATGCTAGTGGCTCAAATCTTATAACGCCTCTATCAAAGAGTCCTTTAGCTCTTTCGGTTCCTATTATCTTTTCAATGTTTGATTTGTATGACTTCATATATGGATCGATCTTCTCGTCCTTATCGCCAGGCAGGAAACCTAGTTTCTCGCCAGCCTCTTGAATGGGCTTACAAAGTATAATTGTGTTTATCTCTTTACTATCAAGGAGTTTTAGCGCAGCATAACATGCCGTAAATGTCTTAGATGTTCCAGCTGGACCATAACAAAAGGTTATGTCACTTTCTAGTATTGTATCTACGTATCTTTTCTGCGATTGTCTCAGCTGAACTTCTTTTAGCTGACTAGCAACAGTCTTGCGAGGCTGCTTTTGATTCTTGTTGGCTCTTGCCATTAATCATTAAGTGTTTTTAGTCGCCTGCCATTATGACCAGGTCTTTTAACTTCATAAGTTTGTCACACTTCTCATACTCCTCTATAACCTCGAAGTACTTTACAAGCAGATCTATGAACTTAGATCTCTGTCCAATTCCGTGTGGGATTTCAATTAACCTATCGTCATCTTTAAACACTACAAATCTATTCACCGTCTTCGTAAAGTTTCTGGTGATTTGATAGTATGATGCCCTCATAAGACTATCCCTGTCTCCTCCGTTTAAAAGGTTATCCATTATTAAAGTGTGCCGTTTTTTAGTTCATGCATGTTACTGCAATCATCTGTCTTATATATTTAAGTAGGGTGTCCTTTGCTTCAAGAATGGCATACAAAAATTTACATAAAAAAAATGGAGGCTTATTTGCCCCCAAACTTTTTTTGCACATACTTTGCCTTTGCTTTCTTCTTTCTCTTAACCTGAGATTCTTTTTCAAATTCCTGTAGATCGCGGAGTGCACGCATCTGCCGAGTACGAATAACTTTAGATTTGTACTCTTTTAGTGCTTTTTCAATACCTCCCTTCTTGTCTACTTTAATTCTTAGCATTCTTATGAATCTGATTTTTAACCATGACTAGATTAGCACACTTCTTATAGTCTTCTTTATTCTCGTAAAACTCTATCATCTTATCTAGCACCTTTATCTTCTTTATGGCATTATGATTAAAGCGGCTAAAGTAGTCTAAATTACTCATAACGGCCTCGTAAACGACATCGTAATTACTATCAACATCTACTAGCCGGTTTGTTGCAAAGCTACTAAAAGTATTAAAATTGTGCATTAAGCTTCTCTGATCTGTTTAATTAAGTCGATTTGTGTTTGATTTAGCTCAGGATATGTAGGGTTAACCTTACACATTAGGTTTCCATTATCGCCAGTGTTATATATCGGATAACCTTTTCCTTTTATCCTGAGAGACTTACCAACAGAATTTTGAGGTATGTTTATTTCTAAAGGCCCTTCCATTGTATTAATGGTCTTAGTGCAGCCTAGCATAGCATCCCACCATGGCATATATATGTCTACCCAAATATCATTACCTTGCAAGATAAAGTTGGGATCTTGTATAACATGTATGTTCACTACAAGGTCGCCATTAGGCAGATTAGAGTTAAATGGATGTGGTGCACCCTTTCCCTTAACATTAAACCTTTGGCCGTTTTTTAGGCCGGGTTTAAAGTTTAGTCGGATGCGGTTACCATTAAATTCAAACTCTTTACTTGTACCAAAATACGCCTCGCTAAAGCTTACATGCATATCCATGCGATAGTCGTGGCCTTTAGCTTGATTCTGATTACGGAAGTGACCACCAAAGATGTGGTCAAACATATCTCCCATATTACCATTTACGTTAAATCCTGTAAATGGGTTTCCACCAAAGGGATTACCAGAAGACTTATGATCGTACTGCTGCCTTTTGTTCTGATCCCCTAGAGTCTCGTATGCTTCGTTAATCTCTTTAAATTTGGCGTCATCTCCTCCCGTCTTATCAGGGTGGTGTTGCTTACTTAGTTTACGATACGCCTTTTTTATGTCATCTTGAGTTGCAGACTTCTCAACTCCTAAAACGTCATAATAGCTCATTTATTGTTGCGCTTTTCCTCTAGTCTAGCTCTTGCCTCTCTCCTTGAGCGGTATTCTTCTAATTCATTAGCGCGGTCAAGTGCATCTGCAATGCGAGTCAATTGCTCTAGAATCTGATTAAACTGAGTTTCTTCCATGTCTATTCTTTACAAGATCTGACTCCCCATTCTGGAAGTCTTGGTAAGGTAATGACTTATCTTTCTTTCCTTGTTGAGGGCCATTTACCATTATAGTGTCCTTATATGGATTTGTTTCGCCAACTTTAGATCTAAGCCAATCGTCTAAGTCTTGAATTGAACCTCCGAAATGGCGAATCTTTTCTAACTCTGGGTTATCCGATGCAAAATCCTCAAATAGCTTGATGTGCTTCATACCTTATATATCAATAACTATCACTTTTGGATTTATCTTCATCTGAAATGCTATATCCATCCTTGTATTGCCACTAAATACAGTCATATTACCTTTACTATCTTTAGTGACTATTGGATAGTCTACTGGTTTTCCGTTTCCAAGTTTCTTGTACAGCTCCTTTAAAGTTTCCTCGTTTCTGTACTTAGGGTATGATGCATATCCTTTAATAAGGTTATGTAGATCGTCAAACGTTTTTGTTCTAGATCTATTAGCTATCTTCATATCCATTTTAGGAGTTATCTCTACGATATCGCCAGATTTAACAGCATCTATAAACTCTTCTTCGGAATCAAATAGGTTCTTTGACTTTAGTTCATGTTCAACCTTAAACTCTTGGGCCAACATCTTAGAGTCTGGCATAACCCATGAATTGTACTTTGCCTCAAAGACAAACTCTTCAAATAGCTTTAGATATTTCATACCTTGTATATTAACTTCGCCACCTGCTCTTTGCGTCAAGGCGGATCTTCATCTTGTTTATTTCACCACCAATCCAATCAAAGTCTTGGAATCTCAATGGATTTGTAACCTTCCACTTATCAAAGTTTTCTGCGGATTGCTTAAGTGTATATTCAGGCAGGCCTTCTTCCTTCTCTCTTTTTTCCAAATCCGATAGAAAGTTACCACGAACTCTTTCATCAACAATAACAAGAAAGTCTACTTTAATGGGAGCATTACCTATTAAGAGCACTTCATCTTCACCCCACTTTGAAATACTATTAGATAGTTCTGGAGATAATAAGAATCTAGAATTATCAGCCTTACAGCCATAAATTACAGCCACCTCTTTAGATTCATCATCCGGGCGCTTTCTTGCAAACTGCACGGCAGAAGTAGGATTTACTGTCCATGAAGTAAAGCCGGCTTTATTTCTAGAACTGTATTTAATGCCAGGATTGTCAGTACCTATCATAAAGTCAAACTTCTCTCCTAACTTATGGGTCTTTGGTAAAAGTCTTTCTAGTTCTTTGATTGGCATCTTAGCCCCTCTCCAGAGCATATTAGTAGGTACATTCCCATACCATGCTGACGAACTAGCTTTCATCCATGTCTTCATGTCATCTATACGTTCACTTGTCGTTGGATCTAATATCTTAGGAAACTTCTTCTTAATCTTCAATAGCGAGTTTAACATCTTACTAAGATTAGTAGAGTTCTTCTCGTCTCTAAAGTATTCTTGTAGGTAACGAACTAATTGCTTCTCGTACTTTGTATTGTCTTCAAAGCCCTCGTCTCTGTACATGACATCGACGAAATGATAGAATCTATCGTGGTCTTTACTTACCCTAGCGGCAAACTCGTCGTCGGCTAATAGCTTCTTACCTACGTCTGCATTTTCACGCAAGAAACCCTCGAATAGCTTTAAGTACTTCATATCCTATATATTAAGATGTCCTATAGTTTAAAGTATGCCTACTCACTTTCCACTCGTCATAGGTCATATCTTTAAAGTTCATCTCGTCAGCTACAGTCGCGCTAAACCTTTGGTCATCTATAATAATTACATCAGGCTTAAAACTTTTGCCTACTAGAATCACTTCATTTTCAGCAAACGCAGACAATGCATTGGTCATAGTGTTGTTGAAAATCAAGTTAGGCGTAGTTAACTTAACGCCATAAAGAACTTTAATCCTGTCGGGTGTTGGTGTATAGCCAAATCCACGTGCGTTATCTATATGTGTCGAGAATGAAATAAAGCCATAATTACCTCTTGGCGAGTTAGTATAATTAGGCTTATCAATCACTGCAACTGAATGCACACCTAATTGAACTAATTTAGATTTGGATATTAGTGCACTTGCATCCTTACTAGATATTGTAGCTCCTCTCCAAGCCATACCGTTGTACTGTTTACCGACACGATCAATAAACGTGCTTAGTGTTTTAACAATTGATTTGGTTGGATCTAGAATCGCAGGGAACTTCTTTTTAAGCCTAAGCAGCTGTGGCAATAGTTTATCTAGGTCTCCCTTTTCTAGTTTGCCCATATCTCCACCAAAGTATATCTGTAACTGACGTAGAATCTCGTTCTCATCATCAGTGTTTGGCTCATAGTCTTGTTGGTATATCTTTTCAAGCCAGTCATCCCACTTCTGGTCAACTGCACGATTCCGTGGACCTGTAAATTGACCTCCAAACAGTTGGCGACCTATCTCGATCTTCTCATTTAAAAAGCTTTGAAACGGTTTGATATACTTCACAGCTTATTTGATTCTTTTAATATTCTTTGCGCTAGGCCCCCAGAACATAGCCTGAAATACGTTGTCTCCATAGTGAAACGCAACGATAGCTTCTGCCTCAAACTCAACGGCTTGCTTGGCGTTCCAGTGCTTCATTGCCTTTTCTAATGACTTATATTCGTATTCTATATAGTCTGCTGGGAAAGCATAGTTCCATCCTGGCTTAGGAGTTGTCGTTCTGCTACCCCATGACATGCCTAGATCGTTAAAGTCTCTTGTGCCTCTAGTAAATCCATTGGCTACGATAGCATCGGCATGATTTGTTAGGTGTACTAGCTTAGTTCCTTTAGGTACTCTATTTGGCTCGTCAAAGAAATATGAGACTGGAAGCCTAGGGTAGTATAGCTTACTATTTACCGCATTAAATAGCTTTTCTAGTTCCTCTTCAGTTGCCTTATCGCCAGTTACTCCTTCTAGTCCATTACTATGTACAACTTGTTCCATGCCCTTAAGGCCAACAATAAGGTCAAACTTTTCAGCAGGAGTCTTATCTAGAGCCTTTTCTAGATCGTCTATCTTAGCTTCATTAACGAAGGATTCAAATAGGTTTAAGTGCTTCATATCAGTAACTCTTTCATTTGATTCGTTGTATCTAACCATGGTCTCTCTGGTCTTAAAGTCATGCCTAGGCTTCTTCTTAAACCCAAACTTTTTATAGAACTTCTCTAGTCTAGATTTAGATGAAGCTCCATAGTCAGTGCTAGGTGTCAAGTAGATCGTCTTGTTCATGCTATCCGCATAATCAATAACCTTCTGCATAACTCGCCTGCCTACTCCGCTGCCCCTAGCCTCTTCAGGAACTACAATTTTGCTTAGTGTTAAGTAGTCGCCATTATCATAAAGCTCGAGCTCTACACCAAATTCTTGTTCTAGGTCTTGCAGTATGTATGACATTATAGACCGTATTTTTTAGTTAGGTATTCTTGTACATCGTTAGTCTTATACTTTCTCATATCTTTAGAAAGCATCTTAAAGAACTCTCTGTATATGTCGACTCTACGAGAACGCTTATCATGCAAGTCATTTCTAAACGCCTTAGAAAATAAGGCAACATCCTGCTTCATATCTGAAGTGTACATTTCAATTTCACCTCTCATTTTTGTTTCAACCTTACCGTCATAATACTTCTTAGCATCAGATAGATCTACTAACCTATCAATCTCCTTTGGGTTATCAGCGGCTAAGGCCACAATAACCCTAGCGATAACTCTAGTGTCAAATCCTTCAATCTTGATAGGTTGATTCCACTCCTCATCGTTTCTCTTGATTTCACCTTCAACATCCTGGAGCTTTACTCCGCCTTTTTGATTCAAGAAGTTTCTTCTAGCATCTAGATCGCTACGCTCGCTAAAGTAAAGATATGTTGGAATCTTATTTTTCTTAATCCACTTAAGAAGCATATCGGTATCTTTAGAGTTCATGTTCCATCGCTTAGGATCTTTATCGATATGGATCTCCTTTATGTACTGTGCTGCCTTAGCAATCTTAGGTTCATTTAAAAGGATACGATCCTCCATCTCATGCGACCTTAGATTTCTATTCCCAGGCTCGTATGCTTTACCATCTTTCTTAATTTCCCAATAGTCCATAGGCTCGGCCTTGTATCTCTGCCCAAGCTTTCTGCCATCTAAGACAAACTTAATGACCCCGCTTTGATATCCTTCACGCTTAGATCTAGTAGTAGAAAAGAAATATGTTCTTCCCTTCTGGAACTTCTGATCTGCCTTAGTTCCAACAGAAAGCGTACCAAAAAATGCATCGTCTTCTGCAATACCAACTAATCCTGGAAATGAGGTAAAGTGGTATACAACATCAGATATGCCTTCGTTTAAGAACTGTTCAAATATCTTTAAGTATTTCATAGACTATATATCAAAGAAAAAGGGCCCCCAAAAAAGGGGGCCCTACGAACGGGGGCTTTGAGAGTGGTTAGATAAGCACCACTCTGCACGTATTATATATCAAAAGGTTAGACGCCTTCTAACATGAGGCTATCAATTTCATTGCAAATTGGCAATAAGATAGCACAGCGCTCATATTGTTCCTCATCTTCAAAGTACTGAATCATTTTTTTAATAGTAAGATTCAGGTCAGCCAGTTGAATAGGATCTAAAGAAAGCAAGTGGTTTCGGTTCATACCCGCCTCCTCAATCTTTTTAAAGTTATCCTCGATTGCTTGCTCTAACATTCGCTCACGCAACATACTAATCTTACGTTCGAACTCCGAGCTGCTATCCTCCATAAAATCATCAAAATTAAACTCTTGCATAATTTATCTATCTTTTGGTTTTTGATTACAATGGAATATACACAATCTTAGCTAAACAAAAAAATTATTTAGATCTTTTTTCGATATTTTAACACTTATTCTACTACCTCTGCTTCTACGGTTTCTTCATCTGTTTCCCCCTGTTGCTGGGCATAAAGGTCTTTAGATACCTCTTGCCATACTTCTGTGAGAGCTTCAGTCTTAGCCTTACAGTCTTCTACATCACTCGACTGAATAGCAGACTTAAGCGAGTCAAGCGCCTCATTGAGTTGCGTCTTCTGATTCTCTGAAAGCTGGTCGTCCATATCCTTCATCTGATTCTCAGTAGTAAAGACCATACTATCTGCCTGGTTCATAACGTCAGCTCGATCACGTGCTTCCTTATCTGCATCGGCGTTTGCTTCTGCCTCCTGCTTCATACGCTCGATATCATCTTGGCTCAATCCACTAGAGGCCTCGATGCGGATCTTTTGCTCCTTGTTAGTTGCCTTATCAGTTGCAGTTACATTAATGATACCGTTAGCATCAATATCAAACGTTACTTCAATCTGTGGAATACCTCGAGGGGCAGGTGGAAGACCATCTAGGTGAAATCGCCCGATAGTGTGGTTATCTTGCGCCATAGCTCGCTCGCCCTGTAGAACATGAATCTCAACGCTAGGCTGATTATCAGCTGCGGTAGAGAACGTCTCACTCTTCTTAGTAGGGATAGTTGTATTGGCGTCAATCAACTTGGTGAATACACCGCCCATAGTCTCAATGCCAAGTGAAAGTGGCGTAACGTCCAACAAGAGGACATCGTTAACATCACCGGAAAGAACCCCGCCTTGGATAGCAGCGCCAAGAGCAACCACCTCGTCTGGGTTAACCCCTTTAGAAGGCTCCTTACCAAAGAACTTACTTACCGCTTCTTGAACCGCAGGGATACGCGTAGATCCGCCGACAAGAATAACCTCGTCAATATCACTCTTCTTCAATCCCGCTGCTTTCAAAGCGCTCTGGCATGGTTTAATGCTTCGCTTAACAAGGTCTTCGGTAAGCTGATCAAACTTAGAACGACTAAGGTTACGAACAAGGTGCTTAGGAACCCCATCAACTGGCATAATATATGGCAGATTGATTTCAGTAGATGATGTGCTAGACAGCTCGATCTTAGCTTTCTCTGCGGCCTCGCGAAGGCGCTGAAGTGCCATAGGATCCTTAGTCAAGTCTAGTCCACCATTCTCGTCCTTAAACTCCTGAACCAACCAATCAACGATAGCCAAGTCAAAGTCATCACCGCCGAGGTGTGTATCACCATCAGTAGACAAGACCTCAAAGACTCCATCGCCAAGCTCGAGGATACTAACGTCATGCGTACCACCTCCAAGGTCAAATACCACAATCTTCTGATCTGTATTCTGCTTGTCTAGACCATACGCTAGGGCTGCAGCAGTTGGCTCGTTGATGATTCGCTTCACCTCGAGGCCGGCAATCTGGCCAGCTTCCTTAGTAGCCTGGCGCTGTGCATCGTTAAAGTATGCAGGAACAGTAATAACCGCTTCAGTAACAGAGGTTCCGAGATAGTCCTCAGCCGTCTGCTTCATCTTCTGCAAGACCATAGCGCTAATCTCCTGTGCAGTATATGCCTTTCCTTCAACATCTACGCTTACAGTGTCCCCCTTTCCTTTCTTAACAGAATATGCCACACGCCCTGCTTCTTTCTTAGATTCAGAAAAAGGCATTCCAATAAAACGCTTAATAGACGAAACTGTGTTTTCTGGGTTAGTCACAGCTTGGCGCTTTGCAGGATCCCCGATTTTACGGTCGCCGTCCTTTGCAAATCCAATTACAGAAGGTGTTGTACGTTTACCTTCAGAGTTTGTGATAACGATAGGTTCGTTACCTTCCATAACGGCAACACATGAATTAGTGGTACCAAGGTCAATTCCAATGATTTTACTCATATCTTTATATTTTGATTTTATTAGTTAGCAACATTGCTAGACATGGCATATATAGAAAAAACCATGCCACTAGACAGAAGTATGACAAAATGTCACACTTCTGCCATATCTGTCATATTATCCGCAATAGAGATCTAGTTCACCATCTTCCCATGCGGCGACAATAGCTGCAACTTCCTCAGAGTCTTCAGCTGCATCATAAATGCTACACCATCCGTCTTCGTGCAAATAGAGCATTTCACCTCCATTGCTATCTTCGGCATATCGAATGGTATGTTCGTTACCATCAATTTCAAGTGTGTATTGGTCCGTGCTCGCCCAATATACGTTGTCGCAATCTACGACTTCAATATCAAAATCTGACATTTTATTTAGTTTAAAGAATTTTAGTTGTCATAAGTGAACCAAACGGCGCCGAGTGCAACTCTTCAAGACACCATCGTCCTCCGTATTTTTCATCTTGTCTGTTAGCAATCATTTCAGCTTTAGATTTAGCATGTTGATCGTCATTTGCATATACATATGCAGTAAATGTAGCTACGTATCTTTTTTCTTTATTCATATCTTAGAAATTTCCAGGTGCAACTTGAAAGCATGTAAGGCCATTATCCCTCCACATATCCACAACCTTCTGCCGGTCATCAAACACACAGAGAATATCTGACTTGTCGGTAAAGAGCTGGTCCAACCACCGCTTCTTTAATTGATCGTCAGGCATAAAGTTAAAATCGTTTGAGGTTGGCCGCATCTTCAATACATCGAAGGGTACATCAAACTTGTTAAGCCATTTCCGAGTAGCGTCCTTAGTTGCCTTACTCCGGCCGCTGAGGATTACAATCATGTTGCCTGCATCTTTAAGCGTCTTGGCCATTTGAATAACAGGCGCGTTTGGCTGATCCATATCAATGTTATTAGGATCAAAGAATACATCCCAATCGAGTTTACCATTGGGTTTGGTTGAGGCAGCCCGCCGTTTATCGATAAGGGCTAAAGTGCCATCGAGGTCAAATATTACTTTCTTCATTTGGTTTTTAATTACACTGCAATATACAAAATCCAGGATTAAAACTACTATCTTAAATGTTAAATTTTTAGAAAAAAAGAGGGGATGATTCGTTAATCACCCCCTCCCGACAAACTGGATATGTCCAGATCAGTTAAGCATTGCACCGACTTGGGCGGTCTCCTTCAGCACATTCTTAGCGAAGGGGCTTGGCATCTCATTGGACATGTCGTAGTCCTTACCAAGCAACTGACCCGCAGAAACCATCAACTCGGTTTCGTCACTCGGCTTGATATCTGAACCAAGCATCATATCAGCGGCATGCGTCGCCACGTGCGTGACTCCATTAACGACGGACCAGATGGACTGATCGGTCTTGCAGCGCTTCTTCTGCTCTGTAGTCAACTCGTTAGCGTTGACATTGATGCTGTTGTAAGCATCATACTGACTCTGGAGAGGGATCCAGCTGTCTGCGCGATCACCAACGTGATTCGAAATCCAACGATGAGCTTTTTCCATCTCGTTAAGAGATGCAGGTGTCTGAGAGGCACGCTTGACGATATCGCCAAATCCAGTAGGAACGAAACCGTTCTTGCGAAGGTTGTTCAAGTTCTGGAAGAACGTCTCCATAGACTCTTGCTCAAGGTTGTGAAGAGTAAAGTGATCCTCGGCCATCGAGGTAGTGCAACCATTAGCGCACCAGAGTCGATTAACGTATGGGCTCACTTCGATACCCCCGAACGGTGAGTTCTTCAAGGTGATTCCAGTGGTGAAGATCTCGTTATCGATACCTACATCCACTTGACTATTTGGGTGAATCGCGTTGATCGTAACTGCGCCCGTACTCGAGTTAACTGACCAGTTAGCGATGTCAAACCCATGGTCACCGATGATTCCATCAGAGATTCCCAAGAATCGCTCATTCGAAATCATTTGTGTCGCGGTCTTTGAAAAACCAACAACCTTCTTAGAAATAGGAGACAACACAATAGTAATCTCGTTAAGGTTGTTAGCCATAGCATTCTTAATCGTATTGATGAATCGTGCCTTCGTTTCAGCATTGAAGAGATTTTCAAACTGCTTAGCAAAAGTCTTAGACATCCCGATAATTCGCATAAGCTGAGTGAACGCCTTAGGGTCCATCTCAACATAGTGTCCTTGGTATGAGATTACGCTCTCCGAGATGATATCAATATCGCGAACGGGAACCGACTTACGTACGGTTTGTGCATTCATTGTCGCAGCTCGGCGTGAGTCGATAACCCCACTAGAAAGTTTACGTGCTTGTGGCATGTTGATGGTTTAAATGTGATTTACAGTATTTATACTCGTTTCAGTCGAAATGTTTCATGAGTTCTTGTTTAAACTCATCTTTATTTATCTCAATTGGTTCGCAGAATAGAACTTTATGCCCAAGATATTGGAACCGCACGGCGCCATTAGAACGCGTCTTAAGCGTATCTCTGCAAGCTTGAACAAGATCTTCATTGCCCACGTAAGTAAGCAATTCTGCGTCAACCTCGACATGGAAGATCTGACCTCCCTTTGGACGGAAGGACGGTTCGCCTTCCCCAGTGAAATTGTAATTCTCGTAGTATTGGGCTTCTATTTGAAGAAGAGCTGTCATTAGGCTTTTTGAGTTTCAAGGTAAGCTTCGTAGGCTGCGTATTGCTTAGTGCCATACTTGGGTCGATAACTAACGGTCATGTATTTAGTGCCAAACTCAATGCCACTGGCCGGATCTTTAATCCCATGGCCATCGTTGTATTCATAGATATCTTCCATGCCGTTGAAACGACCTTGAGAGAAGACAGCTTCAAGTTCTTGGCGAACATTTTCATAGACACACTTTTCGACTTCAACAGGACTCAAGTAAACGTCGACGGCATCTCCGCCGCTGAAAGAACTAGTAGACACCTGGAACTTGACGCTAGGGAAACGTTGCTTCATGTATTGGCGGACACACTGGCCAACGCCGCCCATCGTACGATAGCAGGGTTCGCCGTCTCGGTTAGCGCCGACAGTGATGTTCTTGAACTCGAGGCCGAATGACTCGAAGGTGATTTTGGTAGTGTTTTGCTTCATGAGAAAGCTGATTTGTTTAACTGATTAACCTTACATATGCAATATACGACAGGATTTTTAAGAATGACAATTTAAAATGTTAAAAATCGTTAAAATTACCGTTCCATCACCACAAAGTGACCAAAGTAACTGTCAAAGACAGACAGGAGGTTCTCATAATCAGACTCTCGCATCTCATCACAGATAGCTTGAGGATCGTAGCCTGCCTCAGCCCCTCCGAGCTGCTCAGCAAATCGCTTAGCGTATCCAAGCAGGACAAACGCGTTACCTTCAGGACCGGTGAGATCGATAACGATCTCGGTTGCTTCTTGTTTTTCTCGAAACATGATTATTTGTTTTTTTCGTTTTCAATTTCTTTGTCAACCGCATCTGCGATAAGGCGCGAAATGTCACGCTTTTCACCGATGATTTCGATCAACTGGACAAGGATGGCCATATTGCCCTCTTTGATTGCTGATTTGATCAGCATATCCTGGGCAGAAGGGGCCATTGAGAGGATGTGTTTTCTAATATCGTTCATGAGTAACTGATTAACCTTACATATACAATATACAACAAAAAACCCAGACATAAAAATGTCTGGGCTCTTAATATCGTTAAAATATGTTAAAATCAGTCGCAGTTGCCTTCAGCTTCAGTCTCTACATCTTCAACATAGATTTTAGAGATATCGATCCACTTGTACTTTCTTGCAATACCAGTAATTAATTTTACAGAAGGTGAAAAGTAGTTAACTACATCATCCGATTCACACTCAGCGTCTTCAAAGTCAAATATAAACTTCCACGCAAGTGAACCAACTTTTACAGTTCCATCTTCATTGCTTACATTGTCCACATATGAGTCATCAATAGGGTCTAGGGGCGTGTACATTTTAAACCCGCTTATCATTCTTTTGCTAAAGCTATTAAAATGCTTTTGACAAAGAGCATCTACTGCAGCGATGAAATCATGAAACTCATCAACTGAAACGGAGTCTGCATTCTTTTTTGCTGATATAACAAGATCAAAATCTGCAGATCCGTCTGTCATGCAATCCACTTCCCACTTCGGGTCCGGTCCATAGTACTCATTTACAAAATCTCTAAATCTACCTAGATGTTTCATACTTTTAAAATGTTTTCTTTATATATCTAAGGGTGTATTAAAAAGGGGCTTCGTCTAGTAACGGCATGCCACTGATCTTAAGCATAACCTCTGCAGTTGCCTTGACGTCCTTTTCACAATACTCTTTAATATCTTCAAGTCTTCCATTCCAGTATGCCTCATTGACTTCAGATCCTTCCATGGCATCTTTAGGGCTAGGGATTCCCATAACCTCAGCAATTAGTCCTAGCTTAGCACTATTCCATCCGCCGAACTTCCAAACATCTTGTGTGTCTAGAAGGCAGTTCTCCCATGGCTTCTGCTTTTGAAAGTGGAATGCAGCAGGAACGGCTACTTCATTTACAAGAGCCCGCTTTACAAGATATGGCATATCAAATCCCTTAATGTTATGCCCAACCCAAAGCATCTTAGGGTACTTATTCATAACCTTAGTTGCAAACTCCATGAAGTTAGAAAGAACTTTCTTTTCATCATCTCCATAGGTTGAGCTACATGAAAACTTGTATGGCATTCCGTATTCATCAAACTTTATCTGACCAAACGAGATGCAAACGATCTTACCCCATTCAGGCCATAGTCCAGCCATACGAGGCCACATGTCATGTGGATCTTGAATATCACCAAGTTCTTCTGGATTCTGCTGCCTAAGTTGAAGTGACTTATATGCCCAGTAATTCTCTAGGGCAGGATTCTTATCAATCGTTTCTTGAAACGTTTCTGTTTGCGTAGTGGTCTCTATATCAATAAAGACCATTTGCTTTAGTTCTTCTGGATTGTACATAGCGTATTAGTATCTCATAGTTATATGAGAATACGCCATAATGTTTAAGATACAGGTCCGTCCCAGCCTTGATTATCCCAGTCTCTTGCTGATCTTAAATCGGAATATGCTTGATATGGAAGCACAACTTGCACGTATCCTCCGCTTACAGAATACGGCGCCTCTTCATGTGAATGCCAGTATGGCGGAGCATTTTTGATTCTTCCATTTAGAAAATCAAATAGCTCGTCAATTTGCATATGGTGAACCCATAAGACGATTTGCATGCATTTCATATTAGCTTTTCCCATATTAATTAACTTTGAATTTCAAATCTGTCAGGCTCAAGATCTAATGTCTTTTTATCTAGATATTCACTAAAATCAGATAGCTCCTTATCAGCATCATCAGATAACTCCCTTTTATAGAAGTCCTTAAATAGAACTCTATATGCCTGAACGGTTATATCAAATGGAACACCCGGTTGTGAATTACTTTCTATAATGTAAACCTTGCCGTCTTTGTCCTCCATCACATCAAAGCAAATGTATGGGAGATCTTTGAATATCCCGCAATATTTAGATATAACTTCTCTAAAGGAATTAGGGACGTTCTTTGGATTTCTCTTTATGTACTTAAACGACATCTTTTCCCCTCCCTTACCATCTCCACTTTTAGCCTTGTCGTTCATAGGCTTTCTTTCCATCCATGCAAATATCTCGCCTTTAAAGCAAACTAGACGATGCTCGGATTTCTTATCAATATATTGTGAATAAACTTCTAGCTTACTATGGTCTGCTGAATCAAATGACTCCTGTTCCTTAAAAACTTGAATGCCTAGGCCAGAATGTCCGCTAGATGGCTTAGCTATCATTGGAAAACCTATCTTCTTAATAGCTTCATCTTTATCAAAAGAAGTCTTAGGCATATTTTCATCGTCACCTACGATCTCATGGAACTTCTTTTTAGATCCTGACATTTCAATAAACTCTGGCTTATTGTATATCTTATCTGGATCGACGAGCCCATCGTCAATAAGGGCATTTACTACTTTAGAATTATATGTCAATACAGGAAAATCTGGATTTATGTCTATATCTTTATAGTTATCTAAATTAACCTGTACAAAGAAGTTATCGCCAGCAAAGCCTTTATAGCTCCACCAGCGATGACCACTTTTAGGATCGATAGCAAGATAGATTTTATGTAAATCTCCTTGCCTCTTCTCAGAAACAAACTGTTCAAAAAGCTTGAATTTACCCATAAGGTATATATCCAAGTTAGCTTCCAGGAAAAACTTCGATCGTTCTTTCTTCTTTAACTAAATCACCCCATACTCCAGAGTAGCGAGTACCCTTTACAATATGGTTGTCAATCCAATGGTAATGACCGCCTCTTGGCTTACCCATAAGAAGACCATGATACTTAAACCCATGTTTATCAAGCCACTCCTCGGTAATATCTCTCACATCCTCAGTACGAGACGTAAAAAATGTGATTATATGTCCCTCGTCGTACCAACGGTTTAGTGTTTCTACTGCATCTGGAAATGGAAGTACATGTTTCATTCTTTCAGGCTCCTCGTTAGGTACATCGTCAGTTACAGTTCCATCGATATCGATTAGATAGTTTTTAACACCTTCTGGTAATTGTGGACTGGCCAAAAGGCCTTCGTCGTCAAACGCCATGTTAAGCGCTAAGTTTATTTCTTTCTTCATGTTGAATTAGTTTTGTTTTCTCATAAAAGACACGCAGATATATCTTTTTCCAGAGTATATCGGACGTGCGCCGTGAAGGTGTGTGACCATCCCAGGATGGAGAGTAGCAGTTCCTACTCTTTCTGGATTAGATAGTAAGTTGTATTTAGGAAACCATGTTCCACCGCCATCAAATTCATCATTTAGTTTTACAACCATTGTTATGTGGCTAAAGTCATGGTGCAGCGACAGATGAGACTGTCGGTCTGTTGTGTATCTTGCTAAAAAGTTTTCACTAAACATAGTTCTCCAACCATTTCCCTCTAGTGTCCATAGATGAATGCAAAGAGGATATACAACCTCTTTAAGAACTCGACTATAAATGTTTTGAAGCCCTATGTCTTGCAAAAGCACGTCGTTAGTTGGATAAAACTCATGTCTATCTACAGTCCAATTATTTTTGGCTTCTGCTAAAGCAATTGCATCTTTACAGAATTTTTCAGTAAATAGCTGAAACTCAAAGACGTTATCACCTAGATCATCAATCATAAGATCGTATTCGCCTTTACGCAAAGTTGTATTTACATACTTTTGCATCCAAGAATCCCAATCAGAGTCATCTAGAATTTCAAAGTACTCATTAGTTTGTGGATTACCGTGCCCGATGGTAGAAGTTTGTGCGTTAGATGTTTGCTTTATCCAGTCTACTTTAGTAGCAAATGCCTTTATCTTCTTTTCAGGAAACAGTTCATTTACATCGTTTCTAGGATGCCGCAAAAAGGTAGCCGGTAAAAACTCATCAACTGGGATTATATTAGATCTAAGATTTACGTAATCTAAGAGTTTACTAGCACCGATCTTAGTAAGAACGTATGCGTGTGAACAATATGAGTTTAAAGGCATACATATATCTTTAGTAACTGAAAGCTCTGCTTCTTTGTTTAGTGCGTTTCTACCAAGATATATGAAATCCCATTTAGGTACTTTATCTAAATTTAATTGGCTAATTGACTTTACTCCCTTAAAGTCCTCTTCTAAAACTAAAACGACATCTTCATCTCCTTCTGCAATCTTTTTCCATATTTCCATGTGACTTAACGTGCATCCTATTTCACCTGGAAGTACTTGTCTATTCCACCAATCGTTATTAGAACCTTCAAGCTTCCATCCAGAATATGCTGAAAATGGCTCTATATTACTAGGTACATTATTTCCATCAATTGCTGTAAAGATCTCGTACCCTGTTCTATTGCTTAGACCGAGTTTCCCCATTCGATCTATAATATCTGCATTAGACTTTTTAAGATTAATTACATAAATCTTTTCTATATCCATAGTGATTCTATAAGTTTTTTCCAATCATACGACCTCGATGACCATGTTTGATTCTTGGACCAGTTGATACAATCCCTCCGTATCCTTTCTATTATGTTAGAACTGCTATGTTCTAATATAGATATGGCTTCATTATATCTACTAACCTTATAATCTAATATGATTCCAGAATGTATTGTTTCATTTAAAGCCGCAATATTAGTAGTAATCGGTATCACGCCAGCGTATTGCATTTCTAATGCAGTAATACAATATGTTTCTTCATATCCAGTTAAATACATCCAGTAGTCTGACTTAAGCATTGCTGCATGCAAATCTTCTTGAGAAACACTTCCGTGAATAGTAATTCCATCTTGTCTTACTAAATGAGATAATCTGTTCATATCGTCAGATGCGTAGCTCGGATAGTACACATTTAAGACAGCTTCCGGTTTTACTTTTCTTATTTTGCTCCAGTTTTCTAATAAGTGTGATAGTCCCCTACTAGGAGCAGAGCTCCATATAAAACTATCCTTTATCTTTCTAGGTCTTCCATGAAACGAGCTAAGGTCTATCCCATTCCCTATAACTTCTATGTTGTCAACCCCATACTTATTTGACCATTGATTCTTATGCCAATTAGTAAGGCATACTATTTTAGAAAGCTTTTGATTATTAAGAAGCGTTTTACTTTGGGGAATCTTTTTTCCGTTCCACCAAGCGTGATAGTCTGTATTGTGTGCCCAAAAGATCTTCTTAGCGCCATATTTCTCGAACTCTAATAAGAAGTGGATATAACTAGCACCTATAATTACATCAAAGTAATTAAAGTATTGCTTGTGGAGTTTATGCGTGGGAATCCATTCTACTAAACCAAACTTTCCAGGAAGAACATTCCCAGATACGAATACTTCCCAACCAAACCTGCTTAGCTCTTCAGAAAGCTTTATACATGCTAGTTCTGTACCTCCAATACCGGAAGTCTTAATAGTATCTGGATTAAATGGCTTCTTCTGATAGCCTACATAAATTAGTATGTGCATATAAACCCGTTTAGGATTTATATATTATCATTCCTGAGACGAGAGATGTTCAACAATAAGGCATGGTTTACAATAACGACATGATACTTCGGTGCCTATTTCTTCATCATCGGAAGGAAGCTCGTGTGTTTTCCATTCAAAATCAAAAACACCGTTATCGTCATATACGTTATACGCGCCTACTTCACATTTAGAAGTACCGCTTAACATTGTTTGTTGGCAATTAGTGCAATCCATTATTCTTCTCCTGTTACTATTATACCATCCAGGGCAAAGTCAGCTCTAAAATATTTTACATCCGACATGACAAAATGAAGATAAACTGAGGATTGACCTGCCAGTGAGTTTAAGTCTACTTCTGCCTTTCTCCAAAGAGCTGAGTTTGATGTTTGCTGACCTCCTGAAATTCTATTTGATGTAGCTGTCGTAGATCCTGTATCATTCGTCCATCTAGTTATATTCAATCCGCCAGTAGAAACGTTTTGTAAACCTGAGTTAGTTACGACCTCTGATATTCTACTAGAGTCGGTTGCTGAAGTTGTAGCGGCAATTGCAAAGTCATGTGATGTTGAATTTGAAGACGCAGTAGCTAGAGAGTATATATGAAACCAAAAATTTAACTTAAGTGTATTATTACTTAACGCGTTACTAAAATCAAGTTCTGGTGAAATTAGGGCATGTGCTTGCCCACTACTCGAATAACCGCCACCAGCTGCAGCAGATGACGATTCATAATAGATGTATCGATTCGTGTTACTTTGTGTTCCTGTAGTAGCACTTACGCCGCCTGATAAACCACCGTTAGGACCAGTCCCTGAAGATCCTGTTGCATTATAGTCAAATCTCCATCCATACGTACCAACTAAGGTAGAACTAGATGGATTTACATTAAATGTTTGTGAGTACGCTCCTGGCAAGCCAAATACAACATGCGAGTCTATACCAACAGTCCATCCAGTAGGCAGCAATTGTGAAGTATATCCACCGGTCGTCCAATCTTGAGTAAGATAAGTTGTAGCCGTGCCGCTGCTACCTGAGCCTCCACCAGACGAGCCCCTAGCAAAACCTAAAAGTTTATTTATACTAGACCATCCACGCCCAGTTCTTTTTGAGATGTTACTTACGTCTACTCCTGTCTGTTTAGATATTGCCATGTGTAATTAATTTAGGTTAATTCTACCCAATCGTCAGATGGTCTAAAATATAGAAGACTTTCTGAAGGCTTAATCAAATATCCGACAATTCTAACTATTTCTCCACTTCCATTAGGGGCAGTTAATGTAAATGCTCCGGCAGTTGTTGAAAGATAAACTATATCGCCGGGGTTTCCTCCAGTAAGGTTGTTTCCTGCTTTTACAACCCCATCTAATACCATTTCTTGAGAAGATGCAGCAGTAGTTGCAACTGCTAATAATCCACGAGCATTAGTCTCACTGTCTGCCTGTGCTGTACCCCAAGTTGCGTTTCCGCCCCCGCTTTTAAATTGGTATAATTGCCCAGCAGTTACTGTAAAGTTAGCTGAAAAGTTATGTGCTGTTCTAGTTCCTGGATAAAATTGACCTGATGAAACAGTTCCTGTTTTATGAGTTTTAACCTTAATATCGTTAGCGTAAAAGTCATTATTTACCGTCAGCCCAAACGTGTTAAAAGTAACACCGGATTCAACAGTAGCACTACTTCCACCGCCAAAAGTTAATAATCCATCTGGGGTTGATCCTGTGAGGTTTAAAAGACCCTTTTCTCCTTTTTGACCCTTTGATCCAGCGGCACCTTGTGCTCCAGCTGCACCTTGTGCTCCAGCTGCACCTTGTGCTCCAGCTGCACCTTGCGGTCCAGCTGCACCTTGGCTACCTTGAGCACCTTGTGGTCCAGCAGGACCTTGCGGCCCTGAATCTTTATCAACAAATGATAGCTGTCCAGATCCGTCGGTCTGTATAACTTGACCATTTGTTCCATCAGAAGAAGGAAGCGTAAACTCAGCGTTTGCAGAAAGACTTGTAGGAGCGCTTAATTCAATGTAATTAGCTCCATTTCCGCTGTTTTCTCTTAATTGAATAAAGCCTGCACTTTGACCACTACCAGATCCTACTGTAATTCCTCCGTCTGAATTAAGTATAAGGACTTCTTTATTTAAAGAAGTGCTATCCTGTATAGTTAGTTGGTTTCCATCTAATGTTATTCCTCTATCACCCGATAGCGTTTGATCAGAATCAGCAAGTGCATTAGCATCGCTGCCTGCGTTACCCTGGGCACCTTGTGCTCCAACATTTCCTTGAGCGCCTTGTGGACCTAAGTCACCTTTAACACCCTGAGCACCTTGTGGTCCGACGGCACCTTGGTTACCTTGAGCTCCTTGTGGACCTAAGTCACCTTTAACACCCTGAGCACCCTGTGGTCCGACTGCACCTTGGTTACCTTGAGCACCTTGTGGTCCAACGTTACCCTGAGAACCTTGTGCACCGACGGCACCTTGGTTACCTTGAGCACCTTGTGGTCCGACTGCACCTTGGTTACCTTGTGCACCTTGTGCACCAACGGCACCTTGGTTACCTTGTGCACCTTGTGGTCCAACGTTACCTTGTGCACCTTGTGGTCCAACTGCACCTTGGTTACCTTGTGCACCTTGCGGTCCAACGGCACCTTGGTTACCTTGAGCACCTTGAGCACCGACGGCACCTTGATTACCCTGAGCACCTTGTGCACCAACGTTACCTTGTGCACCTTGTGGTCCAACGTTACCTTGTGCACCTTGTGGTCCAGCTGCACCTTGGTTACCTTGTGCACCTTGCGGTCCAACGGCACCTTGGTTACCTTGAGCACCTTGAGCACCGACGGCACCTTGAGCACCTTGGTTACCTTGTGCACCTTGTGGACCAACGGCACCTTGGTTACCTTGTGCACCTTGTGCACCAACGACACCTTGGTTACCTTGAGCACCTTGTGGTCCGACTGCACCTTGATTACCCTGAGCACCTTGTGGACCTAAGTCACCTTTAACACCTTGAGCACCTTGTGCTCCAACTGCACCTTGGTTACCTTGAGCACCTTGCGCTCCAACGTTACCCTGTGCGCCTTTAGGACCTACATCACCCTTAATACCTTGATTGCCTTGTAAACCTTGCGCTCCCTTTTGACCTTGTATGCCTTGGGCGCCTTGTGGTCCTACATCACCCTTAATACCTTGATTGCCTTGTAAACCTTGCGCTCCCTTCTGACCCTTTAGGCCTTGTGAACCCTGAGGTCCTACATCACCTTTAATACCTTGGCTCCCCTTTTGTCCCTTGTCTCCTTTTGATCCAGTCGGCCCTTGAGCTCCTATAAGCTCATCTTCTATCATAAGTAGAAGTGCTGGAGTTCCATTAGAAGAAGATACCATACCGTTAGAGTTAACGAATGAGCCCTCGCCTTGAAGAAGGATATCTCCGCCATCAGATCTTGTAAAGTTAAGATAGCTTATATTCTTTGTAGTAACATTTACTTCTAAACCTAACGCCTCTGTAAATGTAACTCCTGTGTAATCTGCAAATGAAGAGTCACCCGTAATTACTACATCCTTACCGGGGCCTGAAGTTAACATTAATCCAGGGTATTGGGTTTTAAAGTTAGCCTGATCCCATACAAACGTGCTAGCTACAATGTCTACGTTTCCTGCTGTAAATAGTTGATTTAGATCTTGTGCTATTTTATTTGCAGAAAAAGTCTGATATTGAACACCTCCACCTGCATTGTATATTGTATCAGTATTAAAACCTGGCGAGTATGTTATTGAGTTAGTACCATCTGAAATGCCAACGCTAGGAAGCAGGCCGGAAGCCTGTCCAACCTGCGTAAGAACTATCATTACATCTCCATTTCTAGGTTGAGTAACCTTTGCTGAATAGTTTTCTGCATTAGGTAGATATATTGAGGCAGTAACATGGTGGCTTAAAGTAGTTAAGTTAACCTCATTCTTTATTTCCGTAGAAGTTTTAGTTACACCTGTCCCAAGAGGAGCAAATATGTTAACATCATTAATAACTAAAGAATCGCCTTCAACCATTCCTACGTTAACAGTATCAGCCTGTATAACTGTTGGAATTGCATCTTTGAAATGTAAGAACATTTCATTGTTTCCAGCAGATGGATTTGTTGTTAGATCTCCGTGTGCTGAGGTTGACGCGTAATAGACATCTCCGACAGAACCCTTAAGTCTTTCAGGGGCCGTAAAGTCATCTATAATTTCATTAAATGGCTTTATGTAAACTACAGTATCGTTGTAAGTTTTACTAACCACGTAACCTAGCTTATATGCATTAGCGCCTTGGTAATTTATAGGTACTAAATCTCCACTAGAGTTTACTGTTACAACATCACCGACTTCAATAAGAGTCTGTGGAGTATCAAACTTAAGTCTATAGCTTTCGCTTTTCTCTTTTACCTGAAAACGGGCTTGTATTTTATCGATCGCCCCTACATTAGCCTTAAAAAAGTAGTTACTATTACCTGCAATTATAGCCTCTCCAGAATCGGACATTTCAAAAACACAGATTCCGTCTCTTGTAGAGAGGACGTTTGTTCTATAAGTCTTTTGTACGTATGCGTCGACGTCTTCAGCTATAAATGTTATTATCTCATCGGCTTTATAAGTATCAAATGATATTATCGATGTTATCTTTAGACATGTATTTCCAGTAGCGTCCGCAATCCAATCTCCTGTTTTAATATCAAACGCAGTGTATCTATATGGCTCTCTAGTAGCCGCGGATCCAGTATTAGCAGATTTAAATGTCGCTTCTATTCTAAAGGACATAGGCGAATGCAGTCCACTGGGACCTAGTCCAGTATCGTCATCGTGTTCGTATCTCGAAACTATTGATATGGAATCTATCTGTCCTTGTAAAAATAATACGGGTGTATCTGGATTATATATTGCCATTTATGTCAGTTGTCATTAAAACGTGAATATGAGATACACGTGAGGGTCGACTCTATTTTGAAGAGGTGCTGAGTAACTGTTTCCATACTTTACTACACTTTGCTCAACTGGAATTGTCATACTGAAAGAAGAGAAAGATGCGCTAAAGTTAGTACCTGACCATTGGCCAACATCACCAGACCCACCTTCGGTTGTAGATTGGTAAGTAAACGCGGTCTTAGCAGTATTGTAAGTTATTTGCGCGATATCGTCATTATCAAAATGAGTTACCTTATATGTCATAGATCTTGGATCTAACGCATACGCAAATATAGAGATAGGCGGTCTAGATCTATTAAATGATACAGTCACATAGTGTCCAGAATTACCAGTGCCTATTGTCTCAGAAACGACAGTCGCAGTACCTGATCCTGGGTTTACATACCCAGTAGCCGCAACAAACGTAGAGTTACCGCTTTTTAAAGCTTCTCTTTCATCGTATTCAAGTCTTAGTAAGAACTGTTCAGATCCACCAACTCCAGTTGGACCTAGTTCACCTTTTTGTCCCTTAACACCCTGAGTACCTTGAGTACCTTGGCCGCCCTGCGGTCCAGTTACACCGATATTACCTTTAGTTCCAGCTGCACCCTGAGATCCAACTGGACCCTGTGGTCCTACTTCACCTTTATCACCCGTTAATCCCTGCACTCCTTGTAAACCAACAGGACCTTGTGGTCCAATTGCACCTTGAGGTCCAACTACCGTAGAATCTGCGCCTTTATCTCCCTTGTCTCCCTTGTCTCCCTGTGGACCTTCAATAGAAACCGCACCTAAGGTTGTAATAACGTTAGAATAGTTTGCAGTTCCTTCGGTGTATAACTTAATCGCATACGACTGATTATCCGAGTTGTTTGCATAAACGCGTACGATCATCATATCGCCAACGTTGTTTATTGACGTATGCGGACAATCAAAGTCAAGATACATCACAACCGGCTTGTTGCTATTAGTGTCCCACCCTATAGATTTTATTTCAGAGCTACCTAGGCTGTTGAACGTAGTTAACGTTGCATCAGCAATTAAAACCTCTGCGTAAATCTGAACATTATCGCTTTGATTAAGCTTTGTAAAGTGCAACTTAAATCTATGAGTACCTGCCGGTATAAAGCTATAATCTTCTAAATCCTTATCAGCTGTTATAAACTGAGCCACTAACGTAGACTGCGTGTTAGCTGGAGCGGTAGCATTTGTAACCTGCTGTGCCGCATTGGTTTGTTCTGGGCTTAGTTTATAATATGCAGATGCAATCCCTCCCGCCGTAACTGAAGAATTTAAGTAAAAGATTCTACCGATAGTTATACCATCTTTACCAGTGGCACCCTGTGGCCCTACAACGTTAGAAGGCTCTCCTTTATCGCCAACAAGTCCTTGTAAACCAGCAGGACCCTGTGGACCTGGAATTGTAGATGCCGCACCAGTAGCTCCAACATTACCTTGTGTACCTTGCGGGCCAATATCTCCCTTTTCTCCCTTAGGACCTGGAACTGATGAATCAAATCCTTTATCACCCTTAGTTCCAACTTGACCCTGTGGACCAACTTCTCCTTTTTCACCTTTTTGTCCAAGTGGACCAGGGCCTCCCTGAGAACCCACTTCACCTTTTAGGCCTTGTCCCCCTTGTGCACCAGTAGATCCCTGTGGTCCAAGTGGACCTTGTGGGCCTATATCTCCCTTAATACCCTGAGAACCTTGTAAACCAACAGAACCCTGTGGTCCAGTTGGGCCTTGTGCTCCAGTTGGTCCACCCGATCCTCTTAAAGAAGATGAGGTGTAGTTACTTATACTTATAGTTCCACCTTCAGTAGAATGATCGGCAGGTGGATTAACAGTAGAATCGCAGTAGTAGTATAGCGTTGCAGGCGCACTTAACGGTACTATAAATTCAATATAACCGTTATTAGAGCCATATGCTCCGTTTAAGGTTACTCCATCAGTATATTCAGTTCCTCCATTATTTGTACCACCATCGGTAGTTGAAAACTTAAAGAAGTGATCGCGCATTGATGAATGATTTACATCAAATCTATATACATGCCCTCTAAAAAACTCTAAAGACGCATTTTCACCATTACTAACGTAAAAAACTGAATCACCCGAGCCGTTTGTACCCGCAGTGACCTTAAATCTACCTGAATATGTAGGATCTCCAGTGCTACCCTGTGCACCAGTCTCACCTGTACTACCAGTTCCACCTGGCTCACCCTTATCACCCTTATTACCTCCAACACCTTGTGGACCTGTAGGGCCAGTAACGCTTAATCCTATATTACCCTTCTCTCCCTTTTCTCCAGTAGCTCCAGTAGCTCCAGTTTCTCCTTGTTTTCCTTGCTGTCCTTTTTGTCCTTGTTGGCCTACGCCAATATCGCCCTTCTCTCCAGTAGGTCCCTGTGGACCTGCTACGGTAGAGGCTGCACCTGTTGGACCTTGATCCCCCTGGGCACCTGTTTCACCCACTTCTCCTTTTTCACCCTTTTGTCCCTGTGGTCCCGCGGGTCCTTCGTCTCCTTTAAGACCAACTGAAGCATACGCATCTAAAGAAAGAGATATGTTTTGATTTAGTGAAAACTTAGTAAGAACATTATCAGAAGAAGAATGTGAACGATACGTTACTGTTATATCGTAAACAACTGGTGTTTGACTGCCCGACATTACGTGGTTAGTCATTTGCCATGAAACTATATCGTATATGTAGTATTCATATGGCCTATCAACATCAGTAACTACCATGTAAACACCTGAATCTGTACCTCCAGTCTGGAAGAGCTCAGTTAACACGTAATCCAAATACTCGTTTGTATATCCTCTAACATCTTTAAAGTGAACCTGTATAGAAGTTACAGCCCTAGGATCTGCAGATTCAAAGCTTATTCTTCCAGGTACTGGGAAATCCCCATTAGTAGCACCAACTGCATATAAAGATGCTGGAGTTATAAATCTATCATCTACTAATCCAAAAGATCTAGAAGATGCGCTAGGTGTATACAAAGAAACCACTGCTATAATTAGCTTTGGCATTGTCGTAGTTATAGTGCCGACAATATATCTTGATCTGACGAGTTCTACTTCTGCATGAACTGATCCTATTCTAAGATTCGAAGTGTCATTTTCGTCTAAAATAAACTGTATTAGTCCTTCTTCGCCATTTGCAGAGTTACCTATGAAAAGATTATCATTTCCAGGAGTACTAGCTTTAGAATATGTTTTAAAGTGAATGCCTTGGTCATCGTATAGACGAACTATAACGTTATCGTAGTTAGATAAATCTACTTGATCGTTAATTACGTCACGGTACATTACTATACCGAAAGTAGTCTGTGATCCCTGGCTAATATTCTGTACCTGAGATATGTATGCAAAGAAGTTTTCTTTTATAACGTATGGCATTCCCCAAATTGTCTTTTTAGTTCTGTTTATATATCAATATCAGAAACCGTAATCTTTTCTAAGAGTATTAAACACATAACACCTAAGTATCGGTGTTAAAGTATTTAATGGGTACTCATGTCCGATTGTTAGCTTTAATAGTACTTTATCAGTGTCTGCATCTAACAGCTCTTCTATTTTTGGTTTCACAGATTCTTCATTATAGTCTTCTGATGAAATATGATCCATCATAAACTCTCTCCAGCTACGTATGTACTTTCCTGGCTTTTTAAACGAAAATATGTCTAAAGTCCTATCTTCAGATACAACAAATAAAAACCCATCGTTTACGAGATGCGGTTTTTTATAGAAATAAGAATGAGATAGCTGCGATTCTAGGTCCTGCCAAAGAGCTCGCACGAGTGAATGTAAGTCTTCAAATTTAGATAGAGCCTCGATATAGATCTTGTCTATAACATCGTCTCCATCTACATCTATAACGGGAGTGCTATAAACCAATTCTAGATCTTCCCATCCTAAATCTGCGTTTATGCTAGTAAGCTCGTCTTCGCTAGATTTTATAGCATCGTACATATAAAGATAGTCAAGCGTTCTTTCTACTTCAGATAGAACACTTTCTAGGTTCCCCTGTCCAAGTTGCTCTTTTAAAGATGCAATCTTAGACATTAGCTTATACGTCTTGTACTCTTCGTCAAGCGGGCCTTCTGCTAGCCAAGACGGTTTGACTATCTTCTTCATAAGGTATTTATCTTAAGGACAAATACCTAAGAATTAAAAATTACTTTTTCTTTTTTGTGCGGTCGACTTCAACTTCGACAACTTCGTCGATAGTCTCATCGTACTCGCTACCGGTAGTCAAGCCATACTGCAAGATAAACCAGCTAATTTCTTTTTCAGCAAGATTCTTACTCAAACCCAATTCTTCCATAATTAGGTTTACTCCCCAATCCATAAATTCTCTCTCGGTAGATCTGGTAGTCTTGTACTGCATATACCAGTCTGGTGAATGCTTAACATCTTCATATTTGACGCCATGTGGCTCCAGTTGCTTATCAACCAACTTTACAAATACCTCGCGCTGTTTATCTCGCTTATCCATTTTAATTAATTTACAATTTATACCCTGATATTGGGAAATGTTTATGACTTTTTAATAATTTCATCAATTATGCCATATTTAACGGCTTCTTCTGCGTTTAGCCAAAAATCTCGACTAGCATCTTCCTTTACAGTCTCTGGATCTTTATCACAGTAAGATCCGAGAAGAACAAATAGTTCATGGTTTACTTTCTGCCATTCTTGCCAATCAATCTCCGCATCTTGAATATTACCATGGAATCCTCCGGAGGACTGATGTAGCATCGTTGTAGAGTGACGAAGAGACATTCTTTTTCCTTTAGTTCCAGCGCCCAGCAAGACAGAACCCATAGAAGCTGCCATGCCCGTGTTAATAGTTCTAATATCACAGTTGACATATTCCATAACGTCAACCATAGAAAGCCCTGACTTTACGGATCCACCCGGTGAATCAATATGCATTGTGATATCTTCTCCGCTTGAGCTATTCAAAAACATAAGTTGAGCCTGAACTACAGTAGACATGGCGTCATTTACAGGACCAGCAACCCAAAGCAATCTATCCATCATCAATCTTGAAAAGATATCAATTTGAGTTGCTCTTAGTTCTCTTTCTTCCAAAACATACGGAGTCATATTAGATTCAATATGCTTAGAATACGCGTCGATAGTATTACCTCCTATACTAAATTCAGATTTAGCGTATCTGTTAAACTCTTTGTCTTTTGAGTAGTAATTCATGGTCTATCTAAGTATGTTTGTATTTGTTTAATTAGCTCACATGTTTCGTATTCCTCTATCATAAGAAAGTACTCCATGGCTTTGCCTATGCTTTTGTAATAACCTTGTTCTGGAAGATGCATTTCATATTCCTTGCCGTCATTATCTACGAGTATTGCTAAAACGTCCTCTTCATAGTCTCCTTCTATTTTAGCCATAACGTATTCTACAATGCGCCTATAGAATACATCATATTTACTCATAAGAAGCATGTCGACATCTTCTCGCATGAGCTTATCTAGATCTACGTGTATTTTAGGAATCTCCGTAGCCATCTAGGTTAAAGTATTCGCTTAGTAAGTGCTTGTAGTTTTCTTGGCTAGAATGACCCTCGCTATCAGAGATCTTTTCAACTTCATTGATATACTTTTTAGCGGTTGGAGTAAAGACAACTTTATCCTCAACAACATCTACAAATTTATCTAATAGAATGAAGGTGTGATTTTCTAGTGTTCCGTTCTCTTTAATTTCGTCAGACAGTTCAAAGTGTCTTTCGTAAAAGTGCAGGTTATCTGCGAAGTGAAAATACCATCCAAGTTCAAGATCAGGATATTCATCCTTTAGAATCAAAAAGACCGACTGGTGTAAGAATGAAAAGAAAGGAGCGTCAAATGTAAGACCATAGAATATATCGTTAGATCTCATCTGAACCTTCATGTGTAGTTGATTGTCTCTAATGAAGAAATTAGAGTACATTGTGCATACAAAGTCTTTATTACCGTCGAACTGATATTCAGGGCGGTTAAAGAACATAATAGCCTGTCTGCTGTTCTTATCTGCTTTTAAAGAGTTAACTACCCAAACCAATTGCTCATTAAGCACGAGGTGTCCATAATTAGAGTTAATCTCGTTTGTTCCTGGATTTGTAATCCTATTCCAAAAGTTACTAAACTTACCAATAAAGTTAACGTCGCGATCTTTTTTTAGATACCAGCTGAGCTCGCCGCTTAAGTACTTCCAATTAAATGGACGGTCTTTAAAGTTAGCAATGCAGTCTAGCGGATCAATTGTAATATTCGCTAGCACGGTTTCTTTTACCTTAAGATCTCTTGGCTTAGACTCTTCTCCGGTGGTTTCGATGTGGTCGATAACACCGATAAACATATCTGAAAAACTCATATTAATCTATTTTAGAGTTATACGATCACTTTATAGTAAGTTTATCCTCTTTGGACAACTTAGTAATCGTGTATGTAACTCCTTTCTTTACTTCTGAATTCAGTATAGCATCTGCAACAAGGTCCTCTACATATTTTTGTATTGCTCTCTTTAGAGGGCGAGCGCCATATGCTGGGTCATATCCTTGTCCTGCAACAAACTTCTTTGCAGCCTTATTGAATTTGAATACATATCCTTCTTCTGCAATTCTATCAATAAACTCATCTAGCTCGATATTTACGATTTCAAGGATGTGCTCTTCTTGCAGCTGATCAAATAGGATGATATCATCTAGTCTGTTCAAGAACTCAGGGCTAAATTTGTTCTTTAGTTCCTTTTTAATAATAGCATCAGTTTTAGATCTTCTTTCATCATCGCTAGTCTTTCCTTGGAAACCAATTCCAGTTCCAAAATCGGATAGTCTACGCGCGCCTACGTTTGAGGTCATAATGATGACGGTGTTGGTAAAGTCTACGGTACGCCCGTTTGAATCCGTTAATCTACCTTCATCAAGAACTTGTAGCAAAATGTTAAACACGTCGCTGTGCGCCTTCTCGATTTCATCGAACAAGACAACAGAGTATGGACGGCGTCTTACTGATTCTGTCAGCTGACCGCCGTCTTCGTGACCTACATAGCCTGGAGGTGAACCAATCAAGCGGCTAACGTTAAACTTCTCCTGATACTCGCTCATATCGATTCGAATCAAAGAGTCGCTATCACCAAACAAGTACTCAGCAAGTGCCTTTACGGTTTGTGTCTTACCGACGCCGGTTGGACCTAGGAACATAAATGATCCGGTAGGTTTTCTATGAGAAGACACCCCAGTTCTAGACCTTTTAATGATTTTAGACAAAGAATCTACTGCATCGTCTTGACCTATAATGTACTTCTTAAGCTCCGGAGCCATGTTACGAATCATCTTGATATCATCAGATCCCAATCGTTTTACAGGAATTCCTGTTTGCATAGAAATAGTTTCTGCAATTTCTAATTCGGTCACCTTACGCTTCTTTTGCTTAAGAGACTGTTCCCATTTTTGGATTTCAGTAGCTATCTTAGTTTCTATTGACAATTGCTTATCTCTTAATTGAGCTGCCTCTTCGTAACTTTGCTCTGAAACTGCATTCTTTTTCTTGGCCTTAATGGCTTCTGCCTCTTTTTCAAGAGTCTTTAGGTGTGCCGGTACTTTAACCTCCATTAAATGTGTTCTAGCACCAGCCTCGTCCATAAGGTCAATGGCCTTATCTGGAAGTTCTCTCTGCTTAATGTACCTGTCGCTCATTTTAACACACGCTTCAATGGCTTCATCAGAATATGCAACGCTATGGTGGTCTTCGTACTTGTCTTTGATGCGGTGTAATATTTCAATCGTATCCTCTTGTGACGGCGGATCAATAAAGATCTCTTGGAATCTTCTAGTTAACGCCCCATCATCTTCAATGTTCTCTCGGTACTCATCTAACGTCGTTGCACCAATACATTGAACTTGACCTCTAGCCAGAGCCGGCTTTAAGATATTAGAAGCGTCCAATGCACCGCTAACGCCACCTGCTCCAACAATTGTATGAATCTCGTCAATGAATACAATTACATTTTTAGAGTTCTTTAGCTCTTCTACGATCATCTTCATTCTCTCTTCGAATTCACCTCGGTACTTAGTACCTGCAACGATCGTCGTCATGTTAAGAGAAATGATTCTTTTGTTCAAAAGAACCCTAGCCACCTTCTTAGACACTATACGTTGTGCAATTGCTTCGACAATTGCAGTCTTGCCAACACCTGGATCCCCTAGAATGATAGGGTTATTCTTTTTACGGCGCGCAAGAATCTGGCAGATACGATATATTTCTGTATCTCTACCAATGATAGGATCCAGCTTGTTATCTTCTGCTAATTGAGTTAGGTCTTCACCAAACTCATCTAGAAATGGAGTAGCATTCTTCTTGTTGCTTCTCTTTTCGTTTTCATACCCGTCGGCGGCTAGTGACATGTGCTATTAGTGTGTTTATTATTATCTATCTATTTAACATATTATACGCGGTCTTTTATCCTTGTTTATGAGCAATGTCGTCTGCTGCATAAACTGCTGGAAGAAGCTCCGGTTTTACTCTTGCCTTAAAGCCAAGAGATTCAACATAACCAACAGCCGCAGATACAAGCTTATTTGATTTGTGCGACGGGTCAATGTTATAGTCTAAATCTATCGTGTTTATTTCAATTCCGTTTTCTCTTAAGTACAACGCAGTTTGTATGGACCTTTCGGCCTCTCCCCACAATCTTGTCCACATATCATTAATAATCGGAAGCTTTTCCTTCATGTATATTACATGGCAGCCTGATTCTTCTACGTGAAAGACCAAGGTAGTTGCGTATGTTGTAAAGTTTCCTCGGTTTTGACTATCACATCCTAGATAGATCTTTATATCATAGTTTTTATTGCTTTCTAGATACGTTTTCGTATACTCTGAAACTTCAAAGGACTTGTTATCTGTTAATTTCTTAAACTTCATATACTTCTACTTCTTTTTCACTTACCATATCCAATAACTCTTCTTTGCTTTTCCCAGGGAAGTAGAATTTCATGTTTTCAATGATATTATCGACGTTATATTCACTTTTATGTCGGTATACCGCCTTAAAGCTATCTAGAATATCTTTATCATTTTGTTCTAAATCATAGAATGAATTGTAATAAAAGGTCACGATAGTGAGAATGTAGTCTATTGCGTGGTTATAAACATGATGCTGTACAAAAAGCTTGTCTCTTTTAGGATATTTGATATTTTTAGCAGCTCGAGCATACATGTATGCCGTAATCTTATGGTCTTTGTTGTAGTAGTGCTCTGCAATCCTATACAGACACTCGGCTCTAGTCTGATCAAAGTCATATCCACGCGACCAAGCTGAGATTGCCATCTCTTCTTGTCCGTTTTTCATGTACGCCTTACCTAATTCAACATATGACATCATAACCTCTTCTCTCCATCCCCCTAGTTCTATTCTTTTCTTATACCAGTAGATGGTCTTTTCCCAATTTTTAGTATTTCTAAAGCTTTGTCCGCAGTAAAATGCATATCTAGGAAGAAGATTCCACTTATCCGTATCTTCTTTCTCTAATTCATAAAATGCTTCTTCTAGGGCAGCGGCATCCTTTCCATACTTAACCTCACTTGGAACCTGGCTTCTATTTCCAAAATGGCCAGGTATAACGTTGTACCCTCCCTTAATATAACCTGACTTAAACTTCATTCCAGGCTCTTCTCTAGCGATAACCTCATGGACTACGCCAACCCATTGCCAGAACCAGTCGGATCTAACTAAGAAAATACGATCCCATGTTATTTCACCTCCCTTTAGCTCAAAGTAGTATGCATCCATTTCCTTACCCTCTGGTAACGTGACTTCTCCTTCAATTCTATCATCTGCGTCAAAAAACAGGGTGTAATCGCATTTTCCCCTAGCATATGTTAAAGCTATTGATCTGTTATGCGCAAAGTTCTTCCATTCATCCTCGTGAAGCTCACCGGGAATACCCTCTTTCTCAAAGAAATTTTTAATGATGTCTTGGGTCCCATCGGTACTTCCAGTGTCTGAGATCGCCCAATATTTAATAGGTAGTTTGTCGCATAAGTTGCGAAGGCAGTCTTCAATGATCGGAGCTTCGTCCTTTACGATCATATTCAAGCATATATCCATATTCTATAAGTTTAGTTGGATAAGGGCGCCTTAATCGTAGGATGGCTCTCATATCCAATGAGTTTAACGTTAGTTGCTTCAAAGTTATCTATCCCACACTCATTTGACAGCTCAATTCTAGGAAGCTTATATGAATCTCTAAGGATCTGCTCTCTCGCTTGGTCCATATGATTAGAATAGAGATGCACATCTCCTAGATTAGCAACTAGCTCTTCAGCAACCATGTTGACTTCTTTAGCCAGAATCTCTAAAAGCAACGCATACGAAGAGATATTAAACGGAAGTCCTAGGAATGTATCCACCGACCTCTGATTCCACATTAGCGAGATAGCTCTTCGCGGAACGCCCATGTCATCTAGATGTTCATGGAAGTAGTCGCTCGATCTTTGACCTGGAACCACAGACTTGTTATAGTGATCGATTCGCTCGTCTAGACCTAGTTCCCGCGTCCAAACTTGGAAACCATAGTGACATGGAGGCAACCACATCTTACCTAAGTGACCAACGTTCCACGCACTAACCATAAGACGACGATCATCAGGCCTACTCTTAAGCTTTTCAACCAACTCTCGGATCTGATCTACTCCTTCATGCTCTTCGCGCTCCAGTCCTAGTGGATCGTCAAGAGGCGAGTCTGCGCCCCACTTTCTCCATTGATGACCATAGATAGGACCTAGCTCGCCATACTCTTTAGCAAACTCTGCATCTTCTTTAATCTTTTCTACGAACTCCTTTTGACTTAGGATATGAACGTTCTCTTCACCGTCTTCAATTTTCACTATCCGCATGCGCCAAAGGTAATACTTATAGGCATCGCCGTTCCAAATGTTACAGCCACGGTCAACAAGAAATTTTATATTTGTGTCTCCCTTCAAAAACCATGCCAACTCAGTGACCATAGTTTTCCATGCCATCTTCTTTGTGGTTAGAAGAGGAAACCCTTCTCGCATATCATGCCTTAACTGACGACCAAACACGCTTCTGGTTCCAGTTCCAGTTCTATCTCCCTTATTTACCCCGTTTTCAATGATATCTACTAAGAGGCTTTGATACTTTTCGTCTATTGTGTTTCTCATCTTCCTGATCCCATTACTCGGTTAGTGCAGCGCCAGCAAAGTGCGCGCGCACAGTTTTCGTCAACCTTAATAACCACGTCGCAGCCCCCTACTGGAGCCCAGCTGCCCCATTTAGATTCAGAAGGGACACTGTTCATACACTTAACTGTTCTTAACTTCCCTCCCTTTACTCTTTTTGATTTAGCCATTCTATTTTCTATTAGACATATAGTTCTTATATGACCAATATTACTCAAAGTTTCTATGACGACCTCAGGGGGAAAAGTTTTCGGAAAATTTTGGGGGATTTTTTAGAGCAGCCGTAGATCGCGCGCTGTACCTTATCCCCAGTCGTCTTCGTACGCATCCCATTCCCATATGTTCTCTAGCAACTCGTACTGCATAAAGTATTCATAAAGATCTGTACCGTCTATACCACGATCGTACAGAAGTTCACTTAGTTCTAGTACCAAATCAGAATCTAAAGATATACCTCCAATCCAATTATCCCAATTCACCTCATCTAACATTATAAAGAGAGCCTCACATACTTGAGATATGTAAACAGCTACATCAGTACTAAATTCATCCATTCTAATTTACCCTATATTTTTAGGCCCTCAATACCAGGGGGCCCTAGCTGCAGCTTAAGGCCCTCAACTTATATACTCTGGCCGCTCGCGTTCTTTAGAAGGGTTGGCCTGGCATGTAGCGGTTGTACCGCATTACTCAGATTGGGCCTCTTATTGTACTGGCGAAGTCTCTAATTCACCTCCCATTCCTTTTAGTTCTCTTATACTCTGTAGAGAATCGTTTTGTTTGTACCTTTGATACCTCTGTGGTCTCAAAGGTCCGCCGCCGCGAGGCGATTAGCGCATCCGCGGCATCCGGATCTTCGGGATACTCATTTTGGGTGCCATCTTAGGGTTTTTTAGACTGAAAGTGCTCTGGGACTTTCTAAGATAGTCTGCCTTAGGCACTCCCCTATCTGGCGTGGGGCTTTGTGGGGTCCCTGGAGGACTCTGGGGTTTTCTCATACTAATTCCCTCCGGTTGAGGTACATCGGCTTTGGGTGTAGGAGCGTCCTGCTCGGACGACTTCTCCGATAGGCGTCCTCCGGCTTCCTCGTTGGCCTCCATACTCTTTTGTCTACCCTGATCTACGACGGTTACCCTAGGTGCTGTAGCGTCACTACCGTCCTCTGAGAACTTGGCCTCGCCATACTCGGCTTCCGGTGGTACCGGATTGTCTTTAGGGATTCCCTCCCCGGCGGACTTCCCTGTGGTCTTCTTGGCCGTGTTAACGTCCCCGACCATGTCCATGTTGTTTGAGGGGTTCGTTTGCTTTGGATCCCTCATAGTGCCATTGGCGCTTTGGGTTTGGCTATTAGCGTTTTCTATGTTTGCACCTGAGTCTTGACTAGCCTTCTGGGTAGGCTCGTTAACCAACGAGCTCCCCTCGCCTATCGGCGGAGTTGTAGGCTGTGTAGGTCTCTGTTGACTGAATAGATTCATTGTACTCATGAATCCTCTGTTTCCTATACCGTTAAACATACTGTATCTATTCGGGTTAGCGCGCGTCCCCGGTGGCGCTTCCCCCGGGGGCCCTGAATTTTCTGCTAGGGGTGACATTCGCGTTTTCTCTAAATACCTCTGAGGCCCCGCGCGGGCCCTGGAATCGGATTCCCGGGCTGTCATAACTGGCGCGTTTCTGGAACATCGCGATAGCTTATAAAGGTATACTAACAAAAAAGCATGCGCAGCGGGACACCACCCCTCTGCCATGCCTTAAATCGCGCGCATGCCCCCACGGCCCTTAGTCGCGTCGCGGGTACCGGTGGCTGCCGTATATGGCCTTTATTACCGTGCCTTCAGAGTGTTCTACATGGCCATCCTGATCTAATCGCCATATAGAGGCTGAGAAGTCTCTGTTCCCTACTGGTGTAATGGCTATTTTCCATGCTACCCCTTCTGTGAATACGGAGTCTCTGTATACCTTATCTTTCCAGTACCCTTTAGTTGTAATGTGGCCTGTAGGTATAGTGTCTATTTCGAAATGGTCTGGTCTCATTATCCGTAGTATTTTAGTATATACATGGTCCTCTCTAATGGGCATGCCTTTCTATAGTATCTATTGGTGATATAGAGATATGCTTTGAGGGCGCGCGTTGGGACTGTGACCCTGAAATGGAGTGTGGTAGTTGACATAGATTTATAACTTATTAAGCTTGTGAGAAAGGTATAAGCCTATAATAGTGCCAATGGCTATACCTATGATTTTGTAGATCAGCATGGCTTCTCTACTGGTTCGTATTCTGTATATGGCTCGTATACGCCATTGTTATAACGGTGGATAGTCACCTCCTTGACCCATTGGCCAATCTCTTTCATATAGAAGATATGTTCATTCATAGTCACTGTATTCTTTTTCAATCTTATCAATCATGCGCTTATAGGCAACCATACCGAGCATGAAACCAAGGCACATACCCTGGATGGCAATACCTATAATGTGAATGGCCTTCGTGCCTTCAACGTCTGTCAAGAGGAATTCGATCATTTAAACTTGTTTTTAATATCTTTAATCTTTTCACCGATGCCGTAAGGGGCAATCTCACCCAAGAACAAAACGGTAGTAAAGATGGTCAAGAAGCCGATGATGAAAGCGATAGAAGAGATAGTCATAACTGTTTCTGATTAACCTTACATATGCAATATACGACGAAATCCTTAAACCTGACAATAATAAATGTTAAATTTACGCCACAGGATAACGATCAGGATGAGCTCGGAAACCCTCTTTTTCGTGGTAAGCCAACAACTCTTTATCTGTAGCCTGCATATAAGCTACACGATTGGCGCTAAAGTGACCACACATAAGATCGAGGGCTTTATCCAATGGACCTGTAATGGCCTCTGTTACTGCCGTTGAGTTGGTGTGCACTTGGCCATTAAAGACTGACTTATATGCATACTCACCGATGAGGTAGTTAACACCTGTATCTGGGTCTTCAGAGATACTTACACGAACACGGTTTGGGATAATATCATCCACCTGCTTCTGGCAGGCATTAAGGGCATTGTTATTATACATTAGGCAGCAATTTTTTGAGTTTCAGAAATTGGGAATGGCTTGTTGTATTCTTTAACTGTCTCGAATTCAAGGGACTCGTAAGAAAGGCTTCGCATATCTCGGACTGTGAGAGCATCAGCGATGTTAGCCTCAAGGGTCACAATGTTCTTACCTTTAAGAGCAAAGACGGTAGACCATACATTACCTTGTTTAACCTCAACGGTCTTAACTACACCTGGCAAGAACATGGTCATAAAACCTCGAACGGTCTCCCACTCTCGCTTGTCTACAACGGTCATAAATCCAGCCTTGCATTTTACAATGGCTCGAACTTCAACATCTTTGGCTTCGGGATCAATGCCCCAGTCAGGACAGCTGATGGTATGCATCTTACCGTTGTTCATATGAAGTGTAATATTGTAACCTTGAACAAGATCACTGTCGAGATTGAGTTTTTTTATAAACATGGGGAACTGATTAACTTTACATAGGTAATATACGACGATATTTTTAAACCTGACAATCTGAAATGTTAAAAATCGTTAATTGTTTCGCGCGCGATATATGGCTCGTATATGAAACATTTAGCTTTTATTCCGTATAATACACATGGAACACGAGATCAAGAACATGCTAAATAGCCTGGGTATACCTCTTGAGGGTCAGTTTACCGATGATGGACCAACTGAGACTCCACTCATGGTACTTATGAATGATCTGATCTCTAATGGCTTTGCGGATCCGCCGTTCATAGACTTCATCTGCCAATATCTAGAACTGGAGGCCATGCATATCGCAATGGCTTATGACTCGGGCTCAGAAGCAGCTTCGAGGATCCCAGAAGAAGATCCACCAGAAGATGGAGTGGATTACTATGAGCGTTCCTATACATAAAGGCCCATACTGGGTACAGGTCCACTCTTATGTGGACCTTTTTCTTTTAACACTTTTTAACATTTAAGATTGTCTGGTTTAAAAAACTTGTTGTATATTGCATATGTAAGTTAATCAGTTAAGCCATGAACAACTTCAATAACTATTGTTACGCTTTCGGTGCTGTTATTTGTGCCGTTGTTGCTACCACTATCTTTTGTGGTGCTAGTCCTGACTTCTTGAATATGAATAATGAAGCTGAGTTTGCGTTTATGAATGCAGCTATGGCTCCTTTCTTGGCCGCGATGGCCGTTAAAAGCTAAAATAATCAATCAATTCCCCAATGAAAACGTATTTATACTCAATTAATGCGGACGGAAGCACTACTCCGCTCAACGGAGGCCGCAAATTGCGCAAAAAGTACAAAAAAGACGCAAATTCTAACTATTTGCGCGTCCAAATCAAAGGTGAGCAATCCAAGACCAAAGTGCTCAAATACCTTCCACGCGGCTACGAAAGCCTAAAAGCGGCTCCGGTAGCTAAAAAAGCGCAAAATAAGCCTCAAAAGGTCCAGTTGACTAAACTTAATGACCTGAAGTTCTCTGACGACCTTTTTAAGCCTATGCCAACTTGCTCCTCTTTTGATAAATTTGTGTCAAATGAGGGTGGAATCATGCCTGGCTCTAATATTATGGCTGCTGGTGCTCCTGGTGTAGGTAAGACTACTGTTCTTCTTGAGCTCCTGCATATGGTACGAGCTTGTGATCCTTCTAGAAAGGTCCTTTTTATCTCTGCTGAGATGACGGAGCTCGATATGGCGCGCTACTTGAAGCGATTCCCTCATTGGGGCGACTTGCCAATCTTCTTCCTTTCCTCTTTTGAGGGCCATGATCCCAAATCCGCGCTTGAACAAGTACTTAATGAAGGCTATGACCTTGTTCTCACTGACTCTTATACAGAAGTCAATGACACAGTAAAGGAAGAATGCGGCCTCACACGAACCAAAACAGAAAAATGGTTCCTTGACCTCATGAACAGTCATAACAAGGGTAATAATAAGCTCAGTAAGTATACAGCGTTCATCACCATCCTTCAATTATCCAAGGGAGGACAGTTCGTTGGCTCTAATAAGCTCAAGCACATGACAAGTGCCATGATGTCCATCGACTGGAAAGGAGGTGAGAACTCTACTGAGCGATTCCTTGAGTTCAGTAAGAACCGACTGGGCCAAGTAGGGACCAAGCTATACTTCAGCCTGGCAGACGGAGTTGGCTTCGACTCCAACAGGTACCAACGTGACCTCTTAAACAAAGAGTTCCTTGAGGAAGAAAAGGCCAAG
>Ga0160423_10000080_pt1 | contig 63496 bp, 84 predicted proteins | sample CRUFie14St8metaG_FD_108191 | JGI IMG/M metagenome (GOLD analysis project Ga0160423, IMG submission 108191) | Marine microbial communities from the Costa Rica Dome - CRUD Field 142mm St8 metaG | ecosystem: Environmental > Aquatic > Marine > Oceanic > Photic zone | place: Costa Rica: the Eastern...
GGTAGCGGGTGTCAGAACATAAAGAGTTTTGAGGCAGACTTCGGAGGGGTGGACATAGAATACTACCCAACACATCCGAGTCAGGAGGAGAAAAGCATTTTTGATTTTGGCAGCAGAACAGAGGACTTAGTAGTGCCAGCGAACTGGGACGGCCCTTTGCTGATGCCAATGAAAACGATAAAATAATATGGCTAACATATATTCTATATGCCGGTACGAACCTATGTGTTCGTGTGACGATACGAGTCGGGTCTGTTCAATTATCATTGGCATGACTGGAAAAGACGAATCAAATGATAGGCACAATGGCTACGATGATGGGGTGCTGAATCTGGAGGACAACAAGCCTTTGCTAACTGATGTTGCTACTCCAGAGAAAGCGTCAGAATTGGTTTCTCAATTCGTGGCAGATCAAGGTTTCAAGGCAAGCATCGACGCGCAGATCGAAGCATCGAAATTGCGTGATGTTCCTCCCGAAAATTTTGAAGTGCCAGAAATCACTTTAGATTTAAGCGTGGAACCAGCAGTAGGTAGTCCGGCAAATCCAGCGGTGGAGCCTCCAGCGGAGGAATCTAGCGAGGAAAAAGCGGAGGAATCCAGCGAGGAGGAAAGTACAACTGATGGCGAAGGGTAAACTTACTCAACGGCAGATGTCCGCACTAGAGCGACACTCTGAACATCATACCAAAAAACACATGAGCAGCATGAAAAAGATGATGCTTGATGGAAAAACATTTGGCGAAGCTCACAAAGCTGCCATGAGAAAGGTTGGGCAATAATGCCAAAATCAAAATCAGATAAACCAAAACCAACAAGCCCAGCCAAGTGGAATAAAGCTCTGGCTGAAGCTAAAAGTAAATACAAGGTGCATCCAAGTGCGTATAGCAACTCCTATGCAGCCAAGCGTTACAAAGAAATGGGAGGAGGGTGGAGGTAATGGCGTATCAAGGTGGGCTTAGACAATGGCACAAGGAAAAGTGGATAGACACTAAAACTAACAAGCCATGCGGCAGAAGTAAGGGCGAAAAGCGTGGGGTTCCTGCGTGTAGGCCGACAAAAAGAGTTAACTCGAAAACCCCGACAACTGCTGGGGAAATGACTGCGGCTCAAAAACGAAAGTTCAAAGCTCGAAAGACTGCTTTAGGTCAGCCACCTGGAAAACCTCGGCGCGTAAAAAGGGCTGCATAAATCACTTGTGAGTTCTGAGTTGTAACCTTAAAATACTGATGCTTACACAATAAGCGAGCAAAATCGATATGGCAGAGATAACAGAACAGGTAAAACAAGCTGTGCAGATTCTTGCACAGATTGCAGATAGAGCATTGGTTGATGGTCCTTCGGGCAGACAGCGTGATCAAGCAGTACAAGTACTCGCGGAACACGCCGGATTGTCTACAGATCAATCAAACAATCCTACGATACAAATGCCCACCGATGGTGAGGCTGAAGACGTTGAATCTAATTGACGATATAAAAGTTTGCTTGGCTACAGGGCTTGCGTTCGGGGGGTGGTATTTAGAACCCCTCGATCTTGTTTTTAAAATCCTTGTTAGCCTTGCATCCTTTATTTACGTCATTCTTAGAATCAAGTACCTAATCAAACAGAATAAAGAGAAATGAAAAAAATTATTCTATTAACGGCCCTGCTCGCAACTGCGAGTACGGTGAACGCAGGCGGACTTTTCGGAGCCGGTCTGAAACCAAAACCAAACGTAACTTTGTTTGGTCAAAAACTGTCATGGGCAATCCCGTCTCTTTGCATTGGAGCAAAGGCAGGAGTTCTGCCGGATGCAGGATTATCGTCAGACGGAATCAATTTTAAAATTCCGTACTTCGCACTCGATCTACCATTCCCCAGCATCACCATCAAAGGGACAAACTCTGTCACCGAGGTGAAGATTGGGGCAATCGAGAAAACCAAACAGGAGTCTAAATAATGTTTAAAAGTAAAACTGTACTAACCGCTTTAGGAGCCGCGCTTGCATCTACCGGCGCAGCCCTTGAGGGAAGTATGGCATGGCCTGACGCGATAAACGTCATCGTGATGTCTGTTCTCAGCATTTTCCTTCGCCACGGCATCTCCAAAACAGATGCCAAGGTCAGCGAGGCGACTGAAGCAGCGTCTGCTGCCGAGGCAGCAATTAAGGTTAGTGCCTCAACGGTTAAGGCTAAGGCAAAGAAAAAAGCCTAATGGCTTGGCTCTTGGCATTGCTGAAATTAATACCAGGACTGGCTAAGATTTTGGCCAAGCTGGAGGAGACAATGCGATATGCTCAAGCTGAACAAAGACGTGAAGCCAAGCACTCTCGCGTGGACGATGCCATTGCTGACGCTCTGGCTAGTCCTCACGATAGGGACGGGCTGCACGACGACGAAACTAAATAATGTTGACCGGCTCATAGAGCGTCACCCGAAAGGGTTTAAGGACGCTGTCAGGGCCAGCGAGGAGGCTACTGAGTTTGTCCGTGATGCATTGAAAACCTTGGCTGACGTGGAGGCAATGGTCGAGAGAGGAAATTGAATGCGGGATGCTCGCCACGGGGAAACGAGGGGAACTGCTGGCGGCTGAGAAGCTCATTGAGAACGGCTGGGACATTGCACTTCCTATCGATTCCTCGGTGTTTGATCTGATCGCTGTCAAAGGTGATCGACGGTGGCGCATCCAAGTTAAATCAACCCTTCAAAAACATTCCTACGAGAACACGACTCCCCACTACCAGTTCCAGATAGCCAAGGGCAAAAGTTTCAAACACAAATACGAGTCAGGTGAATTAGACTTCTTCATTTGCGTTGCCCTCGACAGCCACCGATTCTGGATATTCCCCTTTGGTAATCTGGATAAATTCACCGTCAAGGTTTACGATAATTCAGCAAGGTACAGAGAGTACGAGAACGCATGGGAACTGCTCGAAAAGTAGAAAATGAATGTGGGAATAGTGTGGGAATAATAATAAGTACCCAAAAATTAAAGACGTAAATAACTGGACTACAATTAGATAAGCCAAGAAGCACCGTTAGCCTTTTAAGCCGTTGGTTGTGAGTTCGAGTCTCACCCGACCCACCATTCTTTTTCCTTTGTTTTCCCACTTTTCCTAACGATTTTGCACGTTTTGAAGCTGAATCGTGTTTTACTGATATTCCCATTCTCTCTCAAATTTTCCTGTTTTCTGCCAAAATTTATGTGGGAATAATGTGGGAATTTTAGGCCGCGATTGAAACAGAGAAGTATCGGTTCACCTGTTTGCCGTTCACTTTTGCGCCAAGGTAATTCTTATCCAGACAAGCCACCCCTGTTCCCATCTCGTATTTCAGAAATTCTTTTGGGTCTTGGTCGTTGTCCTTGGCTCGTAGCTCGCTGTACCTGTAAGTTCCAAAGCTGTGGCGTGGGCCATCTTGAATCCAATCAATGCCGATATGTTTGGCAATGTTATTGACCGCTTGGCCAGCAGAGTCTCTGACGCTTTTAAACAATTTCTCAAAGGCAGCTTTTGTCTCCGGTGTGACTTCGCCACGCTTTTTAAATTCCTTTTGGCATTCGTGGTACAAGGGGTAGAGGCGAGCGGCACACTCATTAGGAAGAAGCCCCCCTTTAGCGACCTTGCCCCTTCCTCTAGCCTTATCGAAATATGGCCAAAGTATCTCTTTTAAGTTCGGCTTAATTTCAACATGGCGAGTGCCACCACCAAGTTTACGTTTCCCAATGGTAATGTAATTAGAATCCCAATCGATCTGACTCCATTGAATCAGCATTGCCTCAGAAGGGCGACACGCTCCGAAAAACTGCATAGACAGTATCGGGAGCCAATCGAAGCTGCGGCCCTGTTTGTCCCAGCCGGTACTGGTTTCCAGAATTGAGTAAGTTTCATCCGGTGAAAAATATTTAACGTGATCTAAACCAAATGATTGAGAGGTGTTGTCTTTCCCAGATTTCATTTTCAGTTTTCGGATTTCAAACTTACTATCCACTAAGCTCGGCTCTTGGTCTTGCCCCCATTTTAAAAACGCCTTAACTGACTTTGCATATTTGTCATAAGTCTCTTTCCCCCATTCCTTCCTGCGCTTCTTCCGCCAGAGATCATCCATCCGTGCCAGTAGTTCCGCGCACCCAACACCATACAGCGGGTTCTGTAACCACGGACTAAACACTAGCTCAAGATGCCGCTTGATCGAACCCACTTGGTCAATACCAACCTCGTCTGATTTGTATTCCAAAAACCTTTCTATGCAGTCCTCCACGGGACGTAATGCAAACTGGCTCAAATACTTCTGATGTTTTTTCCAATCCCTAATAATCTCTAACGGGGTCTTGTCTGTATCAACATCAGCCATTTCGTTTTTAATATCCTGCCATTGGCGGTTGTCGGATTCCGTCATTCCAACAGACTTGCCACCGTTCCAATTCTGGCAGAGATCGTGGGCGAATTTATCAACAGCCTCTTCAGTTTTCCTGTTGGTGAATTTGCGATTATTTGGACTATGTACGGTTGAAGTGAAATACAATATTTTAAAACCTTTTCGGTCACTCTCCCATTTGTATTGCAACCCCATTTCCCTAGCGGCTCTATTTTGCTTGGCCTTGCCGTTCTGCCATAATGTCCAACTCATTTGCATTGCGTTTAAAGAGAAATTTTTTTACCAATCAACTCCGCAAGCGTTAACTCCGCAAGCGTTCTTCGGCCCACGCGATCCTGCTGTGTCCTCGACTTCCTTGGAATTTTTTATCTCCTCCTTAAAATAATTAATGAAATTTTCTTCATTATGTTTCTTCATCTGCTTAACAAATTGATTCCATGAATTCTTTTGGGCAAACGGGAGATTTTCGATTATTTCCGCAAACGATAGTTCATCCTCAAGTTTTTGATATTCAGCTATTGGGACAGTTTTAGGATTACTAACTCGCGCCGCCATTTCAACTGTTATCGTTTTGTCCCAGCCATCAAGGGTTTGAATCCATTCCAACACGTTAAACGATTGTAGGCCAATTGCCATGTTAACCGCCAATTTGTAATAAATCATTCGGGTAAAATCATCATTCCCTAGTATCTCTTCCATTCGTACTGGGTTGTCGTAAGCTATCGAACGGGCTAACGCCATAAACTGGTTTTTTGTGTCACGCTGGGTTCGCCAACGGTTCGCCAATTTAATTTGGTGGTCAATGACTTTATCTTTCGCCTCCAGTTGAGCATCTTTTTCGTCGAGTTGCTCGTTAAGAGACATTATGTGGTCGGTCAATCCCTCGGCACGTTCGCCCATGTGTTTATAGTATTGGTAGTGAATCTGTTTTTCCGTTTCAGCAGCTTCATGTAACGATAGAATTGTCCTATTGTGAGCTTCGATATGTTCATCGCGTCGAGCAATTCCTTTTCGCAGCCCATTAATTTTGCTGTTTAGCTCGGCGTTTTTTACAGCCGTTTCCTTTGCCTCATTCACCGCCATTTGAACGCGATATTCCTCGTAACAGGCAAATAATATAGCAATGGATACAACCACAGCTATGGTCTTCCAGCCCCCACGGCTAACATGGCGCATAATGCTATTGCACCTGGTATCCGCTGTAGCTTCAGCTAATTCGGCTCGATGGTCAGCGTTTTCGTTTGCTACTTCCGCACGAACATCTGCTGCATCTTCCGCAACTGATTGATTATCTATTATTTTTTTTTGATTATTTGTTATTTTGTCCAACATGTTCTTAATTTGTTTATTTGGTTATTGCCTTTCGTTTTGCTTTTACAGCAGCAAGCTCACGATTGAGCCGCTTTAGGTTTTCGCTCATTTTCTTTTGGGTGATTTCGATGGTTGAAGCTATAGACGTTAGTGCGTCGGCAGTTGCGATTTGAGCCGCTTCGCTAACATCTAAGGCATCGGCTTGCACCCCCTCCTTTAATTGACTTCGGATAGCATACTCTATCCATTGGTTAATCGACATTTCTTCAGAAGCAGCAGCTTGCTCAATCATTGAGTACAGAGTGTCTGTGCATCTAAAGGCTCGATTTGTTTTTTTAGGTTTCAAAATAATGCTTATTGATCTCGGTTCTTGAAAAAATTTTCTTTAAAAGAAATATGCGAACCGGCTTCAAAATAGTTCAGTTTCATGCATTGTCAAATTTTTTTTTAAAAAAATGAAACCCAAACAAAAAAAGTTATTGCGATATCATTAAAAAAAGTTTTCACTTTCCGAGTGCCAACAAAGCGGATGAAAGAAAAAAAAGAGAAAACCACGGGCTTTGCGTATGACAAGGAAACAGGGAAGTTAATAAACGCTGGGGCAAAGTTGCACTTAAACGGTAAGGGAAAGCCCAGCATTAGCAACTTCCTTCGCGCAGCCGTTCACCAGTATTTTGAGAAATAATGGGTTGGAACGATTTGCAGATAAAAGTTAAGCCAGAAACTCCCAAGGCAATCAGAGGCATCGAGGAGATGTTCACCATTAAGGAGTTAACTTCCCTGACAAAAAAAGGAGCATCTACTTTATACCGACTTATGGAACCTTGGGATGTGAGAAAGACGAGCGACATAGGGCCGAATGGTGAAATCCCTTACAAAAAAGTCGGAGGCTCCACCAGATTTACAGCAGAAACAGTAAGACAACTTACAACATAAACTATGTTCAAGAAAGCAACAAAAGAGCAGGCCAAATTACGAATGGCATTAGCAGGAGTCTCCGGCTCCGGTAAAACATACACCAGTCTTTTATTTGGAACCACCATTGGAAAGACTGCATTCATCGACACCGAGAAAGGGTCAGCGTCAAAATATGCTGACCTTTTTGATTTCGATGTATTGGAACTGGATGACCACCATCCAGACAAGTTTGTCGAAGCGATCAAGGCGGCAGAGTCGGATTACGATTGTGTTGTCATCGATTCGCTTACTCACGCTTGGAACGGGAAAAATGGCTGTCTTGAATTGGCAGACCAGGAATCAGCAAGGAGTAAGAGCAACAACAGTTACATTGCTTGGAAAAAGATCACTCCTATCCATGACCGGCTTATCGCCTCAATCCTGTCGGCTGAATGTCACGTCATCGCGACGATGCGACAAAAGCAACAGTATGAGGCAGGCAAAAACGAACAGGGAAGATTTACCGTAGCTCGTCTGGGAATGGCTCCTGTTCAGCGGGATTCAGTCGAATACGAGTTCGACATAATGGGCGAGATGAACATCGACAACCAGTTGGTGATTACCAAAAGCCGAATGGCTTCATTGTCCGGCAAGGTATTCACAAAACCAGACGCTGAAATAGCAAAGCAAATCATGGCTTGGTGTGGTAGCGGAGACGCCCCGAAAGAGTATTCGCTAGACATCGCACTACAAACTCAGCTTGAGCCAATTATCAGCGGCAAAGAGGTTAATCTCGATAACTGGTTGAAAAAGGAAAAGCACATCACGACTAAACAGACGTGGAGGAACATGCCGCACAGCATTGCGGAGAGAGCCATCAAAAACTCTGAAAAGTTCCTAGCAGCAATATCGTAAAAATTTGGGCAGGAATAGAGTCGAGAGGAGAACTCCGAACGAGGCTTGCATATGGCATATAAATACAACGACGAGACTCCGTTGTACCGCATAGATGGTTGGACATAAATGCATATGCCATCCCACCTAAGTGCAGCCTTTTGATGAACACCTGTCCTATTTAATTTAATAATGGCTAACTCAAACCAAGAAACATTTCAGCAATCAGAGGCTGGGCATTACAGCTACCACTCTCTGGATAACCCCTTTGGCTATAATGAAATTAGTAAAAAAGTTTCACGCAAATTAAGGCTCAACATTTTAAAGGGGAGGTGGTCACCGGACACAAGCGACGACATGCAGATGTTGCGTAAATTCAAGGAAAGCAAACTCACCCCAGAGAAGTTTTTGGAAACGTGGAAGTAAAAAAATATGGCAGCTTCAGACTTATCAGAATCGGGCAACTCAGGGGAAAAAATGGAAGAAAGGGGTCACCACCCACACAGCCCCAGCACATGGGCGAAAATAAAAAAGTGCAGCTTGTACAAGAGCGACCCAACGCCAAGTAAGTACGCTCTGATCGGAACTCAAAGCCATGAACTTTTGGAGGAAAAGTTAAAGTCATACAACAAGAGTGTCCGTAAAAATAACATTGAATGAAGGCGAGACGGCTGTCGCATCAGTCTCCGCAATTCTGCGCTACACAGTCAACAGAGCCTCTGGAGTTGTTGACCGTAAGGGTGGGCCGCAATCGTGTTGGAAAACAGACCTAAACGGTGTCGGTGCTGAAATGGCATTCGCTAAATACAAGAACCTCTATCCAGATTTTTCCACCAACCCACGGCAGGGGGGAAGCGACTTTACGTTAATCAATGGTGATGAGGTTGACATTAAATGCACCCAGTACAAGACCGGCAAACTGATCGTCAACAAGGACAAGAACACCTCCAAAACTAAATATTATATTTTAGTAATAGGAGAAGTTCCGACATTTGAAATTGTGGGATACGCCACAGCGGATGAGGTCTTCAAGAATGAAAACCTCAAGGAGATTTATGGCCGTGAATGTTACCAAATAGAACAATGCAATCTGCACCAAATACAGGGGTAGAGTGGGCATACGAGTACGTCCTCGATGTCGCTAAAGGCGAGGAGTGCCTGCTTGAGGAGAACGTCAGTTATGAACGTGACGGTGAAGTTCTTTACAGCGGATACGCCGACGTGATCGTTGGCAACCACATCCTAGATTACAAGGAATCATCTGAAGGCTACTACCGCCCACAGCTAAACGGATATGCGGCTGCGTGGATGCAGAAAACATTTAAAGAGGAACTGACGTGCCATGTCCTTTACGGACAAACCCAACGCGCCGATGTGTGGACAATCACCGCTGATGAAGCCGATGAATATGTCACATCAATTTTTGAGATAGTTAATTCAGAAAACAAAACGCCGACAGCAAATGAGTACTGCAAGTGGTGTGCAAATTTATCCGGTTGCAGCGGTGTTAATGAACTCATGGTCAGCGCAATCCAAGAAGGTTTAATAGTAAACTTCGATTGCCCAGAAAGATTATCCGCAGCCAAGAAGCTCGTTCCAATTTTCAAGGCGTGGATAGACGGCGTGGACAAGCTGACCAAATCCACACTTGAAAGCGGAGGCGAGGTTCCTGGCTACAGGCTATCGGAACGCAACGGTAGACAATTTGTAAGTAACGATTTTTTTGCAGAGGTGGCAATGCAAAGCACCGTTAGGAATTACGACATCACAAAAGTTTTGGAACAATGCAGCATCACAGTTCCTAAAGCCAAGGCGTTGTTTAAGGACATAACTGGAAATGATTTACCGCAGGAGTTTTTGCCAAGGAGCAATAAGACTTTTGCCGTATTAGCAGATAAGACTAAAAAAATAGATTAGTATGAGTAACTACAACAGAACGGTGTTAACCGGACACCTCACAAGCAAACCGGAAACCAAGGAACTGCCAAGCGGAACTACGGTTACAGAATGTGACATAGCTGTTAACAAGTCATGGAAGGACAAGAGTGGCGAGTGGCAGGAGAAGGTAAGTTTTGTTCCGTGCAAAATATGGGGTGAGCGTGGGCCAGCTATTGCTGAACGATTCGACAAGGGACAACACGTTCTGATCGAAGGCGAGATCGAGATGGATAGCTGGGATGACAAGGAGACGGGCAAGAAAAGAACAAAGCTATCCATCATCATTACAAAGATGCTGAAGCTGGGAAGGCTTGGAGGAGGCGAACCAAACGAGGCTCCTAAAGCTGCACCGAAAAAAGACGACGACGTACCTTTCTAATTTGCCTGTAAATAAAAATGATTCATCTGGTGATACAGGGGCATGGTCACATCATAAATTTCAAGAACTGCAAAGCTTGTTGGAGGAATATGTTGGTCACAGTCCCAAAGGCAAAAAACCAGATGAAGGCGATAGTGCAAGATTTCGTGTCACAATTGATCTCCTTGTATCAGACAACCGACGCCGCGACCCAGACGGGGCAATCAATACAATCATGGATTGCCTCGTCTCTGCCGTCCGACGATTCGGTGAGGGAGATCGACCAAATACTCGTTCGCGTAAAGCGAGTTCCAAAAGGAAAAGAGGGAGCAATCATAACGCTAAATAAAATCAACCAATGAATTTAGCCCCACCCGTTCATAGTACAGATCAAATCAGACGAGCTTGGTTCCGCACGTCTGCCATTTGTTTTTTGGTGTTTTCCAAATGGTTAAGGGTGGTCTGTGGGTGGGGCTATCAATTTAGTGGAACAACCCAGCGCCGTTGCTGGACGCCACTAAACCCCATGCAGGGGGCGGCTAATCCATCCTGCATGGGGATATAATTTTTTTTAATCATGGACGACAAAAACAAAACTACAACAGATAGTGGCCAAGATTTAATCGAATTGAACGGCCAAATGGTAAACGAAACCCTTGCAAAAAAAGAAGTTAGGGAGTCGTTTAATTTAATGGCTCATCTTGCTAATGGCGCTTCAGTTCGCGACTTGCCCAGAATCGTTGACAAGACGGATTTGAATGAAGATGACAAGTTCATCATTGCGGCTCTTGTCGTGACCTGTAATGCGTTCTGCTACGACATAGCAGGCGAACCTAAAGCAGATGAGATTCTCGGCGGCACAGAGGGGTGGCAACTCCTGCGCGAGGCTCTAAACGCTGTTCAGCCACAGGAGGAGGCAGAGGGGGATGTCGGCAACTAATTGCCTATTTCAATTCTGGACGTGGCGAAGGAACGGCATCGAATTCAAACCGACTGACTGCGACCTGTACTACTGCCTTTTAGACAGTAGCGTCAGGTTTGGTGGAGGGGAATTTACCCTCTCAAATAAGTGGCTGATGAACTTGCTGGGCGTATCACTTCGCCAGCTTCAGCTATCGCGTGAACGACTACACGATCAAGGTCTGATCTCGTACAAAAACGGGTCACAGACCAGTACTCCGAGATACGAAATCAACGACATCTCAGAGGTCAAACATCCCGACCAATTACGGGCTAGTAGTACTATCCAAAGTGCTGATCAAAGTACTGTCCAAAGTAGTACCCAAAGTACTGATGGAAGTACTGATCAAAGTAGTGAAACGTCAACAAAGTTGGTTAAAAAGAAAAGTAAAAGTAAAAATAAAAAATATATAGATATCTTTGTAGACCGAACACTACTCCCAGAAAGCCTCAGAGGAGATGAAACGGTCAAAGCGTTGAAAGGTTATCTGGAACATCGCAGGGCTAAAGGCGCTAAGAATTACACCGATCAAGGACTGGACAAGTTGCTGAAGCTTTTAACCGGCTGGGAATCTGAATCAGCCGGTAAAGCGGCGGCTAGTCTCGATCACTCGGTTTTAAACAACTGGGTGGGTTGTTTTGAGAAAAAGGATTTCGGGGTAGCTCTTCCGGCAAAAACTAAAAACAAAATACCCTCATGGAAACTCGATGAAGTCATAGGCGGCTTACAGGACGAGCTTCTTCGTACACACAGCAAGGAAGAGAGGGAAAGAATCTCCCTTCAGATCAAGGAATTAAAAGCTCAACGAGATGACTAATCGCCAGCCACCAAGAAGTGATGAAGCAGAAAAGGGTTTCCTTGGCTGCATTCTTCTCGGTGCTATGGACGAAGCTGTCGCGCTTGAGCCGAAGGTTTCAGAGGAATGGTTCGCTGATCACAAGCATCAGCTTCTATGGGAATCATTCATCTCCATGATGAATGCGAATAAGCCGGTGGATATCCAGACACTTGTTCACTATCTGGGAGAGAAAAAGACTTTAAGCAAGATAGGTGGGCCGTCCTACCTCACAGAGCTACAGGATTCCACTCCTAGCGCATTTAATCTCCAGTACTGGTACGACATCCTAAAGGAAAAGAAATTCGCTAGAAGGGCTATTAGCGGGGCAACACGGATACTTGACGCAGCGTACATGGATACCACCGCACTTGACCTAGTTGTCAACGAGGTGGAAAACGAAATATTCTCTCTATCCAACGAAGCAGAATCCAAAGAGGAAACGCAGCAGGATTCGCTCATCCGCATCGCCGGTAACATGGAGAAAGCCGCAGCCGGTGAGTCTGTCCAAACCGGCATCCGCACACACTTTCCAGACTTCGATCATTACACCGGAGGATTACACGCCGGCCAGCTAATCATTATCGCTGCCAGACCAGGAATTGGTAAGACATCGTTCGCCCTCAATATCGCCAGCAATCTACTTTTCCCAGCTTACGGCGACCCTACTCCTGTCGGCATATTCTCCCTTGAGATGACCCGCGATCAACTCAACACCCGCATGATAGGTGGCTTGTGCAAAGTCAACATGCGCCGAGTCATGCAAGCCAAAAGCAGGCTCACCCTTGAGCAGCAAAAGAAAATGGCGGAGATCATCCCCACGCTAATGAAGTCACCTCTCGTCATCGATGACAGGGGAGGCATCAACATTAACCAAATCTTTTCCCGCGCCAGACGCATGGTTCGTAAGGAGAAAGTCAAAGTCATATTCATCGACTACCTCCAACTGGTTCGTGGGCCAAAAGGAATCGACAAAAAGAATTATGAAGTAGGTTACGTCTCTGAAACTCTCAAGGCTATGGCCAAGGAACTCAACGTCGTTGTCGTGGCACTCGCTCAGATGTCGCGCACCTTTGAATCACAAGATCGTCGCCCACGACTTTCAGACCTAAAGGACAGCGGCAACCTAGAGCAGGACGCTGATGTTGTCGGCTTCCTATACCCCCATAACCCAGAGGAATCTCACGACGCAAACATCGTACCGGCTCGACTGGATCTTGCCAAAGTTCGCGAAGGAGAATCCGGCTCAATCTGCGACTTAACTTTCTTCAAGGAATACACCCTCTTTGAATCTGCACCTAAATTTCCTGACTACGAATAATGTATGCTGGCGGACGAATTTCCACTCATCGAAGATCAATGCAGGATGTTAGTTCTGATGGTGATTCTTCGGGCAGTAGAGGACTACCAACTGTGCGTGTCATCCGGTTATATCCGTGGAAACTCCGTCGATACCTCCAAGATATATCACAATTTCAAAACCAACACCGGCAGACTCGGACTAGGTCTAAGCGAACCCTGTGACATACAATCACTCATATCTTTTTTTCACGGGGAAGGTCTTGAAAACCTCCTTGAAGTCGCAAGCCTCAACGTCGATGCCGACTGCGTCAAACGCGCCTTACACCTCCCATACGGCTCAATCTCAGGCGCTTTCTTTGGAACAGTCGAAAGTAACTTCACCCAATGTGGAAACTACTCAACAACCTACCCAGACCCAGAAATCAATTTTTAGCACTATGGAAATAGAACAACTACAAAACCAAATCGTATCCGCCCTCGAAATCAAAACCGACATGGGAAAGGAAGCTGTCCATGTGTTCCTAGAATGCATGAGTCTCCTAGACAAAAAGCAACAGGACTACGGCTCCAGTAATATCGCCCCATCCAAGGACGTTGATTTCAATCTGCTAGGCGTGTCCTTCCGCACCAATGACAAAGTGCAAAGGGCATTCAATCTCATCAAAACCAAAATGAGAGAAGGCGGTGAGCCAAACAATGAGTCTCTGGAAGACACATTCAAGGACACCGTAAACTACGGAGTCATCTCCACTCTAGTTCACAGGGGGATTTGGAAATAAGTTACTGGGTGGAAAAAGCACAAGCTGAAATTCGTTGGAGGAAATACGCAGAAGAATGCCTTGCAAATCCAAAAGCAACAGAGTCAGAAATCAAATGCGCCATTCTCGGAATACAATGCTTCGACAAGGAACTAGCCAAAAAATTGGAAGCCAAGAAACCTTACAAGCTAAAGATATAATCATCATGGATGAAGAGGATGCCATCGCTTACGAACTAGCCAAACAAAGGGAAAACAATGTGGGATGAATATGACTGCATCGACCCTGAGTGGGATGATGAATGCAGAGACTGCGGACGTACTTTTACGAACCAAGGTCTGCACGGAATCGAATGCCCACATTGCGAAGAAGAAAACGACGAGGAGGAAGAGGAATGATGGATGTATGGGTTACCCGCATTGAATGGCTGAATGAGGATTCTAAACTACCAAACCCAAGCGCGGAGGAACCATTAAAAATAAGCGTGAAGAATACCGCTGCCCTTCGCGGCACACTACAGGATATATACCAATCAACAGTAGGAGAGTTCCTGTACAGAACCTACGAACCAGGAAGCACCGTTCCAGATTGGATAGGTAAAGTGACCGGCTATGAGTGGAATGAACTAATAGCCGAAGCCAAAGAAAAAAACCTTAACAAGGAACAACAACAAGCCAACATTGATAAACTAAGAAAGAAATATGAGTAACGAAAACACGACGGACAAAATGTCTCTGGGTCATTCCAGAAATACATATGATGACAACTCTTTTGAGCAAGCCCACAAAGATGGAAACATCAGACAATCCATGCTTGGGAAATACACCAACTACATGAAAGGGGCTGTTCATTGCTGGCTTGATAAGCCAGCCGGTTCAAATAAAACCAAAGCCACCAACCGGCAAAAACCAAGGAAGAGGAGGAAGTAATGCCTAACTACACTAAAATACAAACGTATTTAAGTACACACGACGGGGAGAAGCTGGAAGAGGAAGCTACAAGAAAGGACACTTCCGTCGAAAAACTGGTCAACTCAATTATACAAAACCACTTAGATGGGGTTGAGAGAGGTGACATGTTCCACAAATTCTTGGGGGTAAGCCCAAACAAAGATGGCGGCTACACCACAAACAAGGCGTTCATCAAACACTCAATTAAACTTAACAGAGAAATAGCCAATGCTTGGGAAGGCGCACTAAACAACATGGAAGATGATAAAATAAAAACCAACTACAAGGTAAATTGGAGTAAAGAGATTTGGGAAACCGATATCGCTGAAATCCACAAGTCAGCAAAAAAAATCGGTGTTTCAACACAAGACTACATAAGCCACCTACTCGATCAACTTAACGAATTAAAAGTCAATTTCATTGCATCGGATGAGGATGAAAACCGGAAACCTTCAGACACCTCATCAGACAGCAACTCAGACACTAATCAGACGCAGGATAGCCAATGAATACAGGGGTTAAGTGACTCCTTAAACAAAAGCCTCAGACACCTTTTCAGACAGCTATCCAGACACAAATCGGAAACCTAAATGAAACAAAACGACCAAGTGTTCAACGTCCCAGTCCGCTATGACGTTGAGGAACAACGGGAAATAGTAGCCAAGGTCACCCTCGATTGGAGGCAGATGAGAGAGATCGTCGAGAACTTTTTCAATTACATGTGCTACGAAGAACGAATGATGTGGATACATCAAAACGTAAAAAAAAAACCACGACAGTTAAGCCCACAAGAACAAAGAAAAATTGATCTATGGGAAAAGACGAGAAAGCTACGTCGTGCTAAAGAAATCTAACATCTCTCGCAGAGCGAAACCCACCAAAGCATCCTGCTTCGTCTGCGATCACCCCAAAGAATGCCACCATTACGACAAATCCGTGGACGCTCACCTCTGTAAAGACTGCTGGCAAATCGCCCTCGCCATAGACTCCTACCTAGCACTACCAAAATTTGAACTCAGACACCCCGACCCCAACGAATTCCCGCCGAATTACAGGTAAACGAATCAGATCGTCCACCTATTGCAAACATATCGCCAAAAAACTTGGCGTTCCCCTCGATGTCGTCCGATCTGTCATCCAATATCACAACCACCTAGTAGCTCAGTCCCTCATCGACGGTAAATCTGTCACCATATCCAACATAGGTACACTTCACACACTACCTTACCCCAAACGTGTACTCAAAAACGGCGTTGTTCGCGAGAAATCCACAAGAGTTAAGCTACGAACCAACCAGCGCCTTCAGAATCTCCTGAGAGAACAAGCCAGACGGTGATATACTACCGTAGTGGCCCACATTAATGTCCATATTTTCGGACTAGAAGCAGAATGTTTGGCTTCCGAATGGGAAGACAGCTATTGCACCAACAGGGACTATATTGATGTTGTGGCCACAGCTACTTTTTACATCGATGAAGATGAACCCAGAGATATTCACGCCGATCTAGCCGCCAATGCCAACAGCAAATTAGCTGAACCTCTGGTTTATAAGTGGGTTGATGACTGTCGTGACCAATATATCGAGATGATGAACCGACCAAGACGCTAATCTCCCCACCCAACGTCCTCATCACTCAAGCCATTCTCGTCTGCCCAGCATTTTCCACCGAAAATTACCTTGTAAGGCATGTAACACCCACACCCAGCACCATGTCCCGTGTACGGACGACACCGCTTCATAGCTTTATCGTACACAATACACCCTCCACACCCCCGCATCTTACGGAAAAACTCTCTACGGCTAATCCTACGGCCTGTAATGAGCGTTTTTAGGATGTCCTTCGCCAGATACATGCGCTGTTTCCACGTCAACTGACCAAACTCCACGCGCATAACATCAGTCCATCCCTCAAATCTACGGAATATAAACCGGACAAATCCCATATGGGGGTATTTTAGCCACCCCTGTATATGAGACACGGGGTTTTTTTAGGGGGAGGGGGTTGGAAATCGAAAAATGACCGAAAGTTGAGAAGAGAGGTATATATATATTCCAGGCGCTAAAGCAAAACCCCCCTCGCCCCCCTGCCTGGTCTTGGTCCTGCCTGTCACCTTAAACAATGAAAGGTGACAATCGCCTTTTGACACATAGTAACGGGGCGGCATCGAACCAAAAAAACCGCCTCAATATCGAAATAAATAGATAAAAATAACATGGCTAATACTAATAAAACCAATAACGAAACAACAGCCCCGCAACTTAACGGCGCGGCAAACGAAAACACAATCGCTGTCGATAATAATTCCGGCAGGAGCAACCGCAACGGAACAACCGCAAAACCAAAGGCAAAAAACGAAGCCAAGGCCAAAGCACGGGCAACCCGTCGCAAAGCCAAAAAACTGACAAAAAACGGCGGGGAATTAATTCCGATTAAATTCGGTAATAAAAAGACAAACTTTTATTTCATCGAAGGAATCAACTTGGCGGATTTTATAACCAAAAATAAAAACGTAAAGGAACTGGCGTTGTTATCTAAAGACCACCAAAAAGACGTATTGAACCGAGTACACAATCAATTTGCGTTAACCACCGGCCGTTTTGAATCAATAAAGGTGGGCAAGGCAACCGGCAAATGGAGCCGCGAAGACGGGCAATATCGTGCTTTCGTTTCGATGCAAGGCAAGTTGCGTCGCGAAGCTTTCGACGACGAAAAACTAGCCGCCTTGGCAAAAGACAAGGCGAAAATGCTGGCAGCATATGCGGAAAGGGAAGCTTCCCTCAAAAAGTAAAATAGTTTTGTTCTCCGGTTCGCCGGAGAGCAAACCAAAGCCAAGGCTATTCGCTTTGGTTTTGTTTTGTTCTCTGTTCTCTGAAAAATAAAGCGAAAAGCATTGAAAACTGGCACGGTTGCACAAACCGCCCAAAGTAAATGGAAAAACTTTTCCCTTTTATTGTGTACATTAATTCGCCCGTGATTATTTAAGGGCGTTGACTAATGCCGACCCGCCAAGGGTTGGGGCGGTTCAACGTCGCGGAAAAATAATTGCGTTGCGATTGTCGCAAAAAATTTGGTTGCGTTTAATAGAAAACCACCGGCAAACCGTATCGCGGGAATCAATCCTAGTCGCTTGGCAAGCGTAGGTACAAAGGGCGAAATGCCTTGTCGAACCGCAACCAAAAAAACTGACAATCAACAAACCGGCAAGGGGCGTCCGCAATTTGAAGCAATAAAAACAAAAGTTTTGCTTGGCTGAAAAGCCTATCAATAAAGCTTTCGATTTTGGTGCATGGCCAGAAAAGGCCAAGGCGAATCTATTCGCCAAGCGTACCATTTGCCCAAAGCGTTTTACAAAAAATAAAGTAAAAACGTGGCGGGGGAATTGTGTCTTGAATCAATTCAATTGATTTTTCAAGTGTTCCCCGTCAAAACCGTTTCCCTTTTTTTTTGATTAGACAAAACGTCAGGGGTGGATTGTGTCCGCTTCACTCTTTTAGGGTGTTTGGTTCAAAACCTATCGCGATTAATACCGCCGATAAATAGGGTTGGCCATGCGGTTCGGGTAAAGTGAACCGATAAGCTGACGTATTAAGGGAATTGTTCCGCATAAATCGTGCAGCATCTAGGTGTAGGATGGGAGAAGTGTTCCCTGCCGTCGCCTGGAAAATCTATTAGCCTGAGTAAATGGCAAACGCACAAGGTTTGCGTTGTGTTACTGATTGGATGCGACCGCATCGCTCATGGCTAGGATTCGCAATTGGATGGATCACGGTGGTACGAGACGTGACAAAACGCCAGAGGGGTTTCAATTAGAAACGAGTGCGTCCATTGTTAAATAATACACTATACAGCAGACGTGACAGGTCTTGACTGGGTAGATTAATTAAATGTTAGTGGCCAATAGGAAGGGCGGCACTAGGCAACTGGTGTCGCCCTTTCCCTTTGGTGCATTGCCTTCGTTGCACTCTTGGGGTGTGACGACGGCAGCGCACCGCTGCTAATAGGAGTAATGTAATGAGTAAAGAAGTAATGAATGAGTACGCTCGCCCTATTTGTGAGCGTTTAGAGTGCAACGTAGTCCCTGTCGTGGACTATGAATACACCAAAGATGGTGTCGTGAAGAAGGAAAGCCGTGAGTTGTATGCTAACGGCTCGTACTTGGGTCAGGTTCCGAAGAGGGCTGGTCAAAAGGATGTTGTGAACCATTGCATGGCAATGGGGATGTGTGCGGAAGCGGATGAAGTTGTTGTTTCATTCGATAAGACACCGCGCATCGAGAACGAATACCTCAATCAATTAGGCTTATGAAACCTACCAAATTGATCTTGCTGGGTGTGGCGTCGTGGTTCATTGGGCTGGGCGTTGGACACGTCCTGTTTTTTTGATGGATCAATTGTCACCTTACAATTAAGGTTAACGCATGACGCAGCAGAACCTTTTTGAATCAACCAAGACAACCAATCGGCGGGGTAAAGTAATTACAAAATGCCCACGACCATTGGCTGACTGGTGGTTCAACAGAATCTATAAGGAAATAAATAATGATAACGACGGAAAAACTATTCGAGATGAGCGGGTTAAGCGGCACGTTTGACACGGCCATCCCGCAGGAAAGATTCGACGAAATAGCTGATGCCCTTGGGGAGAATCCCTGGGGCATGTTTGTTTGGTGGTATCCCGCAAGAACCGACAGGGAATATGACACATGCGGGATGGGCGGCAAGTTGATGGCTGTCTCTACCTTGTTTCGCTTGGCGATGGATCGGCGGAAGCTGATTGAGAACGAAGAGAAGTATCGTTTGGTCACCCGTCTGATGGGTGGCGTGGACAAGGACATTGTCCTAGCGGATGAGAAGGAGTGCATGGAACAGGAGAAGGCATATTATGGATGAAATACAGAGGATACATCGTGCGGCTCAAGAACTTAAAAGAATGATGCCCACTATCCTGCCAGCCAAGAAAAACTCACAGAGTGTGCTGGATAAAATGTTTGAGGAATTGTTCAACGCAATAGAAGAAGTAAGAACAAAACAAATGAAAACTAATGAACCGAGGAGTGTGGTCAAACACACACGAACCATCACGACATTCTACTTTAGTGATGAGTTAAACGAGGAACAACTGAAGAGTAAGATTGAATTGTTCCTGGAAGAGTTACAGTTGCCCGACTCTTACGAAGAGTTTGATGTGCAGCCGGTAACGAATGAGTGTCCAAGTGAGGAGATTGATGAGGTGAAAACATTATCAAAGGAGGACGAACTGGAAAGTGAACTAACCAAACACAACATACCATACGACTTGGCTATGGAAGGGTGGTATCACCACAAACAAGAAATGCAATGGCTACCAAAATAAAATACGAAGGCAACGAAGACATTGAACTGATGGCCACCGCCGATGGCGGCAACCACCGGAGGTTTGACAGCTTCGCATGGCACAGCCCACCTTGGGATGATGAAGGTATGGGTGGGCCGAATGACTGGGCAATGTTCTACACCAGGAACAGAGACAGTACGTTGATAGATCAAAGCAATCATGCGTACATCAAGAAGGCAATGGAACCATACGAAGAGGATGGTACTGCCAGAGATGAAAGGCATGGAAGCTGGGCCTGTGGCTGGGTTGAAGGCTTTGCTATTCGGGTGTTAAAGGATGGTAAAGCGACTGATGCATACAAGGTGTACAGCAACATACAAGATGCATTGAGTGCATACCCGCTACTCGATGAGGAAGACCACTCAAACCGTGAGTACGAAGCGACAATCGAGAACATCAAAGACATAGCCACCGATGTTAGGGATGATGCTCCAGATCATTGGGCCGAGAAGGTTTATGGATACCTATCTTACAATTACCCAAACTCTTTGGAATCAACAGATGACCAAGGTGGCTGGCCAAAGGATGAGCTAGTGCAGGAAGCGTTAAGGAATCTCTGTTACTTGGACATTGATGACGATGACATGACTGAGGAGGAGAGAGAACAGTACGAAAGAGAGAGAAGAATAAAACTGAATGATCATTTGCAAATTAAATTAGCGATATGAGAGGAGTAGCAATTAACCAAATAATGAAGATCGATAGCATATGCTACGAGGTGGCAAGTGCTTTGTTAAATAGGTATCGCCATGCCAACACCACAAATCCTGCTGAAATTAGGATGTGTCTTAATTCATGCGTAGATTATTGGCGTGAGGAAGGCATGACAGTTAGAGAATATAGTCAGGCTAATGCCGTGAAAAAAGTGCAGTCAATCTGCAATGTAGTATTTAGGTTGAGAGATTACGATTACCCTTCAAATGAAAGAGATTAAGCAAACACCAAGTATCGATAACGATAAAATAAAAGAGATAGCGTTAGAGATAAACGCATTAAAGTTTCAGTTGAAAATGGCAGCGCATAATAAAGATGGAATAAGCATGGGCAATGCAGCGCAAATACTTAGATGTAAATATGGATTCACTTACAGCATGACAGTAAACGCCTGCGGTATGATGCCAGCAGAATATGATTCCTTGGTAAGCCTTTGGGACGAAGAGGATTTCAGCGGACGGAAAAGATATTAACCCACAACAGACAGATAAAACACAACATGTATAGCAAAGTAGATGTAGCTGAAAAGATATTGGATATCTATAACAGCGAATTAGCACAGGAAACCATTAACGCAACCGTTCAAGGATTGTGTAAAGGTTTGATCGAGAAGGAAAAGTTATCACGGATAACGTCTGACCTTGATGGAATCATCCCTCGTATAAGAGAACTGAGCGATGAAGCAGAGGGCATAGCTTGCTCCTGCGATTCTTTCAATGAGTCGTTTGGCACATGGAGAGACAATGACCTGACGGAGGAGATTGTTGATAAGGTTCAAAGAGCATGGAGCCAGATAGATGAAGGCAGTTCAGAGCTAGAGAAAATAGCTGACGACTATGAGGAGAAGGTGCAGGCCGAACTGCACAGGTTAGACCCTGAGAACTACGAGTTAGAAGAATGAACTACCTAAAGAAAATACAGAACACAGTTAAGGGTGTGATTGCGAAGTCACACAAGAGCGATTCAAGTGGCGAGTTGTATCTGGACACAGCAGATGTCTCAAAGATTCTAAAGATGAGACTTAAATATCTGTATCCCGATACAAAATTCTCTGTCACCTCAGAGAAATACTCGATGGGATCGAGCATCTACATCCGATGGCAGGATGGCCCTGTTGCTGACGAGATAAACGACTTGGCGCGGGGTTATCAACTCAAACGGTTCGACGGCATGATTGATATGGAAACGAACTGTAAGGCGTGGCTGTGTCCCGATGGGTCAATGGAGACAGCACACATCGATGGCACAACAGACAGCAGAGGATACATTGAGGATTACATTGCTGATCCGCCTAGTCCTGGTGCTGTGCTGTGTTATGGCGGGGCTGGTTACATAAACACAAGCCGTGACTTGTCCTACCCCAAACTAAAGTGGGCAATTGACAAGGCGTTTACATACTTTTCTGACCTAAAAGAAGTAAGTAAGCCAACTGTCGAAGAGCGGACAGATTACAAAGGTAAGACGTATGGATTGCTCAAGGATGTTGCGACTGTACAGATAGGCAACAGGTGGCTTGAGCAGATGCTGTATGGATTTGCCGAGTGCTTTGACTACACCAAAGATCCATACGAAAAGAAGTGTGAAGTTAATGGCTGGTAAATTGTCACCTTAATATTATGGAAAACTTAGATAAAAAAACACAGGGAAGATGGGCGTTGTGCAACACAGCAATGGCGCTGGCTGAAGAGAACTTATTTGGAACAAGCAATGATGGACTATGTATCCAATGCGGTTCGATACAGGGCGGCTGTGAACCAGACGCACGGAAACACAAGTGTGAAGACTGTGGGGAACACGCAGTCTACGGAGCAGAGGAAGCGGTGATGGTACTGGGTTTATGTTGACACCCTTCGGCTCCTGGTATCATCACCGAAGGTTCATAAATTAACTATGGAAAAAATAAACACCTGCCTTGGCAAGTTCAAGGGGGAAGAGCGGACGAGAGTCTGGATAGAAGGCAAGCGGTTAACTGAGGCAGGCTTCAAGGTCGGCGCACGATACACCAAGAAATTCAACAGGGTGACTATCGTTCTAACCTTGGACAGCGAAGGGCCGTTGAAGGTTTCAAGTCGTGGCTTAGTACCTATCATCGATCTATCGGGAAAAAAAATCAGAGAGTTCTTTGAGGATAGTGATGAGGTACAGGTCACATTCAAACAGGGCGTAATAACTTACAAAGGAATCAATGTATGATAGCAGAAGCTAAAGAAATAATGAGAATAAGCGTATTGTACGAGAGTAATGGAAGCTCTTACAGGTGTGGGGCAAAGGAGAAGAGTGACAACACAAACACAACAGACTTCTTATCTAGTCAGACTCATCAATGGAAAAGAGAAAAAGTGAAAGGTCTATGTTGTTTTCGTTTAAACAACTGGATGGAAGACCCCCGGAAGTGGGCTGTTGAAAGCCGTAGAAGTGCAATAGACATCACAGTATCTGGCAAACTACAGCATTGGTATCAACACTCTTTCACATTGGCATGGGGGGATAACGAGTTTACCGCAAGGTATACTGATGTGGAAAAAATCTATGCCACTTACTTGGACGATGAAAGCTGTTGGGATGATGACAAAATCTTCAATCACAATCATATGCAACTGGAGTGTTTTCGGATTGAGTTGACTCCCATTACTATAAGGGCAAATGGAAAAGTAATAATGAATCTAAACGACTAATGAGTAATACTATAGAAAACTACAAGAGAAAGATGGAAGAGAGATTGAACGAACACATGATGCGAACTGCATTGTGGGTGCGAGGTATACTGGAAACAAACTACTGGAGATTGAAAGTATACTACAAGGATGCACTCAACACGACGGAGGCAGCGATGGCTTACACCGCCGATGGGTTTGAGAATATGCAACGCAACTCACACTACGAGTTTCGTAAGATGGGTTTCATTAGGGCTGATGGGCCGTGGAACAGCGGCGGCGGATGCATGATCTTGAGGATATACTTCCAATCATTCGCACTCTCCATTGGTGATGAGGACATCCTCATAATCAAGAGAGAGTCGGAGGGTGAATATGGAAAGGCATGTGAGACTGATGAGGGTTGGATTGAATACGTCGATGAATACTGTTGCGGTGGAATTGAAGATGCGAAATTGAAATCAATTCAATGGGCGGAGGACTGGCCGGTTGGGTAGCAATAGGTAAGGAATAAAAATAAAAGTAAGGAATGAAAGTAAAAGAACTGTTACAAAAAATAATAAAGTCGGGCTGCTCATTGGATGATGAGTTGTGTTTGGTTACCAAGTTTGATTACCAACAGGTACACCACTTGTTGCACAATGAGGAGGAAGAGGCAAAACAGACTGGGCCACGAGCGGAACACTTAATGCAAGCAATGTGCGAACCAGATTTTGCCACCACCACCAGAGAAAGTGATCGTGTTTTAATATTAGAGTTTCATTACAACGAACCAAAAAGAAAACTAGGCTTATGAGATTCTACTTAAATCTAAAACAAACCATAACGAGATCAACAAATGCTGTCTTTGTTGAGATAACCAAGAAGCGACTGATCGAGGAAGGGTACATTGACGCAAGCTGCGGTACTGAATGGAAGGAACACGCCTCTAACTACATACATGAATCATTGGATGACCTGTGTTGTGAAGGTGAACTTAAAACACACGATGATTTAGAAAGAGTAGTGTGCTTTCAAATGTACGACAGCAATTCATGGAACGATGAATATTCAGATACAGAAATTGATGAGGTAGAATATGATTAGAAAAATATGCGAACGATGCGGTGCTAACGGAGACACGCTGCACATCATGGGCCATGTCTACTGGGTTGAAGAAGAACAAGTACATGGGCTGTACGATTTCGTAGGTGATTACGATTGGTTCTGTGACACCTGTGGTGCTGAGACAGGCGTCGAAGAGGTAGACCTTGAGTGGGATGTGGAGATTGTTAAGGCAATAGATGGCAACACCTTTGATACTGAACCGTTTGAGGAGAACCCTGACAAGATAAAGAAGCTAATCGATGAGCTTGATGACACCGTGGATAAGACAAAGCCAATACTCTACAACGTGTTCGTCAAGGTATCACCATCAAGTGAGCCTTACATCGAGGATGGCTTAGACGAGGACGGCTTAATCAAGTACAAGAAGGAAGGAAGGTCTGACTTCGACATCAAACATTCCATGTACTTCTATGACTACGACAAAGCCAAGGAATACGAGGAAGCTATTGGCGAGACACCATTGCAAAAGACATACGATGTGTACGATAACAACATCAACAGTCAGGGTGTGGACATTGTAAAATATTATGAAGAACAACGTAAAGCTGAAGAAGCTAATTGAATACAAGGAAGCATTAGAAAGGATGCTCTGGCATCGTGATGTAGCGAGAGAGTTGCAGGCAACGCTGACTAACACGACGCATGAGTGGTTCAGAGATGCGGAGGATAAGGAGTTCTTTAACAGATTCCTTAACGAGATGAGGGTGGTCGAAAGCCATGCTCAATCTACCACGACACACATGGATGATTTGTGTGGGGTGTTCGATGCGGAACTAGAAGAGAAGATCAAAGAGTATGAGTGAGATAATAGTCAAAGACAACTATGCATACATGGTTGCACCAAATCCTAACGAGAACAATGAACCTTGGGTCTATTACCAACCAATCCATGAACACTTATGGATGGAATGTGACGCCAGGATGTTGGACATAGATAAGATAAAGAAAGAGTTAACCAAATGAAACCATACGCATTACAGCTACAGTACATTAACTTCTACACCGGAGAGGAGTCATTGAAAACAATCAGCTATCACAAGTCGGAGCGAGCAGCAAAGGTTGCACGGAGAAAAGCGGGTCAGAGTAACGTCTGGAATAACATCTGCCTACCAGCCGATGCCTATGTGATAACTAAACTATGAAGGCATACATCATAACAGGCAGAGTGCCTGACCACGACAACGAAACGCTTTGGTTCCAAGCTGAATCATATGCAGATGCTGTGTCTAAATTCATAAAGGCTATGCATATTGATGAACCGGAAGGTAAGAAGGAGACAATAGAACTTCACGGCGTGGCGGTTTACTTGGACAACGTGACCGAAGTAACAGGTGAGTTCGATGTTCACCTGTCTGCTGGTTGGCAGGAGATGAGTGATGAAGCCAAGAAGTACACTAAAAGAAAAACAGCATATCAAAGATGAGTGAGATACAACATCCGTTTGTTCTAACAGAACAAGGAAGCACAGTCATTGATCGCAACGAGGTGATCAGAACGATAGCCCTTGAGGTGTGTGACACATCGAAGGGAGATACAGATGCCGACTATCATGCGGCAAGGGATACAGTTTTGTATTCATACTTCAGAGACGTAGACAATTACGTCGAAAGCATTAGGTCGTAAGACCATAACCCCTAACAGAAAGGTAGATATGTCCAACGGAGTTATCCTTTGGGAGAGTAGTGCTATTGTGTGTATTGCTACTGGATTGAAGCGACCCAGTAGCAACAAGAAGACAGGCCCGATGATACAAACATACATCATACGGAGAGACATGCATCCAGTTGAGGCAATCAAGACTGGCAACGACGATGCAATCTGCGGTGACTGCGTACATCGAGGAGTGAACGGCAAGAAGAGAACGTGTTACGTTGAGGTAGGCAAGTCAGTCAGTCAGGTGTACCGGAGTTACATGAATGGCGGGTACGAAAACGAATGGACCTATGACTTGTTTAGAGATAGAAAGGTAAGGGCCGGTGCTTACGGTGACCCTGCATATGTCCCACATTCAATATGGAAAGGCATCTATGAGGTTGCGGCTGGCATGACAGGCTACACTCACAGGTGGAAGAATGACTTTGCCCAAGGCTACAAGGATTACTTGATGGCGAGCGTCGATTCAACCGCTGAACTTGAGCAGGCATGGGACATGGGTTGGAATACATTCAGAGTCAGACCGCAGGGAACCAAGAAGATCAAAGGCGAGGCGCAATGTCCGGCAGCTACAGAGTCACCGGCTGAGACTGAGTGTGCCAAGTGCCTGTTGTGTTGCGGCAACCAAAGTAAAGTGAGAGGTGTGTCCCTGGATGTACACGGTATCGGCAGTAAACATTTTAATGTAACCTTAAATTAATGGAATACAATTCAGAAAAAGAAAAAGAAGAATTATATAAGACAATAGCAGAAAGCTACTTAAAGAAGCATGGGCTAGATCATTGGACAGTTAAGATAACGAACACGAAGAGAGTATTGGGTTCATGTAACAGCAGTAAGAAAATCTTATCCCTGTCTAAGCATCACATCAAACACAGCACAGACACAGAGATCGAAGACACCATCAAGCATGAGATAGCCCATGCGTTAGCCAACAACCTTTACGCTGAGAACGTAGGGCATGATAAGCGATGGAAGGCTGTCGCCAAGATAGTTGGAGCCATCCCCAAGCGAGCATCAAAGCAAGGCCCACCTCACAAGTACGAGCTTGTCGATAAACGCTCCGGCAAAGTGATACTCAAGTATCACAGGAAGCCAAGAGGGTGGCGTAACATTCCTACTAGTTGGAGCCTAGTAGGAGATGAATCAAGTAAGGGACATCTTGGGCTGTATGAAGTCGAGGTGTCGGAGATTACAAACCCATTTCTAAAAACAGATAAGAATAAACCAGCATACATGGTTAAAAGGAAACTAGTAGAATAATGAAAATAAGAGAGATAAAAGAACTGCGGAAAGGGGCGAAGCTTCCTCTTCCGCCTAAAGGAATTGCTCACGCAGATGCTTTGACTAAGCAGTATTGCGCTGATGAATCGTTCACTCAGTTATGCAAGAGAGTACCCACGCTTGACCTAGAATATTGCGAGCCGGGATCGAAACGCTATGAAGATTTAAAATTATTAAGGCATTATTACAGATGCCAAACAGGGCGTAATGCGTACCCAGAACATCACACAGATATTAAAGAAACTAATAAATGATGATAAATAATTTTGAAGAGTTCATTAAGGCGAGAGGGTTCGGAGAGAAGAGTGAAGCTGATGTGGGAAGAAACACATACAAGTACACATCATGCGGAGCTTTCTTTGCCAAGGAAGATTGGGGTGTTGTGGTTGGCTCCATCGTGGAGGGAGTTGACTACGGCACAGAGACACACGCTTTGAAATATGCATTCGACATTAAAGAATTTTGGGATGCATTAGAGCAAGTGGAGAAGGAAGCAGATCAAATATGGAAGGCGACTCATGGTTGTGATGATTGCGGAGAAGAGAATGAGTTTGGATATATCCCTATCAACCCTGAGTGCAAAGCATGTGAAGGAGAAGGTGCGATAATATGAAATACATAATACCACTAATAATAATGGCTGCCGCCTACATGACAGGCGGATCAACAGAGACTGAAGCCTCCTGGTATGGAGAGAAGTACCGAGGTAAATTGTGTGCCAATGGGACACCGTTTAATCCTGACAAGATGACGTGTGCATCTTGGGACTATCCATTCGGTACGATGCTTGAGGTGAGTTATCAAGGCAGAAAGATCCATGTAAAAGTGACAGATCGTGGGCCTGCCAAGAGATACTACAACAAGGGAAGGAAGTTAGACTTGAGCAAGGCAGCATTTGCCAAGTTGACACAGGGGAATACTGATATAGGAATAATAAGAGTACGCATTACTGTTGTGAAATGAAACTAGAGAAACCAAGGGGGGCGACACACGCTAGGATAGTGACGCCGGAGAAAAAGAAATCCATTGCATCAATCAAGGACATCGATGTGTTTGTTGGCACAACTGGTGTGATTACTTGGTTGAAGGAGACAAGGGGAAACACCTTCAAGGAACTGGGGTCGATAGCCTTTGATGGTGAATTAGAAACTTGATTGTCACCTTAAAAAAATGGTAAACAAAACGGGTGTGGATTGTCCCACCACGACTCACATCTCTTTATGCACCGGCTGTGCAGGGCTTGACCTCGGACTACGAGCAGTTATCCCATCTCTTCGCACAGTACTTTATGTGGAGATCGAAGCCTTCAATTGCTCCAACTTGGCGCAGAAGATGCAACACAACTCCTTGGATGAAGCACCTATTTGGACTGATCTTACATCCGTCCCTGTGGAAAACTTTCGAGACAAGGTATTCGCAATCTCTGGAGGCTATCCATGTCAGCCCTTCTCATTTTGTGGAAGCAGACAAGGCGAAGAAGACGAAGGAGGCAGACACCTCTGGCCGTTTTGTCGCAGAACAATTCGAGCTATTCGACCTGTCTTCTGTATGTGGGAGAATGTCGAAGGACACATCACGCTTGGACTGTCAACAGTCATTAGCGATATGGAACACGATGGTTACCGCGCAACGTGGGGATTATTCTCAGCGCAAGTCGATGCAGATGCTCCGCACCAGAGAAAGAGAGTGTTCATCCTTGGCTTGCGGGAAGATGTCGATGCCGAAATCTTCAAGGACATCTGTCCAGAACTGGCCGACGCCGACAACTCAAGACTGGAGAGATGGCTCGTCGAGGCGGAACGAGGACAACCTAGCGAGGGGTGGCAACCATGCAGTCAGCCTACAGCACAAGGTGCAGGCGGAGAACTGGCCGACACCAACGGTCAGCGACTACAAGGGCAGCGGCCCGATGACTATGAGGGACGACGGGGTAACAAGGATGTGCCGTCTGGACTACGCAGTCGAACAGTCTGGCCAGCCAGACCAGGTGAGCCGCAAGAATCCTGGGAACCACCAAGAACAATTGAAGTCGGTGAGACTGAATCCGAGATGGGTGGAGACTTTGATGGGCTTGCCGGTGGGCTGGGTGATGCCGAGTTGTACGTCTCCTGTGACAATCGAGTAGACGAGTTACGAACATTGGGCAACTCAGTTGTCCCGCAGTCTGCTAGTGCTGCGTTTCTTCATCTAGCAAAAAGACTAATCCAGAATAAATAACATGACAGTATACCGTTGTGGTGGGGTTAAGCCTCATCAGATAAGGGAGACTGTTGAACGTGTGCTGCATGACCATCCTCATTCGATGGTTATCGATGGGCATTTGCCTGCCGTCAGCGCATATCAACAGCCAGTAGTATTTGTGTACTTCTTGGGCTTCGACATACTTGGTTACTTCCAAAAGCCAAGTCTTGTTGAAGGAGTGACCGGCGTGGTCACCAAGCTTGAGTATCTTGGGCCACTCAAGAGTGCATATTCGGCCAAATACCTAGAGTATTTGGAGAACCATTGCCGAATCTATTCGGCGTTTACAAACTGGGTTGAGGTGGACTAGCCTCGGCCCTTCAAGAAAGGAACTAAGTAATGAAAACAGTATACCCAACACACATTGGAGTAACCGTGCATGACTATGAAATTGAACAAGCAGCCAACCATGCAAGTGAGTTTGCCTCGACTGAAGAACACACGCATCGATTGCCGTACGAAGTTGAAGAACCCAAGTTGCATTGGAGAGTAAGTGCAGATAACCACGGAGAGACTCAACATGTTTATGAATCGTTTGATCTTGATGTACATGGTGGGCTTATTAGGCGGGGAGATGATGGCAAGCCAGCGGAGTTTGATACTGAGGATGAAGCGTGGAAGTTTGCGGAGAAAGAGCAAGCCAAGGTAATTCAAAAGCTAACCGATGAAATCAAATCCTATGCTGTTGAGCTACCGACTTGGGTTTGGATCGATCTTCACGCCCATTATGAAAATGTTAGAGGCACAACTAATCACACCATAATTGAAATAGAAATAGGTGATGATGTTATCAAGGCACACGCTGAGTATGGTGGGCCACAAAGAAATAGTGAAACAGGAGATGATATATGGGCATTCGGCAGGGCGTTGAAAGAGTTTAAACAGAAACTAGAAGCACACTTCGGCGGGTCGATACCAGAAGAGAAAGCAAAAGCATGAAAATAGTTAACAAAAATGAGTTACACCTAGAAGATGACAAGTTGGTGTACGTTCACGTTGGAGGGCGGGTCATCTACATCGACAATAGTACAGGCGAGATGCTTGTAGAGATGTGGAGAGATGACGGGGGCTTACCACCTGTAAAAAGTAAGATTTTGCATAGAGAGGAATCAGATTAAGATGAAACTTCACAAACACTTACTGAATGCAGACACCTATGAATGGCTCTTGGACATTGATAGATATTATTTTACATTCAGCGACGATCTGGAAACTCTCTACGTTGAGTTCAGCAAATCTCCGATAACGCAAACGTATCATGCATACAAGAACGATAGTACCGATGAGATGTATTATGATTGGAGCCAAACATCAGCCAAGGCATCTGCCAATGCAGACACAAATGTTCAAGAAGATGCCTTGAGCGATGAAATGTGGACAGTTGTAAACCAAGTCGCCAAACTTCACTTCATAGCTAAAGAGCGTTATCTCTGGGATGAGTATGTAGACCCAGACGGACACACAACTGATGAGGAATGGGAGAGTGGCACAGTAGCTGACCGGATAATGCTAATGGACAAGTGCAGCATGTTAGAGGTTGTTGATCTTGTCCCTCAGTAACTAATCCGCCATGCTGCGGAATTTCCCTTGACCCAATCAAGTATTGTGTCACCTTAAATTCTGTTTGAACAAAATCGTATACAGATTTTGGGATCAGATTGATAGGTATCCCCCCTGTCTTGTTAGGTTGCTGGCTAGAATCCCAAGGGGTAGGCCACTAACCAATTCGGAGATAGCAGAGAAATCCGGCTTGTCTGAGGGGCAAGTCGTGTCGTTAAGCCATTGCACCAACTGGGCGGGGGTGGATATCTATCAGCTAAAGGCATTCAGTCAGGCGTGTGGAGTTGACCTGTTTAATTCCAAGGACATGCGGAGAGTGACTGACTACATAAGAAAGCGTCCGTCATTCAGATATCTCAAAGCGTCAGGTGAATGGGATGTTTTCTACAAGCCTTTGGTTGTGAAGTGGGTAAGTCATTATGAATCTACCAAAGGAAGACCTAGACAAGGCGGTGCTGAACAGCCGGAAGATAAGGAATGCGAACAAGAGTATACAGGGCTGGCAGAAACGGATTGATGATTCATTAAAAGAAAAGGAAGAACACACAGAGAATTTACTTAAATGTAATGCTGACATTAAAAGATTACAGGGCGAGATAAGAAGGCTGGGTGTGCTGTGCCAAGGTATCAACAAAAGAGTGGGAGGATACCAAGCGAAGGTACAAAAGCTGAAGCTTTCCATTAAGGATGAGGAGAAAAGATTGGAACAAAAGTTGGAAGATAAATGGGTAGAGAAAAAGAGACAGGAATTTAGAAGGAACTGTTACGTCAAAAACTTAAACATATGAAATTAAAGAAGAAGAAAGGAGTTTACTATGTCTCCTTTAAAACTGCTGAAGGAACAAAAGAAGTCAGCACTAGATGCACCAACAAGGATGCAGCGTTAAGAGTCTGCGAGCAGGCAGACATAGAGAAGATGGAAGCACTACTCAAGGCGAACTCCTTGAGGGAGGATGTGTTTCAGAAGATGAAGGGTGGCGACAAGATAACCAATGAGCAGGCAATCGAGCAGTACACAGAGTGGTCTGCATCAATTGGTAAGTCTGAAAGAACTGTGCAGGAAACCGTCATCCACATTGAGAAGTTTCTCAAAGCCAAGAAGCTGATGAAGCAAAGGCCAAGCGCCATCAACGAGAAGCTGTTGTCCAGCCATATCAACAGCAAGGCCAGCGACAATAAGGCCAGCACCAGACGTGTGATGTTGTCTGCCGTTGCAAATTACATTGAGTACTGCAATGCCAAGGGTTGGGTGGCTGGCAACCCAGCCAAGCTGGTTAAGATTAACAAGAAGAACCTGTCCCATTATCAGAAGGAAACAGAAGAGAAGAAGGTGTTTACTGATGATGAGGTTAAATGGATTGAGGCAATGACCGATGGGTTCTGGAACGTGGCAGTACACCTATCTTACGAGACTGGCCTGCGTATCGGTGACATCTGCCGACTGGAGTGTGCATCCCACAACGTAGAGGAATCAACGCTGGCTGTGTGGACAGAGAAGAGGGACAAGCGTGTTGAACTACCGTTGAGTAAGAAGCTGAACCTCAAGCTGCACAACTGGAAGGGCGACAAGAACAACACAAGGACGAAAGAGTTGTTCTTCCCTACTGAAAAGGAGAGGCACGAAGACCCAAAGAAACGTAGCTACCACTCAGTAACATTCAGAAGAATTATGGAGGCTCTGGGTATCGAGGGTAAATCATTCCATAGTTTACGAGCTACCTATGCGACCAATGCCAGCATCAATGGCAGACCTTGGTGGGAGATTGCCAAGGACATGGGGCATACAGATGTGGCTACGACTCAGGTCTACATCAAGGACAAGAACAGGTACAAGCCTGTTGCTAAAGTGGTGTGAGCGTTAAGGAACAGGTACTTTTAAACATCCACAAAGCCCTTGATGAAACCGAGGGCGACATAAAGCTGGCGGCAAAGTTGATCGACATGCCGCTCGCCAAGCTCAAGCGGTTAGTGAAGGAGACGCCTGACCTTCGCAGTAAGTGGGGCGATGACAGCGCAGGCCCACCTTCTGACTCGGAAACGGTGAACAGGACACCCACAGTTAAACAAGATCCTGATGAAAAATTTGCCATTGAGTTAAAGAAACAGGACAGACTGCTCAAGTCTGGGCTTGCTGCTGTGGGCATACATGGGGCGGCAGCAGACGAGGCGGTAGCCTACTCTGTGTTCGCCAGACAATCCTTTGACAGCGTCCGTAACATGGTTGACGGTGGAGCAGCCAAGTTATTTGCCGATCTGATGTGCGATGTCCGTGAGGTAAGGGAAGAGATATCTCAGGGAACAGATGACATCGAGCGGGAGAAGGTGCTGCGAGAGGATAGGTCTAGGTTGGTGAAGCATCTGTTGGAATTAAACGACAGAGTTCAGAAAGCATCCTTCACTCAGGCTCAGATACTGGCAAAGAAAGAGGAGATGAAATCGGGTCGTAAGTCTGGTAAGCCAGGATTTACTCCGGTTCAAGCGATACAGATTAAGACAGATGCCAAGACGGTCACCATCAACGAAGGCACTTCCGAAAAGAATTCGGATACTAAACCTGACCTTCAAGATTAAGTGGCTGGACAGAGCCATGCACAATGCCGCTGATGCATATGGTTTTTGTTGTTACGACACACAAACCATCGCCATCACCGCCGGTCTTGAAAAAGATCAGATGGCTGACGTGGTGTTGCATGAGATAATTCATGGTGTGTATTACGCTATGGGTTTAAAGGAAAGCAGCGACGAAGAAAAGGTAGCACATCGATTAGCCACAGGGTTGTGTACCGTTTTCAAATCTAACCCAAAGTTTTTTAAGTGGTGGAGTGAGTTACTTTAATGAGGATGACATCGAGGCGTTGGCAACAACAACCCTCAGTAAGACTGGGCCAAAGCCTAAAGGCACATGGTCACCAGACCTCAACCCCACTCAGCAAAAAATATTCGATACCCCTGCAAGATTCGTACTTGGCTACGGGGAAAAAGGTTCCGGCAAAACAATAGCCTTTGGTCACAAGGTTATCCGCCACGCATTTGAGAACAACAATGCGCTGGTTCTAATCATTGCACCATCCATACGAACAGGTTCCGAAGGTATCTGGCACGATCTTGATACTTTAATAATCCCTGCTTGGGAGGATGGTATTGGCTTGGAGACTACGGCTGCAAAGCTAGACCCAAATACAAAGGACAGGCATCGGTGGGTTAAGAATCGTTTCGATGGTTGGTCAAAGCTATTACTTGTTTCCATTCCATATGCTGCCGCCGTTGAGCAACGGGTCAAAGGCCCAGCGCCATCGATGGTTTATGTGGATGAGATTACCAACTGCGAGGGGCGGGAGTATATGACATACCCAGCCGCGCAGCTTGGCAGGCGGCGTGGTATTGATGGGCCACAGCAATTCTGTGCCTCATGTAACCCAGAAGGGCCATCGAACTGGGTGTACAAAGTATTCTTTGAGGAGTGTTACGACGAGGATACCGGCGAGAAAGACCCAGACATGGAGACTTACCATGTCCCGATCACGGAAAACCTAGACAGGTTGCCGGACGGATACGTCGAGAACCTCCATCGAATACTCAGAACTGACCCAATTGAAAAGCGCAGGCTGATAGATGGTGAATGGGTTGACCGTCCCACCGGAGAAGCCCTGTTCCGAGACTACTTCCAGCCAAACATGCACATCAAGGGAGACGCAATGAGTGGGGATGGGCTGGTTCCAATTAAAGGATACCCAATCATTATCGGGTATGACCTTGGTCAGGTGTTCAGTTCGGTGACCTTTCTCCAGTTGGTTCCGACCAAGGAAAAACTGGTGTGGATGGTGATCGATGAAGCAGATCACCTTGGAGAACGCATACTTTATAAGCGATTAGTGCAGGAGATTCTCCAGAAAATGGCTAAGTGGGACAGGAGAATGAGCCATTCTTTTAAATACCAGCACATATCTGACTCCAGCAGTATCAATCAATGGCATCCTGGTGGCGAAGGTAGCTATGATTCATGGGACATAGAGCGGTTTAGTGACGGTAAGATTAAGCTACAGGGATGCCCGAAGGGTAGTGGCAGCGTGGAGGCAAGGGTCAGAATCCTGCAAAGCAAGCTGTTCCAAGATGAATTTTATGTGTCAGCCGTCTGCCAGAACACAATTGATACCCTCAACAACCTAGAGGGTGACGATAAAACCGGCATAAAACCAAAGCGTTCCAAGTATATTCACAAGTTTGACAGCATATCCTATCCGTTATTAAAGATGGAGCTAACGGGAGCCAGAAACTACTTGCCACAGGAAAATGTCCGGCCACACTTAATACATTGCGGAGTTGATTGATACTTATGGCTAAGTCAAACGACTATAGAAAGGCAGCTACCGGCTCATCACCTAAGTCTAAGATGAGGTGTGGCGAGGTACGTCGAAGCACTAGAGCCGGTAAAAAGATAATGAAGAAGTACTGCGTGGGCGGAAAAGAAAAGCTAGTTCACGCAGGGGCAAAGGGATATGGCCATAACTACAGCGCCGCTGCTCGTAAGTCTTTCAATGCTAGGCACAATTGCTCTTCCGCTAAAGCAGGCACAGCAAGGCACTTGGCCTGTACTGAACTTTGGAAATCTGGTGGCAGAAAAAAATCAAATCCTAAATCTCGTAAAGGTAAATACTAATGGCAATTAATAACATTAACGACAAGGTCGTCTTAAATCTGGACGACAATGATGGCTTGGCGGATTACTTCTCCATGAAAGAACCAGGAGAAGAATGCACCATGACCATTACGGGCAACCTCGATGAGCAGACAGCAGACCAAGCAGTCCTGTCGATAAACAAAGTCAGCGTTGAGGGCTACGATTCTGGTAAAAAAAAGGACGACGACGAGCTTCCCGTGATGATGATCATGGCAGGAAAGGCAAAGAAAAAGGCAGGAGATTCGTACTAGATGGCATTGAAAATCCAAGAGCGTACAGGGCTTACAGGTTCTGGCGTGGCAAAGGAATCCTTGATGGGTGGACAACACGCAGAGTTGTTAAGTGCTGTCGTTATTTAAATTTCACTCTGGAGGAGTTGGCTGCGTCATGCTGCATACCGTTTTCACAACTGAAGAGATGGATGCACTCAGGAAAAGTTCCCAGCCATGTCGCTCTTTTATTCCACTTCCAAGAGGAGGCACTACTAGAAACACAGTATCCAAGTTATGATAGATTTCGAGATTCTCAAAGAGGCAGGCACAACCAACGAGAGGTTGAGGGAAATGTTTACAGCGAAGCTTCCGCCGAAGCCGATGCTGGATGAGCTTCCCAAAGAGGAACGCAAAAGGATTGAGAAGGACATCGACAACAGGAAAAAGATTGAAGATGTAATTAGCAGTCGTGTCTCTGAACATATCCTGTGGTCATTAAAGAACCACCACCTGTATTCATCAGTTGATCTGGCATGGGATTCAACTCCGATCACCAGACAAATAGTTCCGCTAGTGTTGTATGCTCAGAAGAGAATCAACATGGAAGCCTGTGTTAAGGAACTTGGTAAACTAAAGAACACCAGTCAGTACGTTAAGAAGGATGCCAAGGGCAGCGTTGTCGGCATCAACTTGCCTAAATTTTTCGAGGTAAACATCAACCTCATTAGATCGTTTGTTACCCGACGACTAGCCGCACAAAGCAACAGGTTCAACAACCTGTATCCATTCTTTAAGTACGAGGCTAGAACCACAGAGCCAGCCGGTAAATTAAGGGCTGATGTACTGAGCCAGCGCATCGATGTGATGGCAGATCAGTACAACTACCGGCACTTCCAGACCCAGCTTATAAGGGACATGTTCCTCTACGGACACTCAGTAGCATTCCCAAGAGCAGCATGGGAAAGAGACGTGCATTGGGAACAGACTCCTATTGCAGAGCAGTACGCTACCGAGGGTACGATGACCAAGAAGCGTACTAAGATAGTCAGGGAAGGCGTAAGCTGGGTCGCTCCTCACCCAACAAGAACCTTCTATGATTTCAACTATCCCCTAGCCAGCCTCAACACAGATACTGGCTGTGAGTATGTGGGGTTCTGGGACATATGCCGATTCGGTGACATCTTAGAGAATCCTAACTACTTTAATAGGGACGAGGTTGGGTTTAGCTCTGGGCAAATAGGATTGTTCAGTCGGTATGCTAATTACTTTAACCAGTACTACACAACAATCACTCCCCCCACGCAAAAGGATGACCTGACCAGCTTCAATGACAGGAAGAATCAAGTCGGCCACTATGGTGGGGAAGAGAAAGACACGTCGGTATTCATCACAGAATACTTTGTTAAGATCATACCCAAGGATTACGGGATAGGTACTTACCCGTTCCCTGTGTGGGTACACCTCAAGGTTGCTGGAGAATACACGGTTGTTTACGCAGAGATACTGCCAAGCGCACCGGCTTCGGTGTTCTCATTTAACGAGAACGACTCACGTTTGCTGAACATATCCGTGGCACACGAACTGATGCCATTCCAAGATCAATTGACCAACCTGTTCAGCCAGCTACTTGAAACCGCAAAGGCAGACCTGTTCTCTGTCGCCATAATTAACTCAGACTTATGGCCGGACAATGACGAGGGTCATAAGGCTTTAGAGGATTTCCGCAATACCATGAAGGGCGAGAACTTCTACGCCTCTACTCATGCGTTGGATGCCAGCTTCAGCAAGCTGCAAGACTTGGGCATAGACCCAACAGCAGACAACATATTTAAGGTTGTCAGGAGTCAGCCCAATGGGAACCTGACAAACATATTCAACTCAATCACACAGCTACTCGCTATGGCTGAGAGGCTGATGGCTTTGTCTCCGCAAGAGCAAGGTCAGCCAGCGCCAAGGGAAATCTCTGCAACCGAGGTGCTATCCATTAGCAACACAACCGACAGCGTTTACACATTCATATCCGATGCCATCGATGAAGGGCGAGCCAGCATGAAGCGTGTCCTTTACGAGTCGCTAATATCATGTGGCAGCAATTCAATTCACCTTCCAGTTCTTGGGCGGTACACAAGAAATATAATTGAAAGAGCAGGATTTGAGGTGGAGATGGGCGACGGAGATTTGATGGACCCTGACATGGAGCGTAGGTACACCGTCATAGGAAGCAAGCGAGCCTTGTGCCATGACTACATATTTACGAGCCGCGACGGCAGCGAAAGAGCAAGCAACTCACAGGCTGCTAATGTTCTGGTGCAACTTATACAGGTACTCAATCAGCCACAGGTTCTTGGAGCTATCGGCAAGGAGAAATACTTTGAGATTATCAATGAGATATTCCGCCTGAGTGGCGCGGGAGTAGACTTAAAGCTAGAGCTAACTCCTGGTGACAATGACAGTATGACAGCACCAGATGATCAGACGCAGGCTGCACTTCAACAGTTCGGCCAAGCGATTCAGAAAAACAGCGCAGACATACAGGCAATAGTGCAAGCCATACAAGGGCCGGAGCAACCCGTGCAGGCTATGCAGTAATTTATGGCAACAGTAGCAGAACAAACAGAGACAAATGAACTACAGCAAACCGAAGAGCAAGAAGGGCAGCATGTACAAGAGCAGCAGCCCGAAGCCGAAGAGCAGCAAACCCAAGCCGAAGAGCCGGAAGAAATAGGGTCAATTCACGACGACCCTTTACTGAGTTCTTTGTATGAAGACCTTGGCTTAATATCTAAACCCGAAGAGGTAGAGATAGAACAAGTCGAGGAACCTCAACCCGAAGAACCAGAGCCGGAGCCGGAGCCGGAGCCGGAACAGGCCAGTCAGGACGACGAGCCTGACCAACCGGAGCCGGAGCCAGAGCAAGAACCCAAACGAAACAAGACGTTTGAGGTTAAACCTCCTGTTACCCAAACGGATGTTAGGGATGCGGTGCGTGAAGAGTTTGAGAAGTTCAAGCTACCTCAACAAACTCCAGAGCCAGAACCACAACCAGAGCAGCCTGTAGACTCTTACGAGGACACTCTTCTCGACGAGCAGCGTGATGAACTTGCCTTAGCTAGATACGCCGAAAGCAAGATGCCCGACAAGTATAACAAGATGGGCAAAAAGCTGTTAGACTTCTATAAAAAGCTCGATGCTTATGCAGAGAATGCACAGCAAGATCCTGACAGAACTCTAGATCATAACGATGAAGAGTTAATGCAGTTCATCGAGGATAATAAGCCCACCATTTCTGCATCTGAAACCAAGAAGCTGGAGAAAATGATGTGGAAAGAGGAAGCCCTTGAGGAAGCCCGTAAGGAAACTCAGAAAGACCGGCAGGATTTTGAGCGTAAGCTCCATGAGCTAGAAGCAAGGCCGAAGATTAATGAAACGATAAAAGAGTTTGAGTCTAGCCTGCCTGCAATGGTTCCCGATGAGATAGGAGATTTGATTCGTGATGCCGGATTAGACAAGGCCGAGAAGGAAAGCCCTTATGAGGTGTCCATCATTAAGGAGAAGATGGCTAGTGCCACCAACCTTGCCAAAGAATACTTAAACATAAGTAACGGCATCAAAGATTTTGATGGGAACAATAACAACCACTCTTGGTTGTTAAGTTTCATCAACAATCAAGCTGAGTACTTTGCGAAAAATGGTGGCAACGATCTGGTCAGGCAGGATTCGTATGGCAACAAGGCAAACTTTGTTACACCTACTGAATACGCAGGGCTTGCAGGAAAAGGACAAACGTCTGGCAAATGGACATTCACTAGCGACGACGTTCTTAAAATGCTTGGGGCTAATGCCATTAAAGAAGCGCAAGACACCATAAAAACTGAGGAAGAACGGTTAACTAGGATGGGTTTTGTTCGTCAAAAGAAATCACCCGCCGCAGAACCGAAGAAAAAAACCAAGCAAGCAGCCGAAGCAAAGCCAATTACTCCACCCAAATCAAAGTCTAGTGCAGGCCCAGGTGCTGCTGATAGTGCAGCAATAGAGGAGCCTCCTCCTGTTGGTGGCGACATTATTGACATACTGAATATGAAAGAGTGATTCCGCACAACAGCGGATAAATAATTTATAGGCTAAAATAAATTCATTTAGCCTACATTTTATAAACTTTTTTGGCGGGTCATATACCGTCCTGTAAATTGATTTCAACCTTCTAGTAAGGGAAACCATTAAAAGTATAGGACTAAATTATGGCACTCAGTAATATTGTAAGCAACGTATCCTCGGATGGAAGTGGCACAAGGACACTCCCCACGGATAATTGCACCCCACGCGCCTTAATTGTCGATGATAGCTGCGGCTGCACCCTTACCAAGGCCAGCTTCAAAGCTATGACTAAAGACATGTTTGAGGCTCAAGGTATGGACGAAGTCGGCATGGCCCGAATCATCGCCCAGACTAAAGAGGCTCGACTAGCAGGCGCACAAGAGCGGACATTAACTGATCTTCTCTTGAGTCGGCACGTCTCATTGCCCACGGCAAAGGGAGGTGGAAGCGAATCGATCATTGCACCATTCAGCTTGGTTCCACGTCGCAACACAGTTAACCCGAATTACTTCCAAGTATATGCTGGGTCTGTTCCTGCGACAGGTGATGCAGCTATTGCATCTGGCGGAACTGCAATTGATGCAACTGCAACAACAGGGGCTGGCGCTGCTCTTCCAATGGAAGGGAGTTCTAATGCTGGCATCGCAAACACGTTTGCTTGGACAATCAAGGTTTACCTTGGGCCAGACCCAGGAAGTGGTATCACCAAGCAGAACTTTAACAAGAGTTCCGTTGATAATCTTGGCCGTTTCTTCCTTCCTGGTATGTTCATCATGGTTGAAACAAATGGTAACGGAATTTACCAAGGGCCGGGTGCTGACTCTGATAGTTACAGCGTTCAGATGGAGGTTATCGGTGCTAAGTCGCTAACAAACCAGACTGTGAACGGTGTTGCTGGATACGAAGCAGCCGAGGTTATTGTTAAGCCCAGCGTAGATAAAGATACATGGGCTGGCTATAACGGTACTGGCCCGTTGAACTCTGGTACTGCCGCTGAGAAATTACTCAAGCAAAAGCATCAGCCAATCGCTGGCACTTTGTCTATCTTGGCTAACTCTGTCAGCGACTACGAGAAGTGGTGCGAACAAGGCCCAGCCATCAACGACTTAAACCTTGTTGAATATTGGCAACAAACGATGCGGTGGACGCATTGTTACAACGACGAGTACTTGAAGGCTCTTGAAGCTCCTTATGCTTCGGACTGGTTCAAGAACTTCCGCAGCCTTCCACTTGCACAGCAACGCAAGCAGCAGGAGATGCTACACGAACGCTCGTTTTATAACACCGTCTTCTACGGACAGGCTATAAACGATAAGCAAACCGTTAATGGTTATACCGATCTGCCAAAGGTCTATGACTCAGCAGATGCCACCTGTCACCTAGAGTACAAGGCCAACACGCTTGGTATTCGCACACAGCTTAATGAGTGCGGACGTGTACATCCTGGTGCAAATGCTGCCTTAAATATCGACACGATTCTTGAAGCTGCTTACGCAGTCAAGAGAGAGCGTGAGAATACAGCAGGCACGGTTGACACCATCGATGCCATGACCGACAGGTTCACGGCTGCTAAGATTCACGACATAATGATCAAGTACTACAAGGCTAAATATAGTGCTGACATTACGTTGTTTATCCAAGCTGGTCAGAAACTGACGGATAGTGTGACCGGCAAGGTTGCCTACACCTACAACAAGTACGACATTCCAGATCATGGCCTGAGTTTAGCGGTGTTCACCGATCCGTACTTTGATGATCGTTTGACTGCCACTACAGGTGCGCCAACGTCTCTTGCCGCCGGTATAAAAACCCGCGCACGGACGTTCTGGATGATCGACTGGTCTGATATTGCTATTAATATCATCAAGACCAACAGCGTTCGTCGTCAGACTGATGTGGACAATGACATCTACAACTGTGTCATTCAGCCAAACGTCAATCACTACATCTTGAACTCCAAGACTTTTGAAGTTCGGGTTGGCAATCCAAATCGCCACGTTGTGATTGAGAACTTCACGGACGGGTGTCCGACCCTGACTGTTGCAGGGTGCGACCTGTCTTAAAGTAATCACCAAGGGCGGGGGGGCTAGTCTCCCTCGCCCTATATTTGTAATATTATGGCACAGATAAAATCAACTGACACGTTCACGGACGTTAAAGATCACATTCAAAAAGGTAGAATCCTTTCCAAAGGAGCAAACCTTACTATTGCGAGTGGAGCTATTACTGTTACGGATTCATACCACATTGTTGACGGCGAAGGGGCAACCGATGATGCATTAACTGACATCAACGGAGGCAAACAAGCTGGCCAGATACTTGTGTTGCAGTCGGCTGATAATAACAACAACATTACAGTCACCCACAATACAGCAAAGCTATGCCTAAACGGTGCAGCTAACTTTGTTTTGAATACGAACATCGATACGCTTACTTTAATGTACGATGGAGCAAAATGGGTTCAGATAGCCTCGTCCAATAACTACGACGACTAATTTCTCTGCTAACTGCTCGCCATTTGGGGTAGGGAGGAAACTCCCTGCCCCATTTTTCCTTTGACCCACCCTTATGCAGGAGTACTTTAGGAGTTATGGCAGAAAAGCATTATGGCATTGCCAACGCGAACAGGCTAATTGAGGTCAATGGAGTCGCCTTGAGGTTCACTCCATATGAACACAGCGCGGGTGCTTATACCGGATTCTATTCCACATCTAACACACAGGAACAAAAGTCTTTGGATGATCTTGTTAAGACCAAAGAGATTTTTGTTATGACTGGAGAGGAAATAGAAAACATTAAAAAAAAAGCACCAAGCTTGCGAAGCTCAACAGTTTCTCCGGCCCAACCCCCACCAGTAGAGGATGCGGTAGCTGTGGCAGAAAATAAAGAGCTACCCGATGTTGAAGATATTCTTGCGGTAGAGAAAGTGGCGAAGCCGGTAGTTAAAAAAAGAGGGCGTAACAAAAGCACATGACTTGGAGCGAGTTTAAAACTGACGTTAAAACATTACTAACCGTCGATGCCAACCGTCTTGGTGCTACAGATTTTACTAATCGTTTTATCTTAGCCGGAACAGAGTCTGTCTTATCACACGTTCCTTTTTACAGGGCGGTCAACACAACTCGTTACAACAATACCGCCCCAACTGGAATCAAACCGTTAACCACAGAGGGCAACGCATCTGCTGGTGTCCTGCCAGAGCAGGCAAACGTCATACAGGCGTGGGTAATTACTGACGCAGATGGTGATCCATCAGTAACCGATAGCTCAGATTCTGAATGCGTCAGGTATCCCTTGATTTCATACAGCTATTCAAATCGACAGGATTTAATATGCGACACCCCCGTCATGGAAAGATCACAAGGGTATATGGCTATCGGAAAAGCCGGTGACTTCTTTGTCTATCCAAGACTAATTGACTCAGAGATTCTTGAGCTAACATGGGAGGGTGAAAGAGCTAATCACCAGGATTCAGACAAGGTTCCATATGACTCTCCTGTTGCAGAGTGCGTGGCTGAATATGTAAAGGCGCACGTCAAGAGAGAGGTCGATCACGACTTAAAACTTTATGAGAGTTACTTAGCTTCGTTTCGTCGCAAGCGACGTGACCTTTATTTGAACACACGTTCAAGAACCCACATCCGCAAACAGGATGGCACGGGTAGAATTTTTACAACTCTATGTACAGAAACAGAGGTAGAAACCAGCAATTGCTAAAATGAGTGCTTTAATCACAACGACAGATGTAGGCGGTAGTCCAGATGTACCAGACGCAACCGTAACAACTAAATGGAAACAATACCTATGGGTAAGGCAAGTTGGTTCGTCAGCAGTTCCAAAGGTTTATGTTTGGAATGACTTCGCAACAAGTGATGCCACCTATTTAAAGTGGCAGGAGAAAGCTGACGTAAGTGCTGGGTCAATAGTCAACTCGCAGATCAGTAATAGTGCTGCGATTGCTGGTAGTAAGCTCGACCTGACAAACACAATTGTTAACGCTGACATCAACTCATCAGCGGCTATTGATTCATCCAAGCTGGCTACGGTTCCTTACGCAAAGCTGAACCTGTCTGGCGCTGTGACTAATGCGGACTTAGCTGGCAGCATCAGTCAGGATAAACTTGCTGGAAGCATTGGCATTGGAAAGTTGAGCCTGACAAGTAGTATCACCAATAGCCACATCAATGGCTCTGCGGCAATAGACTCATCGAAGCTTGCCACTATTCCTTACTCGAAACTTACTCTTTCAAACTCAATTACAAACAATGACGTAGCAACAACTGCTGCTATTAGTTACAACAAGTTATCTGTATCAGATGGCGACATCCCGTTTGCAAAGCTGTCGATTAGTAATGGTGACATCAGTAACTTAAAAATCGACAAGCTTTACGAAAAGAGACTGGCGATTCAGACATCACACTCGTCAAGTGGTTCAACCCTGCAAGTGCCGGATGCTGCCAAACAGTTGGACGGTATTTACAGGGGAGTGTTATCAAGCTCTGGTGACCAATCAATTGTCCTGCCTGACTTAAAGAAGTTTAACGTAAAGATTAATAACGCCAACGGTTATTCCAATGGAGCGACAAGTCTTACTGTTGATGCGTTACCTCAAGCATTGTACGCCGGTCAGGTTGTGACATTTACAAATGACGCCACCTTTACTTTATCTGCTAACGCTAGTGCGGATGCCACTACAATTACAGGAAAGCTCGTTGCATCATCGACGGTAGTCAATGACAGCTTGGGATATGTTTACGACGGAACAAGCTTCAGACTTTCTATCTTTAAAGGCGGCACAGGAGGCAAGGTTGACATACGGATAGCCGGACATATTCCATCTGCTGGCACATATTCTGGGTCGAACCTGACGCTAACTCTTCCGGCTGGTCACGGTATACTGACAAGCGACAAGGTCACCGTGACTGGAATGACACCTGACTACTACAACGTGGTTAAGGCACAGGTCACCAACGCTACTGACACCCAGATAACCTATGTGAATCAGTCCAGCACCACACCGGCTGCTAATGCTACCGGCTTTGGATTAGTACGAAGATCAGAGAAGTTGGTCAACAACTCCACCGGAGTTCTTGCTGACTCAATAACTGTTATTCCTACGACTGCTGCTAATGAAAATAAAAAGATTGTTATTCATTGTATCGCTGACTCAAACAAAGGCGATGGGCAATGGTTGATTGGTGGCATTCCGTCATACTCATCCACTACGTTGCAGGCTGAATCTGGCGAAACCTTTTCTAAATCTGTTAAGAAGGATTTACCTACCTCAACCAAGGTGTTTAAGACGGGTAGTTCTGAAGCTGAAAGTGTAGGGTCAGGCAAAACTGTTACTGTTGCCTCTAATCATGGAGACACCGCAGCAATTGGAGACAAAATCCTTTTTGAAGGGGGAGGCATCCTTACATTAACTGGCGCGGTATCCGCATCACAGACTAGCCTTCTAGGAACTATCTCTGGCTTTGGGATTGGGCCAAATGAATTTGGTCACCGCATTCCTCGCATAGACGGAGCTTTGCTTGAGTCGGGGCGTGAATTCAAGACAGCTACCAACATCGTAATGATCGTACCGTAATGCCTCGCTACCGGAGTGTAACAATCAAGCCAAGCCAAGGTGGACGACTCTTATCCAGAGTTTCCGAAGCCGAGGCTGGCATTGAGAATTATACTGTAAAGCGAGACTGGCGGCGTGACTTAGATCGAGAAAAAAAACGAGAGGGTTACGATTGGTTCTGGGGTAACCAAAGCAGAAGCCTTGACGGTCAGCAATATCCTGGGGGCGAAGGCGTCTCTGAGGAGATCACATTCATTCACTCTGCGAGACGACCTAACGGAAAGACCGCGCTACTTGCTGGCAGCGCAACAAAGCTGTACAGGTTCCTGTCATCCAATGAGGGGTATGCGACAGATTACGCCGAGGATTATACTGAAACAATCAGCGGCAACTGGACAGAGATAGGCAGCGGGTTTAGTTCAACGGGAAACAGGTGGGAGGCTGTAAATATAAACGGCTACACCGTGTTTAATAACGGCGTTGATCTACCCCACTTGTACCGACTTGAGTGGGACAAGGCAGAGCCTATACATGAGATGCGTGAACAAGGCATCAGTAGTGTTGGGACAATCGCAGCATACAATGGAATATTAATGTGTGCTGACGTGTCTGAGATTTCTCAAACCAATCTCGACACTTTGATGTCACCGAATACAGCAACTGGTGTGACGGCAGCGCAGGAGGGTTCAGTCTTCAGCCAGCCAACAGTTGCCAGCATGGCAGCTAATGCTACCGATGTTGTTGCATCAACATCGATGTTCACGCCCAGCGATGTAGGTAAATCCATCCGCTTCACTAATGGCTTTAAGACCACAATCGTTGGTGGTTCCGGCACAACGGTACAGGTAGATACGGCTCCGACATCTGCAATAGAAAACCTCGCCTTCTTCCTTATAGATAACAGGGAAAATTATGGATCTTATACAGTTCGTTGTTTTCCTGGTTATTTCACGGAAAGCATGGTTGGGTTGAAAATGCTGTTCGACTCTGGGGAAGTCAGGACGATAACAAAGTTCATCGATGGTCAGACAGCTATGGTCGATCTTGACTCTCCAATTGCTGATGGAACTTTTAAATTAGAAAACCCAGATTCGTACAAAGCTTACACCGGCAACACAACTAGGCGGCAGTACCGATTAGCGTGGAGTTTGCCTGACTATCCCGATGAGTGGGGAGTTGTGCTGTCAGGTTCGATCACCAAGGGTGACGATAAGCTCACGTTGAAGTGGCCTGCGAAGTCCATAAAAACCGGCGACAGCTTGACGATTACTGGGGCTGGAGTAAATGGCGGGAACTTGGTGGCTACTGTACAGTTTATTTCAGTTGCTGGCGCACAGTTAACTCTTGATAAGACAGCCGACACCTCGGTAACAAGCGCGACAGTTCAGCCAACGACAGCTATCGGCAGCATCATTGGATTTGATGACATCCAAGATGACGGAAGCGGCATTCTTAAAATGGCAGAGTTGCAGGGCAACTTGGTGGTCTACAGGGACACATCGATTTTCTTATTCCAATTTACAGGCAACACCGCCAGTCCCTTTAATGTAACCAAACTGGCAATCCCTTCCGGTAAATCTCTCTACTACCGGCACACGCTTGTTAACATCAATGGGCGTGAACATGTGTATGCTGGTCGATCTGGCTTCTACGAGTTCGATCTTTCATCTCGCATACCAAGAGCAATCCCAGCGGCGGATGCTGTGTCTGATAAGTTTTTTAATACAGCGAAAATTGAGGACACCGAGAAAATCTTTTCAGTTCACAATACGCCTACTCAGGAGGTTTGGGTTATCGGAACAGGAACAGATGACAGGTGTCTGTGCTACGACTACAAATACGACACATTCTCTACCACAAATATTCCAGCCACAGCCGCAGCAAGCGTGAAGAAACCGGAGACTGAGTTGGTTAATGAGGAATCAGAAGACTGGTTTGTTTTTGGTGACACCAACGGAGTGGTGTTTACTTATGGCAAGGTAGACAAAGAGTTAAAATGGGGTGACGACTCGACAGTAGGTAAATCAATTTACTATCGGCGGATTAACTCTGCCAAAGAAAAGTACGATAGCATTTTAAAGTTTGGGTTGTACAACTTTGGGAACGCATTAGACGAAAAGGATTTGCGAGGTTATGTGCTGCATCTAAGCAGCAAGACACCAGGAAATCCAGAGGTCACAGTAAAAATTTATGGAACGAGAAACGAAGCTGAAGACACCACGCTGCTGGGAAGCCAGACGCTTACAGAGGCTGAAACAAAGAGCCTTATCGCGTGTTATTTTAGACAACATTTGTTTCAAGACGAAATACAAGCAAGCGGCATGATCGATGTTCAATTTAGTGGAAGAACTTTTGATGCTGCAAGCATAGATACTGAATCATTAATAAGGAAATCATAATGCCAATTGTAGATTTAAATTACAGGAAAGACCAAACTACTGCATTAACCTCTACTCAGGTTGATCGGAACTTTGAGTTGGTGCAGGACTTTACCAACGGGCTTGAGACTCTGTACAACACAGCGTTCAACCAAGACGGTTCATTTAAGGTTCCAGTTACCGCAACCAACATACAATCCGATTCGCATTTCTACGCAGAAGACACGTCAAGTAACGATGATTATGCAATCACTTTGTCGCCTGCTATCACAGCGTACAAAGACGGAATGGTTGTTGCCTTTAAGGCCAAGACTACGAATACGGGTGCTGCTTCACTCAACGTAAATTCAGTAGGTGCAAAAAGTATATTTAAACGAAAAGATATTCCGCTTGAGGATGGTGATATTGTTGCCGGTCAGATTGTAGAAGCTCGGTACAACTCAACAACGGATGGATTTGAAGTCACTACACCATTATCCAATCAGCTTGGTTTAAAGACCGGAACCAAGGGGCAAAAAATTAGAGTAGATGATGAGGGTAAAATAGAATTTTACACACCGACCTTGGCGTCTGCTGAGTTCTCTTCACATGCTACTCCATACTGGGCAGGCATTAAGGGGCAAGTTTTATTTGGGACTGACAAGGAAGCCGATACCTCTCTGTCCGCAACGGCAGGGACAGCCACTCAATTTAGTGGGAATTCAGATGCTACGAATCCAATTACAGGTGTGGAATTGTTATTCCCAGACGTGGGTTATCCTCAAAATAGCGCAGCTAATAGATATTATGAGGCTACTTTTGATGATGATAAAAGCGCAACTGCCGGTGGGGTTCCAATTGCTGAGACATCTGGGTTGATGCTTTTAATTCAGCATTATGGGTATGATGGAATTTTCGGGTCTGTGAATATATTCAGTCCAACGATTGCTGCCGGAGGAAAATACATTCCAATATACGCTCACGAAACTGGGGATTGGACAACCACCGGAAAAGGAGTTCATTCCGCTATTGTTGTTTGCCCTAGATTTGACGCTCATACATATAAGTTTAAAATAATTACCTCTAATAATGCCGGTTCACACTACACCGCATTTAAAATACTGGGTCATTATTAATTTTGGATATTACTCTGCGAATTGCTGACGGTTTCGCCCCTAACGCAGATCAGATTAGGGAGGAAATATTGTCCGCAAATTTCACGGACGAAGTTGGCCCAGACGGTTACAACTACACAGGTATCTGCCTAGAAAACCAACCTGACCTAACCAAAGAGATTGCTGCGCTTGTTGGGTTTGATGTTGAAATAAAACTCTCATGCTTTCGGGTAAGTTATGAAAAAGAAATGCCGCATAACCATGTGCATTCTGATGGGATATGCGCCAAATACGCAGGCATACTTTACCTAAACCCAAACCATCAACGCAGAGGAGGTACTGCCTTTTGGAGGCATAAGGTAGGCGGATGGGATTCATTGCCAACCGATGACGAGCTAATAAAAGACGGCAGAGATCCAGTTGAATTTAATTTGGATATGGTCGAGGAGTGGCAGCGCAGAGATCAATGGGCCATGTGTGGATTTGCCGAGATGAAATTCAACAGGTTCATAACCTATCCCACAAAAATGTTTCACAGTCGTTACCCGCACGAAGCCTTCGGCACTACACTCTCGGATGGCAGACTAATATGGACAGTATTTTATGATCGTAAGGGAAGCGAATGATGACGACTACAAACAGTTAGACAGCCTTTGCCAAAAATTCTTCAAAGAGGGCGGTCTAAAAGGAGTACCAAATAACTTTTCCGCAGGACTGAGGAAACATGTGGATGCAGGCTTCGCCCTGTGCCTTGTCCTTGTTCGCGATGGTGTAGTGCTGGGTACAATTGGCAGCATGATTAGTGAAGACTTTATAACAGGCGATCTGATCTGCACCGAAATGTTCTGGTACGTCGAACCTCAATACAGGCGTCATGGCATTCGATTACACAAGGCGCTGGAAGCGGAGGCAAAAAATCGCGGGTGTGAACGAATTTACATGGTACATTTAGCAAAGCTAAAGGCTGATAAACTAGAACGATATTATAAGAGATGTGGCTACGAACCTTTAGAAATTTTTTACAGCAAAGAGTTAACATGAGAAAGGCATTAACATGGCAGCGGTAACAGCAGGGGTAATAGGCGCTGGGGCAGCGGTAGCTGGTTCAGTTAGAGCAGGCAAGGAGGCTAAGAAGGGGCGACGTGCCGCCAGAGATTCCGCCGCCGCTGATAGAGAGTTTAATTACAGAATGTTTCAAGAGGGCCGAGGCTCTAAGGGTAGTGCCAAACTTCCTCTTTACATGAAGGATTCCAGCGGACGACTAATCGAGCCAATAGCAGGAACGCAAGCCGCCGATATCTTTTCTATACCCCTCGACAAAACTCCCAGAGAAAGACTCAAGGAGTTTGAAGATATTTATGCTGCCGAAGAACCATTGCGTCAGCAGGGCATGGACACTTTGCGAGGCATCTATGAAGGCGAAGGTGGGGTTAGTGATTATGAAAGGAGACGGTTGCAGAATGTTGCCCCAGTATCTGAAGCTGAAAGGCAGCAGGCGCAAACCATAGGTCAATCTGCTGAGTTGGCATTAGCCCAGCAACTTAACGCACAACGTGCAAGAGATGCTATGGCTGGAATATCCGGCAGAGCTAACCTTGGTTCACAATTGGCAAGTGCTACGATTAGGCAAAACGCAGCGCAGCAGCAGGCTGGTGCATTGGCAGATGCTAACCTAGCAGATGCTCGTCGTAATGCTGCGATTTCAGAGGATGCATATCGGATGCAGTTGGACAATCCGCAGTTGGCAGATTCGATTGCAGCCATGCGAATAGCCTCACAGCAGCAACCTTACAATCAGTTAGTGGAACAAGCAGGGCGACAATACTCCGTGTTACAGCCATTTGAGATAGCACCAGGAACATTTAAGGCTTCGCCGTTGCCGTCTCCTGCGGTTGACACGTCAGGTTCAGCAATACTCGGAGGCATATCTGGTGCAGCAAATGCGTTCGGCCAGTACGCTCGCAACAAGCAGATGATGGACATGCTGAATCAGCAGCAATTTATGAGACAGCCAACATACTACGGCACAAACCCAGATGGTACTAACGTCACCTCTGGTCAAGCCGAAGTTGGCACAGGTTTTGACTTTGGTTCAATATAACAACGCCAACCAGTAACAAGCATTATGGCTACTGAAAAAGAAGTTTTTGAAATGGCAAGACAGGGTGTGCAGCAGGCTGCTGCCCCCTTGGTGGGAATGATGTCGGACAGGGTTGCCATGAAGGCTCAAGAAATAGACCGGCAACGCAAATTAGCTGACGACCAACGACGTAGGGACGAGGCACGGCAGGATTGGATTGAAAAATTCAACATGCAAACCGCCGCTGCGAAAGAAGCAGCCAAGGTTTCAAGGGACTTTGCGAAGTCAGAACGTATTGCTAAAACCGAGGCTGCGAAAGAAGCAGCCGAGGCTACAAGGAATTTTCAGCGAACGGAATCGGATTGGAACTTCTACCGGAACCGCATGGTTGAGCTTCAAGACAGGGGTTTTGCTATTCAGCAGGATGAAAAGGAGATGCGACTCAAGGCTGCTCAGTACGGGATGGTAAATGCTAATGAAGCTTCTATCGAAGATGTTTATAAGCACATCTATGATAATGCCCCAGAGGAGTTGGAGAAATTTAAGAAACGTCAGCGAGATGCTTTCACCGCATTGAATCCTGAAATCCATCAAAACTATGAAAACTTATCTGAGCAACGAAATGCAATCTATGGGCAAATCGGTGAGTTAATTAGAAATAGTTCCGGCCCAACTGAGGACGAAATACTGAAGAGCCTTTTACCTAGATTAATTGCCGACCCAATTTTCAAATTAAACGAAACGGATATTGAGACAATTAGGACTGAGGGACTGGCGGGTTTGGCTAGACTTATTCAGAATGATGACGCAGCGCAACAACAACTAGGAACTTTGATGAAACAAGTTTCAGAAGAGGTTGGTGACGCAAAATCAAAACAAGTTTCAAATGATATTTCATTACTGATGGAGCAAGTGCGAGTAATTGATTCCAATATGAAAAGGATAGAAACGGTGAATCCATCTATCGGCCTTGAATCTACAACTGTAATTAATGCAAGAACTTCGCGAAATTTCTTAAATAATCGAAACCAAGATACTGTTCAGACAGGGAGGTTCAATTTACCTCCGCAAGGTGGGGCTACTCCGGCAGTAACTCCACCTCCTGCTCCGGTGACTCCGGCAACCCCGACAAATCAAAGCACAACTCCTCCTCCCGCCTTTACTCCTGCCGCAGCACCTTCCGATGCGGACAGCCCTGCCGCTGGAGGCTTTGGCCCTGCTATCCCTTCTACTCCCACGTTGGACATGAGCCGCTTTGGGCCGTTATCTGATGACACGGATGCTCTGGAAAAAGAACGAACTGATCTTGAAGATAGAGTGCGAGTTCAAAATACCCAGATAAATAAAGCGATTAAAGGAGGTCGGCAACCTTATGGCCCTACAGTAAGAATGAAAGCTGAAAACGAACAGCGAATCAGCGACATCGATAATATGATTTTCCGGTTGAACCAAGACAACATTAGCCCCGTTCCGCTTGAAGGTGGCGACCCAGGATTTAGAGGTGTTGTTTCTGGTAACCCAAAACCACAAGAGACTTCTGATGAAAGGTCGATGCGTATCCGCCGACTCCTAGATGAATCAAACAGGAGAACTCGCGAGGAACTACGCAGATCACCCTTCTACGGCGGCGGTCAATAATGCACGACGATGCCCAACACTTTAGTAGATCATTACCGTTCTCGGTTTCCTGACGATAGCATTAGCGATCAAGGGATTATTGGCGGATTCATTCGCCAGCATGGCGAGTCTGCAATCAAGACACAATACCCTGACGCTTACTCTCAGTTTATAAAACAAAGACGGAAGGATGATGTAGACAGGTATAACCGTGTCAATCCGTCTGGGCTTGGTGGTGAGTGGTGGAAAGCGGCTAAACGCACCACAATAGGGTTAGGTGAAATTTCGTTAGCGGGATTTGGTTTAGGGGCAGAGGCTGTTGGGTGGGAGTCTGCTCGCGACTACCTAATGATGAAGGCAATGGAGCTTGGTCAGGATGCCTCTGATGTATCAATAGCTGCCGCTGAACCAGAATGGGAGGACGTTGATGGTCTTTATGAATCACTACAATATGGAGCCGCAGTCTTTGGTGAAGCAGCGCCATCCTTGGTGGAGTCACTTGCTGTTGCCGGTGCTGGTGCTTTGGTGGGTAGCGGCGCCGCTCCTGGCCCTGGTACTGTTGCTGGCGGGGTGGGCGGATTCTTCGCTAAGAACGCTGTTAAAAATCTTCTCAAGAAAGAGGTTCGCGAACGGGTAAGAGAGAACCTGGAAAAACAGGTGGGGCGAACGCTTACTGATGACGCACTAAAATACACCCTACTTAAAACTGCTTTGTCTGGAAAAGGTGCAGGCAAGGACATGATCAAGGCACAAATGAAAGCCGCTGGCGCGAAGCTGGGCGGCACAGTTGCCACCACCCTAAACAGCTACGGTTTATCCTCCGGTGAAATTTACAACTCGTTAGCAAGCAACCCTAACGTAGACCCAGATGACGCTATGGACATTGCGCTTGTCGGAGGTCTTGTTGCTGCTGTCCCTGACACATTCCTGCCTTCATACATTATGAAGCAGTCAGGGATTGTTGATGCTCTTGCCGGTACTGTTAAAGGGAAGATGGCAAAGGAGCATGTGAAGAGGAGATTTAATGGCTATGTTGGGAGACTAGCCAAGCAGGCTGCTATCACGATTCCGACTGAAGGTGCAACTGAAGGTTTCCAAGAGTTAGTTAACATTGCTGCTGAAAAATACGGAGACAAGACAAGCGAACACTTCAAGGACACGGGGCGACTGTTCGCTCCTATGGATATTTATGATGACCTAACCGATGAGGAAAAAGGTCGAATCGATAGGGCAATAGTAGTTGGCGCTGCCGCCGGAAGCATGGGTGCTGTTGGTGCAGCCACAAGAAGAACGGCAGAGGATACTGATGACACAGACGTAACACCAACAGAGCCAGCAGAGGATGTAGTCGATGAAATTTACGCTCCAACAGATGAGGAGAAAGCAATTATCACAGCCTTGGTTGCTAAGGAGGTAGCTGGAGGTGACGTTAAAAAGGAGCTTACTGATGCCAATGTTTTCAGTAACAGGATTCTGACAAGATTTTATGTTTCTGAGAAAAAAAGGGCTTTAGAAGAACAGGGTTTTCGTTTGGATGCTAAAAAGGATTCAGATGAAAAAGCAGAGGTAGACGAAGACTACATTAACTTCATTAATGAACAAATTATCGTAGTCAAAAACTCAGACCTGTCTCCAAAGATTCGTAAGTACCTACTTGCACAACTCAATGAGAAATTGAGAGCAGCAAAGAAAGGTGCGAAACCTGACGCCACGACATCGATGTCTATGGCTGGCGAGGCAGTCGAAGTTAAGTCGTTACTCGATGAGCAGTTGGGCTTACTGGAACCACAGCCGGAAGCTGAACCTGTAGCTGAAACCCGTGAGCCGATAGCAATGCTGCCGGAGTCAGTCGGGGCGGAAGAAATTCGGAATAGAGAACGAGATCAGAAGTGGCAGAAAGAGGACAACGCCAAGGAAGCTGAGAAATTACAGGCACAGAAAACTGAGGGTGAAAAGAAACTCGCACTTCTTAACGAGCGATTAGCCCAAGCAAAAAAAACCGCTGTGCAAACAGAAGGTGATCGGCGTACCCGTGAAACAAATTTAGCTGCGATTTGGGCAGCCGCTTCTAAATTAGATAGACAAGAGGATAACGCAGCACAAAAAGCTTTTGAAGAGAAGCAGAAGTTTGCAAAAGCTGCTGAGAATTTAAGGCAGAAAAAAGCTAAAGCTGCTGAGAAAATTAAAGCAACAGCAGAAGCACAACAGGAAACCACAGAGGAAGAAACATCTACACAAACCACTCAAGAAACAAAGGAGGCTTTTAACGCCGGTCACGTTGCAGATGAACCAAAGTCTAGCGCACCTGATAAAAGGCTAACGTCAACGGGAGGCATTAAGGTTCCGCCCATCTTTGAAATCACTTCTCAGATACGGGAGAGATTCAAGGGCAAACTTGATTTGTTAGGAAACATTTTAACACAGGGGGCGGGGAAAAAAGAGAAAGGCAAAGGGAAGTCTAAGAGGGATTCAAGACGCATAACTGCATTACTTGAACCAAACAGCGGAGAAGTGTATGCCGTTAAAACATGGAAGGAAGGTGGCAATGTTTGGATGGCATCTGAAGATGGAACCAGAATCAAACTTGAAACAGTAATAGAACAGGGTCTGATTCCTATATTCAGCATACTTACAAAGCCAGATGCGAGTGTTAAAGACTATTCGGTATACCCTAACAGAAATGATTTTGATTCCACAATCGCTCAACAAGTCGCAAACGAAAAAATAGATGCAGAAATTGATACAGAAATTAAACAGCGTCCACCTCAACCTAATTCGGTTAGTGAGAAAGAGGCACAAAGTTTACCTTCAAACAAAAAGGTAAAAGCCTTATTCGACGCAATCGTTCGTGCCGCAGTAGCCAGAGGCTTGAACATTGAAATCTTTCAGAATGAACAGGCGGCAATGGAGGGTGAGTATGGTGCGTATGCTAATGCCTTTAAATTAATTAGGCTGGCACTAGCAGACTCAGCTAATCCGACAAGCGAAACGATACGACTTCTATTGCATGAGGTGGCTCATGCTGTGTTTGCCAATGAGCCGGTTCACATTCGTGAGTCGATTCACTCTGCCATTAACAACATGAGCGACAAGGCACTCCAGCTTGAGGGCTTTACGATGGCTGTACCGGAGGGAGTGAATGAAGCAGAGGTTATCCAAGAGGAACGCTTGGTGGAGACAACCTCGATCAATTTACAACAGGAAGGGTTTGACCCAACCAACGCTCAATCGACAGCGCAGAAACTCTTTAGGTTTCTAAAGGACATTTACTACAGGGCGTCGATGGCAATCCAGCGAGCTACAGGGCTTAACATTGCCAACGATCAGTTACCTCTTCTTTATTTCCAGAACCGCATGAGGATGTTCCTTGCTGGAGACAAGGATGTTTTCAGCTACCTCAGTTTCTTGGGTGGGCCTAAACCAAACCACACAGAAACTGTGGGAATGTCACGCAAGGTGCATGACTCTTCCATAGAAATAGACATCAGCTTTCGAGACAAGTTCGTGGACTATCCAGAGGTCGTCCCTGACAACCAACTTGCTGCAAGGCTTGGCGTCAGACAACGGCCTAGTCCCAGCAGGAGAACCACAGCGCCAGAACCTATCGTCCAGTATGGAGAGGAATACGATAGCGTACAGATGAAGACGGGAGAGGTGTACACTCTCAAGCTCATCGATGACGCTTATCGTAAAATGTACGAGGCATGGCGGGTTAGCGGAGCCACGCCAATGACATACGAGGAGTGGCTGGCTAGTGACATGATGGGCAAGGATGACCCTGCTGTTTTGATTGCTGAGATAAACAGCGAACTGGCAGCTAACGGGCATGAGCAGATAAACCCAGACGATGTAACGAGTGTTAGCCTTGAGCAAAACAAGCAGCTACCGAAAGCCAAGGAGGCTGCTTATGTTCATATCAGAAGCGTCAGGGCCAAGCTGCAAGACAACTACATAAACGGTCAGCAAAACCTAGACCCGTCCAAACCAAAGTCGCTTTCTGAAAAGGTTAAGAAAGCAAAAGAGGCTGTCGTCAAATGGTTGCAGCGATATACCGATGCCGATGTTTCACTCAACCAGATTTACACCATGCTAGATGAGGCTGTCTCTGAACTTCGCGATGACATGCGGCAGATCGGCAACGCATCGAGGCGCAAAGGTGAACTTTATCAGATCATCAAGCAGCTTGAAGGCAAGACGCCAGAGGCGAAGGCTGTTCAGCAAGTTGAAAAGAAATTACTTAAACTTGTCAGGGAAACCAGAGACGGCAAAGGCAACTTCTTCGACATGGTCGAGGCAGCGGCAAGAGTTTTGCAGGACAGAGGAGACACCGAATCACGCTGGAACACTTTAACTGTTACTCAAATAGCTGAGTTACTTGATGCATCTGGTGTTGATATTTTACAGCCTTTAATCAAAGACCGCCAAATGCTGGCGGCTGTAATTGCTATTGCCAAAAAGGATTCACTCGTAATGGATTTACTCTCTCTTCGACGCGATAAAGAGAGAGCCGGAGTTGACGAAATACTCAAAGAGTTTCTGGCGAAAGGGCGAGCAGACGAGAACACGATCAAACATGCTACCAGGAGAATCCCCAGACTTGAGAAAGTTGCGAATCGCATTTTGCTGCAACTGAACACCAAGCAGAAGGCGCTTGAATCTGATCAAAGAGAATTACAAAAACAGACTGAGCGAGTTTTGTTTTGGGATTCGGTAGCTGAAACTATCGATGACACAATGGGTATGCTGGAGGAAGACCTTGGCATAGAGGACGCTGATAAAAACGTACAGGCATTTGCTTTGTACGACGGCGCGAAGATTCCTGTTCCAGCCAGCCCCAACACTTCCATCGAAGACCTTAAAGATCCATCGAAACAAAAGGAAGTATCACTCAAGGCCAGCAAGTTTTCTCAAGATCAAATCCGCAGATACTATCAGCAGATTAAGACGTGGCTAGTAGCCAACGCTGACAAGCCTAAGTCCGCCACCTACCGGCAAATGGAACGTATCGCAGATGAGTTGGCGATTGCCGGTGCTGACCTAATGGACAAGAGCATTAGGCGGGTCGTGGGACAAAAACTTGCTGACTCATTTAGCAAATCATTATTCAGCATAGGCTCTGGAATCTCTCGCTTGATGGGCAGGAGAATTGAGCGTTTCCAAAACGAATGGCAACGCATGGAGAAAGAAGCTGATCTTATTGGCTCACAATGGACGCTCGCAGAAAAAGCGTTGATGAACGAATTGCTAAAAGGGCGGTTCTATAAAATTGATAGGAGACAGGAATTTAGAGAAGACTGGTATCAAAAAGCGTTACAGTTTTTTGAGAAACGCCCAGACCTCCTTAACTTCAGTAAGGATAGTAGGGAGATGCGGCGGAATGCATATAACCAATACCTTAATAGATTATCAGAATCCAATGAGTTTGCTCAGATCATAAAGAATAATGATAAAGTCAGGGATTTGTTTTACAAATACATGGACGCAACTGCGAAGAGTTCTGGTTGGTTTGACCAACAGCGCAGTCGTCTTCGTATCAAGCTCGCGTCTGATCCGAAATATGGATACCTCCGTGAATCAATTGGTGAACCCATATTTACGGTAATGCGGAGACTGTCTGGTCACGCCTCTCTCATCTACGAGATAATGAGAGAAAGCGGGTGGCTGGAAATTAAATCTGACCAACCATTCGATGACACAAGGCCGCTGTTTTCAAAAACAGTCTGGCGGGATTTTGTGAAACCAATCGTGCAGAGAGAAGGACGGTCGATGATCGGCTCTGTACACAGGCCAGATGGGGTTCAAAGATTAGCCAGACGCAGCAGTCTAATCGAAGCATATGAGAACACGGCAGTTAATGAAGCTGGCTTTTATTCGATAAAAGACTTTGCCGAGAAGCTTTACTCTCTTGAAGAAGGCGACCCTACGGACATGGAAGCAAGACAGCAATTCATTGAGCAAACCTTCTCAACATTTAACGACATCTTTCAGACGCTTCACGATCAGAAAAAAGAATTCAATCAAGCCAATAACGACGGAAACATGGGAGTACCAATGCGTGTTCTCATGGATGCCCGAAAGTCTGAGGAACTACCCGCTGAGTTCTTGGAGCATGTGACATTCGATTCACGCACCATGAAGCAGATGGCCAAAGTGATGGCAATGGAATCTCAGTATGGACGTAACATGTCCACAATGATTACTGGGTTTGCCCAGCTAATACAGGAACTATCAGACAAGGCCAAACTCTATGAATCTATTGTTAAGGAAGTAGGTCTTGCTAACCCAAGGGTAGGCAGGGGAGGGAAAACAAAACTAATAAAGGACGAATTTAAGGCGCGTGGTCTGAACTACGATGTTTACAGTCAAGCTACAAAGAATTTGGACTACGCTACTAGCTTGAGAGATCAATGGGTAGCGTTCACTTCAGCAGAAGGTCACGTCTCAACAGAAAACCGCATGGCCCAAGAAGTTGTTGGGACTATGGCAGGAGCCACCGTCCAAGGCTTTGGTACGCTCCTGCTTGATTTGACTGCTCCTATCATTCAAGGCCAAACAAAGATGACAGGAGTAGGCGGTACTAAATTTGCAGCATCGATTTACAAGAAAGCATTTGGCGAGGTGCTAGGTAGCCTGTGGCAGTTGTTCGGAAAGACTCTTGGCTTGAAAGCGGACAACGCAAGGCGTCGTGCAAGGAACGGTTATATTTTTGCAGACGCTCATATGAGGATGCAGGACCAATTTACCAGCGCCTTAAATGAGGTAAACGAAAACGACAGACTCCTGGTCGAAGAGGGAGACACTCCTGTTCAAGCCTTTGGAAAACGAACCAAGCGTGGGTTGCTTAACTTCACTAGAATTATACGAACATTGATAGGTTCTGGAGTTGGCAAATCCAAGCTGGCTGAAAACGATGCAGCTTTCTCAACAGTCAAACCACAAGCTCCGTACACATGGGGGAGTGAGATTGTACACGCTGCTGCGGTGGATGCGTATGTGGAAAAGTTTGAGGCAATACTCTCACGGGCTGTGGAATATTTTCAAAATGCAGAGAACGAGAGTGACTTAACGAATCCTACTTTTGCATTCACTATTAAAAAACACGCTGAAGATTTAGGCTTCGGTAAACGCCTTGGCTTATTCGATAGCTCGCTTGATCTGGAGTATTTTTTAAATGCACTAAACGAACAGGGATTGTCCTTAGAACAACTGGCGAGAGAGTACATTGAAAGATCAAGTGCAGATTCAGAAGCCGCACTTATCACAGACAACAATTTCCACCACCTAGCCGCACTTGCCAACAGGGACATAATGTTGGCAAACAATGTGACTACTCAGTCTAAATTTTTAATCACAGGCAAGGTTGCCCCAGTTCTTCAAAACCTAGTCGGGTGGTCGATCAGAAGAAGCGGCGACTTGATAAGGATGATGAGAAAACCAGGTGGTGAGGGTGAGATGTTTGATAAAAATTGGAGAGACGCAATGATGCGACTCACTTTTGTGATGGTTCCTACAGCGTTAGGCGCTGCTGTAATCAAGGACTGGTGGGATGAAGAGGTGTATGGGAAAAGCCCAAATGTTCTACGCTTCAGAGATGCCCAAACAGCAAGAGATTATTTGTTCACAGCACTTGATAGAACAGCAAGAGTTGGTGTCTTGGGAATTGCCGGAGACGCAGCCAATAGTACTCTAAATGTTCAAACAGGAAGGGGTTTTAGTTTGGATTCGCGGATATACGCTGTGTCTTCCATGTTCCAGTTGGCTGGAGCAGTAAACAATGCTTACACACAGAACTTTGCCAACTATGAGACGGTTTACAGGCCAATGCTTCAAGCATTAGGCGGCTCTGGTTTCCTCCAGAACATGACCACCTACAAGAATTTCTTTGAGACAATTAGCGGTGCTGACCTTGAGATTCAAGAGGATAGAATTGTAGGCCGAATTAATCTTGAGAACATAATTCGATCAGCAGGACGAGGGTCAAAGAACCTCGATGTAAGAATGATGGGGGGAAGCGGGATGCGCTATTTGTCCAACCCAATACGCCCTCACATTAAGGACATGATCACGGCTGCGTACAGCAATGACGCGAGAGACTTCTACAATTCCTACAGACAAGCCTTAGAGGCAGCTAGGTTGGCAGGCAAGGCTGACCCACAGGATTCTGTAGCTCGCAGCTACGGGGCATACAATCCTCTAAGAAAGGTTTTCAAGACTGACCCAACTGAGGGTGAGTACGCTCAGTTACTGTCCAACATGGACAACACCACGGCTCGCACCGTCCGGCAGGGGCTGGATTTGTTTAACAAATATGGCGAGCAGATTGGGTCACGCGCATTCTACGGCAAAGCGGAAAGAAAAAAGAAATCAAGAGGAGTGAAGATGACCGGCAAACTGCCAACCCTTTCTGACTACAGACTGGCAGCTACCCTGCCTAATTTCCGTTGACCCAGAACATACAGAATTTAACCTAATTACATTATGAGTGATTCATTAATTAAAAAACTACCGGCGGTTCACGTTAGTGAGTTTTTAGCTACAGCCACCGCAGTAAGCACAACCGTTGGGGCAACCCAAGTCGTCTCTATAACTGATGTTGTAAACTCAGGAGCAAGTGTATTGGACATTAAAGAGTCTGTTACAGGAGGAGATGTTGCGATGAAAGTTCCGGCAGCTACCGCAGTTTCCCTGCAAGTTCCATTGCGTATGGCTGCGGGTAAAAAGCCATTTGCAAGTGTGGCCGGTGCAACAATCGGATTTATCGTAGAAGGCTGATGCTGAGAAAGCAGTCTAGTCCCGTCATACGCGATACTGGCGACTTGCCCAGTATACCCGTGGATATTGCGAAGGATTATCCGTCGCTGAACAACTGGTGGGACGATTCTGTTTCTGTGATAGATAGGTTGCGTACCGTTAGTGTGGAAATAACAAAACAGGAACTGTTAACAAAGTTAGAGGTTACAGGTGAAGTAGTTGGTACAACTGACGAACAGGAAATAGACAGCAAAGTTATAGGAGGAGGATCATTTTAAATGAGTAACGTACTAAAAATTAAATCACGGCAGTCTGGGGCGGCTGGCGCACCCGCATCTTTAGCCAGGGCTGAGTTAGCTTACAACGAGCAAGACGATACTATTTATATCGGACACGGAAGCGGAACCGACTCGTCTCGCACCAAGAAAGCTATTGGCGGCGTAGGCGCATTTGTCGATAAAGCGTCATCGCAAGTCCTCACTAACAAAGACTTAACGGCAACCAGTAACCAATTCACCGTAGCTACAGCCACTCAGTCAGGCGTTGTTGAGCTTGCAACCGATGCTGAAACTAACACAGGTACAGATCAGTTTCGAGCAGTCACTCCTGCTGGCATAGGAGCATTTACAGGTACAAACAACATTACCACGGTAGGTACTATCAGCACGGGAGTCTGGAGCGGAACTAAACTCGTCGCTGGAAAAGTTCCTAACATCGAAGACCTTACAGTTGGTGGTGATCTTGCGATGGGTGGCAACAAAATCACAGGGTTAGCTGATCCGACCATCGCCAGCGGGGCAGCAACAAAATCCTATGTCGATGCTGCAAGGTCTGGGCTGGATGTTAAGGCATCTGTACGAGTCGCCTCTACAGCAGCTATTTCCGGTTTCCCTGACCTATCATCTGCGCCGACTATAGATGGGATTACGCTACAGGATGGAGACAGGGTTTTAATTAAGGATGAGAGTTCAGCAAGTAACAATGGAATCTGGGTTTGGAATAACTTAGGCAGCGTATTCAGCAGAGCTACAGATTTTGACACCAATACCGAGGTAACTGCTGGAGCTTTTACATTTGTAGAGGAAGGCTCAACTCATGCTGACTCAGGCTGGGTGGTCACAACTAACGACGATATAACTGTTGGCACTACTGGAATTACATGGTCACAGTTTAGTGGGGCAGGACAAATTACAGCCGGTGATGGTGTGCAAAAAAGCGGGAACACATTATCCGTGATGCTGGTTCCTACCGGCGGGTTAGACTTTGCTACTCATGCTGGCAAACAAAAGATTACCGCTAATTATAGTGATGCTAACGCTTTGGGAACTCTTCCTATAGCAAAGGGGGGTACTGGGGCTACAACCGCATCTGCCGCTCTAGCTAATCTCGGTTACACGGGGGCAACTAACGCTAATAATTTCACAATGAATATCAGCAATGATGGTGGAAGCGCAGATGCATTTGCCTCTGGGTCTACATTAAATATAACTGGAGGAAGCGGGATAGGTGTTAACAGATCAAGCAACAGCTTTAGTATAGCAGTAGACACCACATCAGTAGCAACCCTAACGTCAACTCAGACGCTTACGAACAAGACCATAGATTGTGGAACTTTCTAGATGTCCAATACGATTCAGATTAAGCGCAATACCAGCGGCGCACCTAGTAGTTTAGACGCTGGCGAGTTAGCAGTTAATCTCACAGACAAGAAGCTCTGGGTCGGCAATAATGCTGGCGATGGCGTACTTCATCTAAACGACCACCTCCCACTTGCTGGCGGCACACTCACGGGCAGTCTTACTGGAACTGACGCAAACTTTGAACGCAGTTTAGGTAACAGCCAACCAACAGATACCACATCCAGTATATACTTAAAA
>Ga0160423_10000081_pt1 | contig 63366 bp, 59 predicted proteins | sample CRUFie14St8metaG_FD_108191 | JGI IMG/M metagenome (GOLD analysis project Ga0160423, IMG submission 108191) | Marine microbial communities from the Costa Rica Dome - CRUD Field 142mm St8 metaG | ecosystem: Environmental > Aquatic > Marine > Oceanic > Photic zone | place: Costa Rica: the Eastern...
AAATAATAATTTAAAGTTATCAAGTGACTCAATTAAAGCATGCATCAAAAATAAAAGTAAAATCAAAAAATTATCATCAGAGAGAGTTCAAAATGAATTTTTTAAAATTCTAAATTCATCAAACCCATATTTTATAATTAGCATTATGAGGAAAATAGAAATTCTTGATCTTTTATTTGAGCATAAAGTTGAAACTAAAATTTTTAAAAAATTACTATTAATTGACAAAGAAAATTCTTTTTCAAAAAATCATATTTTAAGATTTGCATCTTTGGCTCTAAATAATAAAAAAATCAATTCAAATAATTTGCAAATGTTTAATTTTTCAAAAAAAGAGAGAAAAGAGTTATACCTCCTAACGAATCAAGAATTTGAAATTCATAATAAATTGAATAAATCGGATATTAAAAAAATTTTATACTCTATAGAAAGAAAAACACTCAAGGATATGGCTAAGCTTTCTTGGGCTTTAAGCAATAATAGAGTAACAAACAAAAATTGGAAAAATGTTCTTAACCAAATAGATAAAGTTGCAATACCTATTTTTCCATTAAAAGCTAAGGATATATTAGATTATGGATTAGAGGAGGGACCAATTATTGGCGAGATTTTAAAAACGATAGAAAAAGATTGGATAGATTCAAATTTTGAACACAATAAAGAAGATTTATTATTTAAATTAAAAGCAATTATAAATAGAAAAAAACATAATAATTAATAGTGTAGTATTATGTCGCATTATCAAATATTTCCTTTACTTTCTCAAAAAGATATTTCATACACATTATCGAATTAATATATCAAATATTTATAGATTTATTGGTAAATAAAATGACAGATACTAATGACAATCAAGACCCTTCAAGAAGAGATTTTTTATATATTACAACTGCTGTATTTGGAGCTACCGGAGCTGCAAGTGTTGCTTGGCCACTGATCGATCAGTTAAATCCAAGTGCTTCTGTTTCAGCTCTTTCAAGCATTGAAGCAGATATATCTTCAATCCCAGAAGGTGGGTCAATGAAAGTAGCCTGGAGAGGGAAGCCTATTTTTATAAGAAGGCGAACTAAAGAAGAAATTGAACTTGCAGAGAGGGAGGATTCCCTTAATCTTCCACATCCTGAAAAGGATTTTGATAGAGTTAAAAACAAGGAATGGTTAGTTGTTGTTGGTGTATGTACTCATCTAGGATGCGTTCCTATAGCTGATAGCGGCGATTTTGGTGGTTGGTTCTGTCCATGCCATGGATCTCATTATGATATATCGGGGCGAATAAGGAAAGGACCTGCTCCAACAAATCTCGAAATTCCTCCTTATGAATTTGTTAATGAAAATATTATTAAGATTGGATAATAAAAATGAATCATGATTATCAATACACTCCTAAAAATGGCTTTTCTAAATGGTTAGATAAAAGATTACCATTAATGCGGTTTGCAGATGAAAACCTTTTAAGCTTTCCAACTCCCAAAAATTTAAATTATTTCTATACCTTTGGTTTTATATTAACGATGTGTCTCGTAACTCAGATTATTACTGGTATAGTTTTGGCAATGCATTATGTACCAAATACATCTTTAGCATTTGATAGTATCGAACATATAATGCGTGACGTTAATTATGGCTGGTTGATAAGATATATGCATTCAAATGGCGCATCCATGTTCTTTTTAGCAGTATTTATTCATATGTTTAGAGGTTTATACTATGGTTCTTATAAAGAGCCGAGAGAAATTATTTGGATATTAGGTGTTGTAATTTTCTTGCTTATGATAATTACTGGTTTTATGGGATATGTTCTTCCTTGGGGGCAAATGAGTTTCTGGGGTGCTACTGTTATCACAAATCTTGTAGCAACTATTCCTATTATAGGAGAACCAGTTTTGACCCTTTTATTAGGAGGCTATAGCGTTGATAATCCAACTTTGAATCGTTTCTTTAGTTTACATTACCTTTTACCATTTGTAATTTTTGGAGTAGTTATTCTTCATATTTGGGCATTACATGTTACAGGGAATAATAATCCTACAGGTATTGAAGTTAAAGATAGTAAGGATACAATTTCTTTCCACCCATATTATACTGTAAAAGATCTTTTTGCTTACGTTGTATTTTTATTAATGTTTTGTTATTTCATCTTTTACAATCCAAATATTTTAGGTCATCCAGATAATTATATTGAGGCTGACCCAATGTTAACTCCTGCTCATATTGTTCCTGAATGGTATCTACTCCCATTTTATGCGATTTTGAGAGCTGTTCCAGACAAACTAATGGGAGTTTTATTAATGTTTGGCTCAATTGTTGTTTTATTCTTCTTGCCTTGGTTAGACACCATGAAAGTTAAATCAGCGCGTTATAGACCATTGTATAAAATATTTTTTCTTTTCTTTGTTATTTTTTGTCTACTTTTAGGCTATTTAGGCGCAAAGCCTCCTGAGGGCATATATTTGTTTCTTTCTAGGGTAAGTACTATTTATTACTTTGCTTTTTTCTTAGTAATAATGCCAATTTTAAGCCGAATAGAAAAACCTTCACCTATGCCTGTTGGTATATCAAATCCAGCCATTAATAGTTCATCTGATAGTGGTGGTGGAGTTTCAGGTGCACCATCATACGCAATGGATAGTAAATAGGTATCAAGTATGAGTATTTTTAGAAATACCTTTAAAAATAATATATTTATTTTTCTAGTCCTAACTTTTGGCTTTAGTATCAATGCTAATTCTGCTGAAGGAACAACTTTTAAAAATTTGAAACCTGGTTTTTCTTTTGAAGGCCCATTTGGTAAATTTGACAAAGAAAGTTTAAAAAGGGGTTATCAAGTTTATTCTGAAGTCTGTTCTTCTTGCCATGGTCTAAAACAATTATCTTTTCGAAATTTATCACAGCCAGGCGGCCCTGAATTTTCTATTGAAAGGGTTAAAGAAATTGCTTCAGGATACTCTATTACTGATGGATTTGATGAGTATGGAGAGCCCATAGAAAGGTCAATGTTACCAAGCGACCGTTTTCCAAGACCATATGGTAGTAAGGAAGAGGCAAAAGGTGCAAATAATGGAGCTTATCCTCCTGATTTATCTCTTATTGTTAAAGCCCGTTCTGATGGGTATAATTATCTCTATTCTCTTTTAAAAGGATATGAAGAAGAAATTCCTGAAGATTTAGATATCGGTGATTTGAGTTATAATCCATGGTATCCCGGTGGAGCAATAGCCATGTATCAACCCTTATATGACGAGTCTGTTGAGTATGAAGATGGTACTCCAGCTACTATAGATCAAATGTCATATGATGTTGCAAATTTTCTTACCTGGGCAGCTGAACCTAGTATGGAGGAAAGAAAAAGATTAGGTTTTATAGTAATGGGGTTTTTAATTATTTTTGTTATTTTGATGTATTTAAGTGTAAGTAGATTATTTAGAGATGTTCATTAATTAATTATTAAATCTAAAGTTCATAATATCTCCATCTTTGACTTCATATTCTTTACCCTCCAGTCTTATCTTTCCAGAGTCCTTTGCTTCATTGTAACTTGAGTAGTTTATAAGTTCATCGTAATTAATTGTTTCTGCTCTAATAAATCCCTTCTCAAAATCAGTATGTATTTTACCAGCAGACTCTGGGGCCAAAGTATTTCTGGGTATTGTCCATGCTCTTGTTTCTTTTGGTCCAGAAGTAAAATAAGTAACTAGGTCTAATGCGTTATACCCTTCATTAATCAGAGTATTTAATCCTGGTTCTGTTAAGCCTAGAGAAGTAATATATTCATTTCTATCCTCATCATTTAAAACAGATATTTGACTCTCAATACTTGCAGAAATTTTTATTACATCAATTTCTTTAGCTGCACCATACTCATCAATTTCTTTTGAGTATTTATTTCCAGAATTAGCGCTTTCCTCGTCAACATTACAAACATAAATCATTTTTTTACTAGTAAGGAGTGAAAATTCTGCAAAAAAATTTGTATTTTTTTCATCAAGAGATTTGAAATCAAACAAATTATTATTATTTAGTTTTTCTAAAATTCCATCGATTAATATTAATTTTTCTTTAGAATCTTTATCGTTGCTTTTTGCTTTTTTTTCTAATGATACCTTTCTTTTTTCTAAGTTAGAAATATCAGATAGAAGGAGTTCTGTTTCAATAATCTCAATATCTTTTATTGGATCAATTTGTCCATTAACATGTGTGATATTATCATCTTCAAAACATCTTACAACATGAGCAACTGCATCAACTTCTTTTATATTAGATAAAAATTGATTACCAAGGCCCTCTCCTTGAGATGCACCTTTGACAAGACCAGCAATATCTACGAAGGTTAATCTTGCAGGTATAATTCTCTCAGATTTATTTAATTTTGATAATACTTCCAACCTTTTGTCAGGAACATCAACTTCTCCAATATTTGGTTCAATGGTACAGAAAGGATAGTTTTCAGCTTGTGCAGCCGATGTTCGCGTAAGAGCATTAAATAAAGTTGATTTTCCAACATTTGGTAAACCAATTATTCCACAACGAAAGCCCATAATTTATTTTTTAAATTGAAGAATATTCTTCTGAAATTTTTTTTCATCACCCTCGATAAGGGTAGATATATTTTCAGCAATCGAGGTTAATATTTTTTGAAGTGTTTCAGCATCTTCCTTTGAGAGGTCTCCCAAAACATGACCAGTAACTTTTTCTTTCTCACCTGGGTGGCTAATACCTATTCTTATTCGAAAATAATCTGTTCCAATATTCTCATCAATAGATTTTAGACCATTATGACCAGCATGACCGCCACCTTTTTTGACTCTAACCTGCCCAAAGGGTAAATCAAGTTCATCATGAAAAACAATTATTCTCTCCGGGCCTATTTTATAAAAATTTGACGCCTCTCTTACTGCTCTACCAGATTCATTCATAAAGGTTTGAGGTTTGAAAGAAATCAACTTTCTTTCATCAAGGGAGCCCATTGCAGTTCTACCTAAAAATTTTGTTCTGCTTCTTCCAAATTTATGAAAAGCTGAAAGACAGTCTAAAGCCATAAAGCCAACATTGTGTCTGTTATTTTTATGCTTTTCACCAGGGTTGCCAAGTCCAACAAAAAGAATTGTATCGTTTGATAAAGCCAAGGTTTCTAATTATTCCTTTTCTTCTGATTCAGCTGCATCGGTCTCTGCTTCTTCACTTCCCTCTGCTTGATCATCACCTTCGGCAGCCTCTGGAGCTTCAGGAGCTTCCGCATCAGCAGCATCAAGAGCTTCAATTTCTTCTTCACTCTTAGGAGCTGCAATACTTGCAATAGTAATATCTCTATCAGTAATTGCAGAGACGATACCTTCAGGAAGTTTGACATCGGATAAATGAACTGTGCCACCAATCTCGAGACCAGTGAGGTCTACTTCAACCACTTCTGGAATATTTGTAGCTGGGCAGTCGAGCTCTACTGTATAACGACTTACATTAAGAATACCACCTTCTCTTAATCCAGGTGATTCCTCTTCAGCAATAAAGCTAACCGAAACTTCAACCGAAATTCTAGCATCGGCACCAAGGCGAAGAAGGTCTACATGGATAATATTACCTTTAACCGGATGAAGTTGAACATCTTTTGATATTGCTTTAAATTTTTCACCACTTGATGTTTCAACATCTATTAACTGAGATAACATTTTACCTGAGTTATATAGTTTTAAAGCTTCGATTGCACTCAGACTTGCTGCCATAGGTTCCTTTTTGTCACCATAAATTATACACGGTATCTGACCGTTTTTTCTAATTAATCTAGCTTGAGACTTACCTGTTTCTTCTCTTTCTTCAGCTTTCAATAAGGTGGTTTCTGCCATCCTCTCTCTCCAAAAAATATAATTAAAATTTTTCCTGTGGCGCGTTATAACCCTGCTTTGGAATCAAATCAAGTTAATCAAACAAACTTGATACAGATTTTTCGTCAGATATTCTTTTAATTGCTTCTCCAAGAAGGGATGAAATTGAAATAACATCAATTTTATCTGATTTTTTTACTGCATCTGACTCTTCAATTGTGTCAGTAATTAATAATTTTGTTAAGGATGAGTTATTTACTCTTTCAACTGCTTTTCCCGAGAGCACACCATGAGTTACATATGAATATACTTTTGTAGCCCCTTGTTTAATAAGAGCATCAGATGCATTACAGAGTGTACCCGCAGAGTCAACAATATCATCAATCATAAAGCATTCTCTTCCTTCAACATCACCAATAATATTCATTACCTCAGATTCTCCAGCTCTTTCTCTTCTCTTATCAACTATTGCAAGATCAGCGCCAATTCTTTTAGCTATAATTCTTGCTCTAACAACACCTCCAACATCGGGCGAAACAATTATGGGGGTATCTTTAGTTAATTTACTTTTTATATCTTCAACTAAAACAGGAGCTGCAAATAGATTATCAGTTGGAATATCAAAAAAACCTTGAATTTGACCCGCATGTAGATCCATTGTTAAAACTCTGTTTGCACCTGCTTTATCTATCATATTTGCAACTAGTTTTGAGGTAATGGGAGTTCTTGGCCCTGGCTTTCTATCTTGTCTTGCATAACCATAATATGGAATAACAGCTGTTATTCTTTTTGCAGATGCTCTTCGAAGGGTATCAATAATAATTAATAGTTCCATTAAATTGTCATTTGCTGGATAAGACGTTGATTGAATAACAAACACATCCTCCCCACGAACATTTTCTTTCATTTCAACAAAGATTTCATTATCAGCAAATCTTTTTACATCACAATTTGACAACTCAAGACCAACATATTTACTTATACCATCAGCTAATTTTAAATTTGAATTCCCAGTTACTAACTTCATTATATCCCCATTTTATTTGGATTATTATTCTATCTTTGTCGTTGTAACACAGGTAAATCCTTCAAGCGAGGGGAAATTTTTTGGTGCAAGAGCAATCACTTTAAATAATTCTCCCATTTCATTATCATTCATTAATCTATTTAAACCATTCCTTAACTCTTGCTTCTGATGTTCATTTGCAGTTTTTTCTAGAATATCTAATCTTTGTAAAGCACCCATATTTTTTAAGAATAAACCTTGAGTGCTGGGTCCATATACATCAATTTTATTCTCCTTTGCATTTAACTGAATATCTTTGAAATTTACATGACTTGTTAAATCAATAAAACCTGGATCATCTAATGGATTAGCAAATTTATTATTTTTAACTCCTTGAAAACTATCCCCACTACCATCTAAATATCCATAATCAAAAAATATTGCTGCACCTGAGTTTTTTTTGATGAAGTTTGAAATATAATTAATTATTTTTCTAATCTTAAAGTTAATTTCGATTATAGATCCTTCTTTTATTTCATTATGATCATTTTTAAATAATTTTTTTGATAGTTCTGTATCTTCGTGTGAAAAAAATAGCTTGTTATTCTCTGAGCTTACACAGACTTCTTTCCAACCTTTATCTTTTTTAATAAATTGATTAACAGGCAATGCATCTAAAAACTCATTTCCTATAAAAATAGTCGTTTTATTTGGTATATCCTCAATTTTTTTAAAGTGTAAGGCATCTTTCAATGCCTTTTTTTGTTGTTTTTTTAACTCATCATTAATATCTACAAAAACAAAATCACTGACTTTACCCTCTAGAACTCTATTAATATCTTTTAGCAAAGTACCTCTACCACCGCCTAGATCCGTAATTTGAAAATTTTTTGGTTTATCTAATTTAATCCATATGTCTAATATCCATATTCCAATTATTTCACCAAAAATTTGTGATATGTCAGGAGATGTAACAAAATCACCACCGGACCCAAGAGGCATTTTTTTTCTGTAATATCCGTATTTCTCATCCTCTAGAGATATTTCCATAAATTTAGCTAACGAAATGGGACCATTTTCGATAATTAGATTATGTATTTTCTTTTTAAGAATATTCATTTTTTAAAGATTGAAAAATTAAAATTAAACCAGCGATTAAAAAAGGAACAGACAATATCATACCCATTGTAATATTTAGAAAAATATATCCGATGTGTAAGTCTGGTTCACGAAAGTTTTCTACTAGTATTCTTGAGAAAGAATAAAAGAATAGAAAGGTACCGCTAATTAATCCTCTTTTATTAAGTCCATTTGAGAAAACTATTGCAAATAAAATAATAAATAGAGCTAAACCCTCTAAACCAGCTTCATATAATTGACTTGGATGTCTTGGATTAATTCCTGCATTTGGAAATATTACTCCCCAGGATAAATTTGTCTCTTTTCCCCATAATTCTCCATTGATAAAGTTAGCAATTCTTCCAAAAAAAAGACCTATTGGAACAACTGCGCAAACTACATCACCCGTTTCCAAAACTGGAATTTTATTATATTTGGAATAGGAAATGATAGCTATAATAACCCCTAATGCACCCCCATGAAAAGACATACCTCCTTCCCATAAAGACAATATTAGTATTGGATTGTTAAGATAGAAATCAAAATTATAGAAGATTACATAACCAAATCTTGCACCAAAAATTATACCAAAAACTATCCAAATAAAGATTTCATCAATATTTTTTTTTGTAATTAACAAATTGCAGTTTTCTTTTTTTGCCTCAACTATTTTTAGAGCATAAAAAAGGCCTAAAACCATTCCTGCCATATACGCAAGGCCATACCAATATATATTTATTGGGCCAACTGAGAAGGCTATTGGATTAATATCTAATATATAATTTTTCATATAAGAATTCATACATATTTATATCACTAATTTGAAATTTTTTATCATTATTAGCTATTATCTTTTTTCAATTTGTAGTATGATAAATTTTTTCAAATACTATATGTGGTAATTTATGGCATTAGCAAAAAATATTGAAATTTTTGAACATCCTCTTGATACTGTTGAAATAGTTGCAAGTTTGAGAGATTGGACTTACGAGAGAAGTGAAACAGAGGTTTCTATACTTGCTAAAGGAAAATGGTCAGATTATCAAATATCAGTTACCTGGGTTGATGATTATGAGGGTATTAATATAGTTTGTGGTTTTGATTTAAAATTTCAAAATATACATAAAGATAAAATACTTGAATTAGTGACATCTATTAATAATCAAATGTGGCTTGGTCATTTTGATGTTTGGGTTGATGAAGGTATTATTTTGTATAGAAACACGTCTTTATTTAATAGAGATAGAATTTCTCAAGAACAGTTAGATAATGTGATGGTTAGGGCTGTATCAGCTTGCGATCAATTTTTCCCAGCATTTCAATATATTTTATGGGCTGGAAAGAATTCAAAAGAAGCATTGGAGGCTGTTCTTTTTAATACTGAGGGTGAGGCATAAAACTTTAGGGTAATGAATGATTCTCAAAAATTATTGATTATTGGCCTAGGAAAAATGGGAGGTAGTCTTTTAAAAGGATTAATCTCAAAAAAATCACCTAATTTAGGAATATCAGTTGTAGAGCCTAATGCAAATAACATCAATATAGACTTTATTAGTAATAATATCGATCACTACTTATCAATCGATGAAATTAATAGTTTTGATTTTGATATAGTCATTTTTGCTATTAAACCGCAAATTGTTAAAGAGGTTTGTGAAGAAATTTTATCAGTTTCTAAAAATAAGACTTTCTCCTTAATATCTATTTTAGCAGGAACAAAAATAAAAACATTTGAGAGTTTTTTTAATAACTATCCAATAATTAGAACAATGCCTAATCTAGCTGCTTCAGAAGGAAGTAGTATAACAGCTCTCTACGGAAACAGTTTTGTGAATAATAATTTGAAGATACTTACAGAAGAAATTTTTTCTAAAATCGGTGATCATTTTTGGATCAAAAACGAAAATGATATGGATATTATAACTTCAATATCTGGTTCGGGCCCAGCATACTACTTCTATTTAACTGAGTGTTTAAGTACTATTGCTATAGAAATGGGATTAAATGTAAAAGATATAGATAAATTTATAAAAATGGTTGCAAAAGGCTCGTCTGACTTAATGCTGTCCTCAGATAAATCAGTAAGTGATTTGAGAGAAAATGTTACTTCAAAAGGAGGAACTACAGAAGCTGCTTTCGCTGTATTAGATGACTCAGAAAAAACTTTCTATAATCTTCTTAGAACTGCAATAAAAAATGCAATAAAGAGAAGTAAAGAATTAAGTGATTAAGAAATCTTTGGAAGATTGATTTTCACTTTTAAACCACCCATTTCACTCTTTGAGAGATTAAGATTTCCATCAAGAGTTTTTATGATGTCTTGAGAGATTGATAATCCGAGCCCTGATCCGGCTATATTTTGGTTTCTTGATGAGTCTAGCCTCTGAAATGGTTTTAAGGCTTTTTGATAGTCTTTTTTACTTATTCCAGGTCCATTATCCTCGATATAAATATTGATTTCATTATCTGACTCTGAGAGTTTAATAATAATTTTATCACCATATGCTTTAGCATTATTAATAATATTAATAATACATCTTTTGAGTGCAATATATTTACATTTATGATTAATTTGATTTTTTTTCAGAGGCTTGAAAATAATAAACTTACTCTCGTCTTTGCTTGTATCGATAACCTCTTCTATCAATTTATTAATATTTACTAATGAACTTTCCTCGCTCGAAACTGTTTGTGAAAAATCTAAGTATGTTTCAAGCATATATTGCATTTCATCTACGTCTTTAAGTAGTTCTTTATTTTCTCTATTTTTTGAAAGCATTTCCAGTTGAAGTTTTATTCTGGTAAGAGGCGTTCTTAAGTCGTGACTTACTCCTGCCAACATTAAGGTTCTTTGCTCAATAAATTTTTCAATTCTTTCTTGCATTTTAATATATGCATCAGCAGCTTTTCTTACTTCAGAGGCACCTGATGGTTTAAAATTCTCAATTTTCTTTCCCATTCCAAAAGACTCAGCAGCCTTAGCAAGCTTTTCAATAGGCTTAATTTGTTGTCTCAAAAATAATATGGCGATTGATAAAATTAATATCGAGGATATAACCATCCATACTAAAAAAATATGACTATTTGTAGCATATACATTTCGTCTAGGAATCAAAAACTCAATAATATTTGAACCGATAGGAATTATTACTTTAACTTTTTTTTCTTCAGGAAAATCCTCGACCCATGTTTTTGTATTCAATCTCTCTCCAATTTCTCTCACAAGAGTTCTTTCAACGATTGTTTTGGGAATATTATTGTCAAAGGGTATTTCCTGATTTGAGTAGTAATTAATTGAAATATCATAGAATTCTTTAGCATAAGAAGAAATTGTCTCTTGATCGGTTTCTTTCTGCATTTTAATAATCATCCCAATTTCAGAAACAACTGATGAGGATAATTTTTTGGTTACTAGCTGCCAATGCCTCTCAAGAAATACAAAAGTTAAGATTGTTTGTAATACAACTATGGGCGCTATTATTATAATTAATGATCTTGTATAAAGACCATTAGGTGAAATTTTTTTTAATTTTTTAAATATTGGTATGTCAATTTTCATGATGAGTTTGGTCTTAAGATATAGCCTTTTCCTCGAACAGTTTGAAGCCATATTGGCATAGTTGGGTCATCTTCAATTTTTTTTCTTAATCTATTAATACCTACATCTACAGCCCTTCCTGGTTCATCAACCCCTGCTAATTCTTCTCTACTCATTGGTAGACCAGAATTTTTTGCAAGAGATATCAATAAGTTTAATTCTTGTTCGGTTAAATAAACTCTTTTTCCAGATTTAGTAAAGTTTCTAGTTTCAATGTTTAAAGTGAATTTACCAAAATTAACTTCTGGATTTAAAATTTTATCATTATTTGATCTTTTTAGAATTGAATTTATCCTCAGTAATAATTCTTTTGGGTTAAATGGTTTGGTCACATAATCATCTGCGCCTATTTCTAATCCTTCAATTTTAGAGTCAATTTCAGATTTGGCTGTTAATAAAATTATTGGTGTTTGAGATTTTTTTCTTATCTCATTAGTGAATTCAAATCCATCAAAATTAGGCATCATTACATCTAAAATAATAAGGTCAAAATTTAATATTTTCATTTTCTGACGTGCTTTGATTGCTGAGTCAGCTGTCGATACAATAAAACCTTCATTGACAAGATAATCTTTTAATAATGTTCTTATTCTCTCATCATCATCAACGACAAGAAGATTTTTTAAGTTGTTTTTATTAATGTCTATCTCATTCATATTTCATTAATAGTATAATAATTAAGATTATAAAATATTTTAAATTTCTATTTATTTTTTTAATAATCAATTTTATTGACTACATTAAGTCTCAATGATACCGATTTTTAATATATAAATAAATTTTTTTTTGGATTAGGAGATTATAATTTGGCTGAATCTATGGAAAATCGTGACGGTTTAATCTGGTTTGATGGGGAATTTATTGACTGGAAGAGTGCTAATATTCATATTCTCAATCATGGACTTCATTATGCTAGTTCAGTTTTCGAGGGTGAAAGGTCTTATTCTGGAAAAATTTTTAAAGTAAGAGAGCATACAGAAAGACTTTTTAGTTCCGCAGATGCTCTTGATCTAAAAATACCATTTTCTATTGATCAAATTATAGATGCTTCCTATGAATCAATAAAATTGAATAACTTGGCAGATGCCTATTTAAGACCAATTGTTTGGCGGGGCTCTGAAATGGGTGTTTCTGCACCCGATGCTCCAGTACATTGCGCAATTGCAGTTTGGGAATGGCCTTCATATTTTACGCCTGAAGAAATTTTGAAGGGTATAAAGGTTACATTATCTGAATGGAAAAGACCTTCGCCTGAAACAATTCCATGTAAAGCAAAAGCTGCAGGTTTATATATGATTTGCACACTTGCCAAACAAAAGGCTGAGTCAAAAGGTTTTTCTGATGCATTGATGCTTGATTATAGAGATCAAATTGCGGAAACAACTGGAGCAAATATCTTTTTTATAAAAGATAGAGAAATACATACGCCTATACCAGATTGTTTTTTAGATGGTATAACAAGGAGAACGGTTATCCAAATTGCAAAAAATCTTGGATTTAAAATAGTTGAAAGAGCAATGTTTCTTGAGGATTTAAACGACTTTGAACAGTGCTTTATAACAGGAACAGCTGCTGAGGTAACCCCAGTTTGCGCAATAGATGATCACAATTTTGTTGTTGGAGATGAAATTAAAAAGATTTCTTCATCTTATATAGATTTAGTAAATAATTGGTCTGGTGATTAGAAATTTATCTCTAAATCTCTTTTATTTTGTTTTACCCATTTAGCACCCTTTGGTGAATGCTCTTTTTTCCAAAATGGAGCATTTATTTTTAAAAAATCTATAATATATTCATTAGCCTTAAATGCATCTTTCCTATGTTTTGTTTGAGTTATAACTAGGACTATAGGGTCATTAACTTCTAATTCTCCAAATCTATGAATAATTAAGCATTGACTTAGTCTCCATTTTTTAAAAGCTTTCTTAGCTGTTTCTTTTAAAACTTTTTTTGCCATTTTTGGATAATATTCAATTTCTAATTTTTCCAATGTTTCTTTTGGTTCAAGATCCCTTACCGATCCAAGAAAACAAACTACTGCTCCATCTATTTTATTATTTTGAAAATTTTTAACTTCTTGACTGAAATCAAATTCATTTGACTGTATTCTTATATCAATCATTATCCACCTGTAACTGGAGGAAATATTGCAATTTCCTTTGTTTTGTTAATCTCATAATTCATATCCACCAGCTCTTCATCACAGGCAATGAGAAAATCATAATTTTCAAAGACATTTTGATAAATTTTATTATGATTTTTAAGAAATACTATTAAATCTTCGATTGTTTTTACATTATTGGGAAAAGATAGCTCTTCTTCGCTTTTTCCAATTAATTCTCTAATTTTTGCAAAATAAATAATTTTCATCTTATTTTTTTTTAATTAAGTCTAAAGCAGATCTAAAATAATTAAATCCAGTGCTAATGGACATAATAGACGATAGCCAAAGTAGAATAGAAAATAATAAATAAAAATAATAAACATTATTTTCAATGATAGGAAAAATAATAAAGCCCGAAATTGCAATAAATTGTATTGCGGTTTTCCATTTTGATTGATTAGTAACGTTAACTTTGATTGATTTCTCACCTAAATATTCTCTCAAGCCAGAGACAAAGACCTCTCTATAGATTATTATTAGGGCGGGAATTATGTTTAAATTAGTTATTATAGAATTTACCATAAGCGCTATTAATATAGAGATAACAAGTATTTTATCAGCTATAGGGTCAAGCATTTTTCCTAGTTCACTTACCTCATTATTTTTTCTTGCATACCATCCATCAAAGAAATCAGTTATTCCAGCTACACAAAAAAGAATAAAACTAACGATATAAATCAGTTTGTTTGGAAAAATAATTATTATACCAGTTGTTATTACTGATAGAAGAATTCTGGTTATTGTTAATAAATTCGGCATCTTTCCAACTTTTATTTTATTCATTAAACCAGTCAAAGATCTTATTGGCCATATTTATAGAAATACCATCTACAGACGTTAATTCATCGGCTCTTGCCTGACTAACTGCACGGGCCGATCCAAAGAAATTAAGTAGAGCCTTTTTTCTTTTTAATCCAATTCCAGGTATCTCATCAAGGGGATTCTTTGTAAACTCTTTGCTTCTTTTTGCTTTATGAGTTCCAATTGCAAATCTATGAGCTTCATCACGAAGTCTTTGAAGATAAAAGAGCATTGGATCATTCGGTTTGAATAAATAAGGCTTGTCTCTATCAGTGTAAAATTTTTCTCTACCAGCGTTTCTTTTTTCACCTTTTGCAATTGAAATGATTTTGACATCACTTATACCTAAATTATCAAGTGCCTTTTTTGTGGAGCTATATTGACCTTTACCTCCATCAATAAGAATAATATCAGGATATTTTAAACTATCATATGGTTTACTTTTTTTAATTTTTTTAAACCTTCTTTCTATGACTTCATTCATCATTGCAAAATCATCATTTGTTTGAGCATTTTTAATATTAAATTTTCTATATTCACTCTTATCTAAACCTTCCTCATTCGCCACAACCATCGCTCCAACGGCATAGGAACCCTGAATGTGACTATTATCATATATTTCAATTCTCTTTGGTATCTCTTTGAGTTCAAAAGCTTTTTGAAGTAATGAAAGATTTTTCTTATTACTTAACAAGTTATTTTGATATCTTTGGAGTGCGTTTTTTGAATTTTCTAAGGCATGATTAATTATTTTTTGCCTTTCACCTTTTTGTGGTTTGATTATATTTATTTTTCTTTTTTCTTTTTTTGAAAAAGTTTCCGAGAGAAGCTTTTTTTCAATTAAATCATGACTTGTTAGAATTAATTTTGGTATCGGTTTATTTTGGTAAAACTGGGGTATAAAAGATTGAAGTATATCTTTTTCAGAAACATCATTTAAATGAATAGGGAAATAAGATTTATTTCCAAGATTCCTCCATGATCTAAAGAAAAAAACTTGAACACATGATTTATTATTAATTTTGCTTACAGCAAAAACATCAGCTTCTTCTAAAAATTGAGGATTAATAGTGTCTGACTTTGTCATATTGGCTAATGCACTAATTCTATCTCTATATTGAGCAGCAGTTTCATATTCTTTATTTTTTGAAGCAATCTGCATCTTAGTAGATAGTTTTTTTTGAATTAAAGTAGATTTACCACTGAAAAAATTTCTTACATCATTAACGAGTTCTTTATAATCTTCCTTGCTTATCATACTTCCGCATGGACCAGAGCATCTTTTTAGGTGATAATTTAGACATGGTCTGTCACCAGCCTCAACCTCTCTATCTGTACAAGAACGTAATAAAAATACTTTTTGTAGAGTATTTAGGGTTCTATTAACTGCCCAAGTATTTGCAAAAGGGCCATAATAGTAACCTGGTTTTGTTCTTGATCCACGATGCTTCTCTAACCTTGGAAAATCATGTTCTTTAGAGATAAAAATATATGGAAAAGTTTTATCATCCCTTAGCATTATATTATATCTTGGCTTTTTCTCTTTAATTAAATTGAGCTCAAGAAGTAGTGCATCCATTTCTGTTTCGGTAATAGTGATCTCAACATCTTTAATAAGACTTATCATCTTAGTTATACGATTGTTATTGCCATTAGGTCTTGTATAACTTAGTAGCCTTTTCTTTAAATTTTTTGCTTTTCCAACATAAAGTACATTTTTTTTAATACCAATCATTCTATAGACACCTGGTTTTTCAGGCATATCTATTATTTTTTTCTGAAGAATTTCTCTACCTGTAATATTGTTTTTTTCTAAAATTTTATTTTTCATTGCTTTTTATTGACTATATTAAAAATATTACTCAAAGAATAGCCTGTGGATAACTATGTTGACAACTTAACTGCTTCGCTATGCTTATATAATATATAAGAAATTTTAATTTTTTTTATTAAAATATTATAACTTATTGAATTAATTGAATAATACTGAATTTTTACAAAATTTTAATAATTTACAATAAATTAATTTTTCTTTCTAATTTTGTGTAATTGTAACTGTTAACAAGTTATATTTTTTTAAATAAAGTGATCTAACTTATTGTTTAATATAGCAACTTATTTAATTTACTAATCTTTAAAATTTTTATTTTCTTTTTTTATCCAGTCTAAATGCTCACCGCCATCAAGAGTTATCATTTGACCGGTAAAAGAGGGTATATTAATTATAAATTTTACTGCCTGATATATTTCTCCTGGATTTGAACCAACCTTTAGCGGTGTGGATAAACATTGGTTTTCAAAATCTTTTTTTGATTGTCTGGCTCCTTGAAGAGTAGGCCCTGGACCAATTGCGCATACTCTAATTTGAGGGCTAAGTGCTTGAGCCAATGTTTGAGTAAGCCACATAAGAGATTGTTTTGATGAGGTATATGAAATAAAATCTGGATTAGGGAAGAAAATTCTTTGATCTATAATATTAATAATTAATCCTGGAGTATTTTTTCTTAGCTGATTGTTAAAATCTCTTGATAAAATAAGGGGAGCTTTTAAATTAATGTTATTATGACTCTCCCAAGATTCTAAATTAAGATTTTTGATATCATCGTTTTCAAATTTTGAAGCATTGTTAATTAAAAGTGATATGTTGCCAAATTTCTTCTTAGACTTTTCAATTAAATTTTTCACAGAATTATTATTGTTTAAATCACATTTTATAATTGCTGCCTTACCTTTTCTTTTTATTATTTGATTTTTAAGATTTTTAGCAGCAATGCTATTTGTATTATAATGAATAATTACCTTCCATCCATCATAAGCTAAGTTTTTTGAAATTTCTTTTCCTATCCTTTTTGCACCGCCTGTAATAAGCGCCACTCCCGGTTTTAATTCTTTTTTATGAATTGGAGTCATTTTTCTATTATCTATCTATAATTTAGCCATAGGATTTTCACTTAAAATTAAAGAAGTTTCATTAAGCCTATTTATCTCATCTCTAATTTTAGCCGCTTCCTCAAAGTTTAAATCCTCTGCAGCTTTTAACATTTTATCTTCTAATAATTTAAGATGTTTTTCAAGATTGTTGCCAATAAATAAATCATTATCAGTATGATCAGGCGCCTCAATTTGTACATGATCCTTCTCATAAATACTGCTTAGAATATCCTTTATGTTATTTTTAATACTTGAGGGAGTAATGTTATTTTTCTTATTATATTCTTTTTGTTTTTTTCGTCTTCTTTTTGTTTCATTCAGAGCTCTCTCCATTGAGCCAGTAATTTTATCCGCATATAGAATTACTTTCCCTTCAACATTTCTTGCTGCTCTTCCCATAGTTTGTATTAGTGAGGTTTCTGATCTTAGAAAACCCTCTTTATCAGCATCAAGAATTGCAACTAGAGAGCATTCTGGGATATCTAAACCTTCTCTAAGAAGATTTATACCTACTAGAACATCAAATACGCCTGTTCTCAAATCTCTAAGGATTTCTATCCTTTCTAGTGTATCAATATCCGAATGAAGGTATCGAACTTTAATATTTTGTTCATTCATATATTCGGTTAAATCTTCAGCCATTTTTTTTGTTAAAACTGTCACAAGAACTCTTTGCCCTTTTTTTGCTGTTAATTTGCATTCATATATTAAGTCATCAACTTGATTTGATGCCGGACGGATTTCACTTTTAGGATCAATTAAACCTGTTGGTCTAATGATTTGCTCTGAAAAAACACCACCTGACTGATCAAGCTCCCAAGGACCGGGGGTAGCAGAAACAAAAATACTTTTTGGTCTCATCAAATCCCATTCTTCAAATTTTAATGGACGATTATCCTTACATGAAGGTAAACGAAAACCATGCTCTGAAAGAGTTGATTTCCTGTTAAAATCACCTTTATACATTCCTCCGAGCTGAGGGATTGTTACATGACTTTCATCTGCAAAAATAATTGAGTCCTCGGGCAAATATTCAAATAATGTTGGAGGTGGTTCACCTGGCTTTCTACCTGTGAGATACCGGGAGTAGTTTTCAATTCCTGCGCAGCTTCCTGTCGCATCCATCATTTCTAAATCAAAAATTGTTCTTTGTTCTAATCTTTGCATTTCTAAAAGTTTATTTTCTTTTTCAAGCTCTTTGAGCCGCAAAAATAATTCTTTTTTAATTTCTTGTGCTGCTTGTTGAAGTGTTGGTCTAGGAGTTACATAATGAGAATTAGCATATACTTTTATATTTTGTAATTCTCTAATTTTCTCTCCTGTGAGAGGATCAAATTCATTAATTTTTTCTACTTCATTGCCCCAAAGTGAAATTTTCCAGGCCCTACCTTCTAAGTGTGCTGGCCAAATTTCAATGACATCACCTCTTACTCTAAAAGTACCTCTAACAAATTTTGTATCATTTCTTTTATATTGAAGGGAAACGAGGTTACTCAAGAGGTCCTGTCTTTCAATTATTTGTTTAGTTTCAATAACTAAAGTCATTGATGAATATGTTTCAACTGATCCAATACCATAAATACATGATACAGATGAAACAATAATAACATCATCTCTTTCCATTAAAGATCTGGTAGCTGAATGTCTTAGTCTATCAATATGTTCATTTATACTTGCATCCTTTTCAATAAAAGTATCAGTTCTTGGAACATATGCTTCAGGTTGATAATAGTCATAGTATGAAACAAAATACTCAACAGCGTTATCAGGAAAGAATTCTTTAAATTCTGAATATAATTGAGCAGCTAGTGTCTTATTCGGAGCAAGAATCAATGAGGGCTTTTGAGTTAATTCAATAATTTTCGCCATTGTGAAAGTTTTACCTGACCCTGTAACACCAAGAAGAACCTGTGATCTCTCATCATTTTTAATTCCCTCAACGAGTTCTTTAATAGCATCAGGTTGATCTCCAGATGGATCAAATTTTGAAACTAACTTTAGAGGAATTCCAGATTCGGTCTTAATATTTTTTTTCGGATGTTCTAATATTGGACCTATTTCATCATTTAAAAAAGAGTCAGCTTTTTTCATTCTAGCTCATCGCAGAAATCAATTATTCTTTTACAGGCTTCTTCAAGTTTTTCGATCGAAGTTGCGTATGAAATTCTAAAATAGGGTGATAAACCAAACGCCGAGCCATGAACTACTCCTACGGATTTATTTTTAAGTAAATTCATTGCAAAATCCTCATCATTTTTAATTTCTTCGCCACTACTGAGTGTTTTTCCTATTACACCTTCACATGAGGAATAAATATAAAATGCTCCCTTTGGCTTTAGACAGGACAACCCTTTAGCAGAATTTATCATTTCAACAACTTTATTTCTTCTCATCTCAAAGGAGTCTAGCCAATCTTTTAAAAAACTTTGATCACCATTCAAGGCTTCAACTGCTGCCCATTGACTTATTGATGAAGGGTTTGATGTTGATTGTCCCTGAAGTTTTCTCATAGAATCTATAATTTTTTTAGGTCCTCCGCAGTATCCTATTCTCCAGCCAGTCATTGAGTAAGCCTTTGAGACACCATTCATTGTTATTGTTCTCGAATTTATTTCATCATCAATTTCACCAATTGTTGTAAACTTTTCTTTTTTTTCATATAGAAGATGTTCGTATATATCGTCTGACAAAATATAAATGTTTGGATATTTCTTGAGTACATTAACAAGAGACTGAAGTTCCTCTGATGAATAAACCTCCCCGGTAGGATTAGACGGAGAATTAATAATTATCCATTTTGTATTTTTTGTGATATTTTTCTTAAGATCATCAGCAGTAATTTTAAAATTACTATTTCTTGATGTCTCAATAGTAACTGGAGTTCCTCCGGCTAACTTAACTATATCGGGATAACTTACCCAAAATGGTTTTGGAATGATTACCTCATCCCCAGGATTTAGCGTTGCAACCATTGCGTTGTAAATAATAGTTTTACCACCTGGAGCGACAGAAATATTTTCTTTTAAAAAGTTTAAATTATTGTCCCGACTAAACTTATTTATTATTGCTTCTTTAAGTTCATCAATACCGTCAACAGCTGTATATTTTGTTTCACCCCTAGTAATTGCCTCAATAGCAGCCTTTTTAATATTTTCAGGTGTATCAAAATCTGGCTCTCCTGCAGATAAACTTATAACATCTTTACCTTGACTTTTTAAATCTCTTGCAAGTTGTGTCATAGCAACAGTTGCAGAAGGAGCAATTTTTTCTAAATTTTTAGATAACGTTATTGACATAATTTCACCAAATAAAAAGAGCAAGATAAACTATGATGATTTAACAAACAAGCAATATGCTATTCAATCTTTATGATAATTGATGCACATGCTAGAATTTATATAGTTTGATATAGTGGGAATGAATGGAAGATAAAAATAAATATTATACTTTTTATGTGATTAAAAGAATCTGGAAGAATTATGCATCTGGATCTATGAAATTACTTTTAATAGCTCTTCTTTGTAATGCTATTGTTGCATTAACAACACCTGCTCTTCCTGAATTAATAAGAAGGGTAATTGATGATATTTTTGTGAATTCAAATCGAGAAATGTTAACAATTCTTCCTTTAATAGCAATACTGATAATGTTTATTAGAGCTCTTGGAACTTATGGCGCAAATGTTGCAATTAATTACATAGGCCAAAAAATTGTTGGCTTATTGCAAAAGGATTTATACAAAGCAATTCTTAACTCTGATATGTCTTACATAAACTCTATTCATTCTGCACGATTTATTTCTAGTTTTACTGCTGATACAATAAAATTAAGAGAGACAATGTCATCAGTTGTTGTTAACTTATCAAGAAATATTCTTATGGTTTTAGGATTAGTTGGGTATCTCTTTTATGTAGACCCTACCTTAGCAACAATTTTTTTTCTTGTATTACCGCCTGCAGCAATTGGTTTAAGAATGCTAGGGAAGAGGTTAAGAAAAGCTATTAGAATGAGTCTTGAGGAAATAGGAACTCTATCGGCTTTGGTTTCAGAAACTCTAAAAGGTATTAGAATTATTAGAGCTTTTGGAAAGGAGAGAATTCATTCTGAGAAGGCTTCTTCAATTATTGATCAGGTTGTAAGTTTGTCGATGAAAGGTGTTAAGGCAAGATCTGCCTCAGCGCCAATAATGGAAATAGTAACTGGTTTTGCCATTGCGGGCATAATTTATTATGCAGGAAATAAATCTTTAGATGGCCTTATGAGCGTTGGTAGCTTTATGGCATTTACTACAGCAGCAGGTTTACTCTATGATCCGTTGAAGGCTGTTGCTAATTTACAGGCTATGCTTCAAGAAGGTGTTGCCGCTTCACAAAGATTGTTTCCAATTTTAGATAATAAACCAAAAATAATAAGCCCTGATAAACCATTAGAGCATAGGAAATTTAAAGGATCGTTAAAATTTTCTAAGGTGAATTTTTCATATAATAATGATAGACAAGATAAAATTCTTAAAGAGATTTCATTGGATATAAAGCCTGGTCAAACTGCAGCATTAGTTGGACCCTCTGGAGCAGGAAAATCAACCTTATTAAATCTAGTACCAAGATTTTATGATGTCTCAAGTGGAAGCGTGTTGCTTGATGATTGTGATTTAAGAGATCTATCTTTACCAAATGTCAGAAGTGCATCATCATTGGTTTCTCAAGATGCCCTAATTTTTGATATTTCTATTAAGGAAAATATAATTTTTGGGTGTGATGGTATTTCAGATGAAATTTTTCTAAAAGTTTGTAAAGACTCTTTGGTAGATGATTTTGTCAAAGATCTTCCTGATAAGTATCTAACATTAGTTGGTGAGTCTGGAGTAAGATTATCAGGAGGACAAAAGCAAAGAATTGCAATTGCAAGAGCAATGATTAAGGATGCTCCAATACTTTTATTAGATGAAGCAACATCATCTCTTGATAGCGAGTCAGAAAAAAAGGTTCAAGAAGCTCTAGATAAATTAATGAAAGATAAAACAGCTTTAATTGTTGCTCATAGATTATCAACTATTAAAAATGTTGATGTCATATATGTTATTGATAATGGAACTATAGTTGAGCAAGGAACTCATAAAGAGTTAGTTAATAAAAATGGCCTTTATGCTTTTTTATTTAAAACTCAATTTTTAGGGGATAAAGTTGAGTAAGCTATTGATAGTAAAAATTTTATCATTAATTTTTTTTATTTACTTAAAATTTGTTTCTTACACAATTAGGTGGAATTTAATTCACTATGATATTCCTGAGAGCTTTTGGAAAAGAAAAAAACCTTTTATTTGGGTTCATTGGCATGGCCAAAGTTTAATGCTACCTGGTAAATGGGATCATAATAGACAAAAATTATTTGCTCTAGTTTCAAGGCACGGGGATGGAAACTTTATTGCATCACTTTTATCAAAATATAAAATTCAATTAATTAGAGGAGCTGGAAATCCAAAAAAATTGGGTATAAAGGAAAAAGGTGGTGCAATGGCTCTACGCTCAATGATAAAAACCCTTAAATCTGGTTCATCCGTAGCTCTAACAGCAGATCAACCTCCTGGGCCTGGAAAGATTTGTGGTTTGGGGGTAATTTCTCTAGCAAAAATGTCTGGTGCAGCCATCATACCTGTTGCAGCAACTACATCAAATCGATATGAGTTTAATAATTGGGATAATTTCACATTAAATTTTCCTTTTGGAAGAGGGTCAATAGTTTGGGGGAATCCAATTAAGGTAAAATCAAATGCATCAAGTGATGAAATGGAAGAGATAAGAAAGTTTTTGGAGGATCAATTAAATAGTATTTCCATAAAAGCTAGAGAAAATATTGATATTTGAAAATGATTATTTTTAGAACTTATAAACTAATAACTAAAATTATTAGACCTCTAATTTACCCATTCTTTATCTATAGACTATTTAAAAATAAAGAAGAAAAAGGAAAATACTCTGAAAGAAGAGGCTTTTCTTCAAATGTAAGACCAAAGGGAAGTCTAGTTTGGATTCATGCCGCTAGCGTAGGTGAGGCTTTATCATCTGTACCATTAATTGAAGAATTAAAGAAACTATCACCAAAAATTAAAATAATTATTACAACTGGAACAAAAACTTCAAAGGAAGTAATAATCAAAAAGAATATAGATGGTGTCATTCATCAATATGCCCCATGGGATATAGAGAGTTTTTGTTCAAATTTTCTAAATTTTTGGCAACCAGATATAGCAATATTTCTTGAATCTGAAATTTGGCCAAATTTATTAAACGAAACTAATAATAAAAGTATTCCCATATGTTTAATTAATGCAAGAATAACTGATAGGACTTTTAAAAACTGGTTGAAATTTCCTAAAACCATACATTATTTACTTTCATTTTTTTCAATAATAATTGCTCAAGATGAATTTAGTAAAGTTAGGTTCGAGAAATTGGGGGCTAAAAATATTTTTGTTTATGGAAATTTAAAAAATGACTCTAGGAAACTACCTGACGATATAGAAGGTTTAAAAAAATATGACGATTTTCTTAGAGAAAAAGACGTTTTAGTGTTGGCTTCAACTCATGAAGGTGAGGAAATTAATATAATTAATAAATTTAGTGAACTTTTGAGAGATTTACCAAATTTATTCTTAGTTATAGCCCCAAGGCACCCTGATCGAAGAGCAGATATAATCAAGATATTAAAGAAATCAGATTTTACTCATAAAGAATTTATTTTGAGATCAAGTAATGACTATTTAAATGAAAATAAGAAAATATTTATTTTGGATACCATTGGCGAATTGGGTTACTTTTATGAAAAATCAAATGCTGTAATTTTAGGAGGTGCATTTGAGAGTTTTGGTGGTCACAATCCTATTGAACCAGCCCTTTTTAATAATGCCATCTTTACTGGACCTAATTTTTTTAATTTTAAAGACGAATATAGTGGCTTATTAAAAGCTGGCGGTGTCAAAATAATATCAGATATGAATGATTTACTTATATTAAAAGACAAAGAGAAAATACTAGAAATGGCTAATAATTCGAAAATATTTACTAAAAATATTGGAGGAACTGCAAATAAAATATCGGAAAAATTAATTGGTATATTGAATGAACATTACTGAACCAAAATTTTGGTGGAATTTTAAACCATCGCTACAAATGAAGTTAATCTCATTTCCTTTTGGGTTAATTTTAAAAATTCTTATTTTTTTTCGTTATAAATTAGCTAAAAAAACCTATCTGATGAAACCAGTTATATGTGTTGGTAATTTTGTTGTTGGTGGGCAGGGAAAAACACCATTTGTAAGACATTTGAGAAAACTTTTTCAAGATCTTAATTATAAAGCAGTAGTGATTTCTAATGGTTATGGTGGAAAGTTTGATCATCCAAAAATTATTACTTCGAGTGATAGTAGTAATGAGTGTGGAGACGAGGCATTACTTCACGCTAGTGATGGACCAACAATTGTTTCAAAAAATAGAGCTGACTCTTTGAAAATCCTTAAGCAAAATATTTTTGATTTGGTTATATTAGATGACGGATTCCAAAATCCTTCAATTCATAAAAATTTAAATATTATCATAGTTGATGCCTCAAAGGGTATTGGAAATAATCTTTTAATTCCTTTTGGACCTATGAGAGAAAGTTTAAATTTTGCTTTAAAAAGAATTGATATAATTATTTTAGTTAATTCAGTGAATAAAAATCATCAATCGATAAATTATATTTTAAAGTCTTGGAAAGGTCTTGTTATTAATGCAGAATATGAAACTTATGTTGATGAGGATATTAATGAGGATGTTATTGTCTTTTCCGGAATATCTAATCCAGAAAAATTCTCTTACGGGCTTGAAAAAATTGGCGCTAAAGTTGATAAGCATTTTATTTTTCCTGACCATAAAAATATCACTGAAGATAATGCAAAAAAAATATATGAATATTCTAAATCTAAAAACCTTAGAGTTTTAACTACCGAGAAGGATCATGTTAAATTAAAAGACTCAAAAGAAAATTCATATAGAGAAAGACTCTATTTGAACTCTATAATAGCTAGGGTGAGAATTAGATTAGATAATAAAATTTTAATAAATTTTTTAAGAGAGAGAAAATTAATTAAATAAAATGAAAATTATTTTCTACTTACTTTTTATTTATAGTTTTTTAATTGGCAATGCTCAATCTTTTGAGACATCAACTGTAGTAATAGAAAATAAGAATTCTTCCAATATTTCTATAATTGCTGAAGTAATGACTACTGAAACTCAACAAGCTCGAGGAATGATGTATAGAAAGTCTTTAGATAGAGATAAGGGCATGTTATTTTTGTTCAAAGAACCAAAAAAAGCAGTTTTTTGGATGAAAAATACCTATGTTTCACTTGATTTAATTTTTATAAGAGAAGGTGGTTTCATTGACTCTATTCACGAAAATCTTGAGCCACTAAGTACAAAAAAAATAAAATCAAAAAAAGAGGTTATAGCTGTTCTTGAAATTCTAGGGGGTGAAGTTAAATTGAATAAAATTGAATTAGACTCAAGAGTTTTATTTCAAGAGTAATAAAGTTTTTATATATAATTTACCTTGAGTATTTCGTATGACTTTCCTCCTCCTGGAGTATTAACTTCAACAGACTCACCTACAGTTTTACCTATTAATGCTTTTGCCAAAGGGGACTGGATAGATATTTTTCCAGAATTAAAATCAGCCTCTATTTCTCCAACAATTTGATATTTTGACTCAACATCTGTTTCTTCATCAACTATTAATATGGTTGCGCTAAATTTTACTTCATCCCCAGATAGGTCTGATGGATCAATTACTTCAGCACGACTTAAAATATCTTCCAACTCCATAATTTTGGTCTCATTATGACTTTGCTCTTCTTTAGCTGCATGATATTCTGCATTTTCAGACAAGTCCCCATGAGCTCTTGCTTCAGCAATTGAGTTTATAATTCTTGGCCGTTCAACTGTTTTGCAGTTTTTAAGTTCCTCTTCAACTATATTTTTACCATTAGGTGTCAACGGAATTTTATTCATACCTAACTTTAACCCAGTATTTATTTTTTTTTAAGGAAATAATTGAATTTTTAGCTTAATGACCGCCCAAAGGATTGAATTGTCTTAATGCTCATCTCATTATTTTTTATTGCTTTTATTGCCATTACAGCTGCATTTGCTCCAGACACAGTAGTATAATAAGGAGTTTCTGACTCTAAAGCAGACCTTCTAATAGATTTAGAATCTTTTATAGCTTGAGGTGTTTCTGTTGTGTTAAGTACTAGTGATATTTTCTTTTCGCTGATCATTTCAACTATATGGGGTGAGCCTTGGAGAACTTTATTAATTTTTTTTGTTTGGATATTATTATTATTCAAAAATTCAGCCGTTCCGTCAGTGGCATAAATATCAAACCCCAATGAGAAAAGATCTGAAACAGGGTTTAAAATTTTATCTTTGTCACTATCTTTCACGGAAACAAATACAGAACCCTCTGTCGGTATTATAGATCCACTCCCAATCTGACTTTTAGCAAATGCCATTCCAAAATCTTTATCAATACCCATAACTTCTCCAGTTGATCTCATTTCTGGTCCAAGTATAGTATCAACACCTGTAAATCTTTTAAATGGAAACACTGCTTCTTTTATAGCAAAATGATTAATATTTTTTTCTTTTAAATCCATAGAATTAATTTTATTTCCAAGCATTATTTTTGTAGCTATTTTAGCCAATGGTTTACCTAGAACCTTTGCTATAAATGGAACTGTTCGGCTAGCTCTTGGATTTACCTCAAGAATAAAAATTTTATCATCTTTAATTGCAAATTGTGTATTCATTAATCCAATAACATTTAAATCTTTTGCTAAAAGTCTTACTTGTCTCTCTAGTTCATCTAAAATTTTCTTTTCTAAAGAAAAAGGTGGTATTGAACACGCAGAGTCTCCTGAATGCACTCCCGCCTCTTCGATATGCTCAAGAATACCGGCAATATAAATATCATCACCATCACTAAGCGCGTCTATATCGACTTCAATTGCATCTCTTAAATAAGAGTCTATTAATACAGGGTTATCCCCAGAAACCACTACAGCTTCTTTCATATATTTTTTTAATTGTTCATCAGAATGAACAATTTCCATTGCCCTACCGCCTAGTACATATGATGGTCTTATGACTACAGGATAACCAATATCGTTAACAATGTTTATTGCTTCATCAGAGGAACTAGCTATACCGTTTCTTGGTTGAAGAATTTTCAAATTAGATATCAATTTTTGAAACCTATCTCTATCTTCAGCAAGATCAATTGCATCCTGAGAGGTTCCTAAAATTTTAATATCAATCTTATTATTTTCTAATTCTTTTGCTAACTTTAAAGGTGTTTGTCCTCCAAATTGAACAATTATTCCTAATAAATTTCCAGATGATTTTTCTATATTGATAATTTCAATAAGATCTTCAAAGTTAAGAGGTTCAAAATATAATCTATCAGAGGTATCATAATCTGTTGATACAGTTTCAGGATTGCAATTAACCATAATACTTTCAACACCAGATTCTTTCAGTGCATAGGACGCGTGGACACAACAATAGTCAAATTCAATACCTTGTCCTATTCTATTTGGACCGCCTCCGATAATTATAACTTTATCTTTATCTGATGGCTTTGACTCGCAGAATAAAGTCTCAGAAAAAATAGAGTCCCCATAAGTTGAATACATATAAGCAGTTTCTGATTTAAACTCTGCAGCACAAGTATCAACTCTCTTAAAAACAGGTTTAATATTAAAATTTTCTCTAAGTGTTCTAATGTGACCTTCATTGCAGCTTGTAAGTTCAGCTAACCTATTATCTGAAAAACCTTGAGTTTTTAGCCATACAATATTGTCTTTATCGCTTGGCATTCCTTTACTGATTAAATTATTTTCTATTTCAATAATTTCACTTATCTGTTGAATGAACCAAGGGTCGTAAAATGTTAACTCATGAATTCTCTCTGGACTTACTCCCAATCTCAGTGCATCAGCTAAATATAACAATCTATTAGGTGAAGTCTTTTTTAACTCATTTTCAATTTCTTCAATATTATTTGTTTCGGCTATTGAGCTAAAACCATTTAATCCAGTTTCAAGAGATCTTAATGCTTTTTGAATTGATTCTTTAAAATTTTTACCAATAGCCATAGCTTCGCCAACTGATTTCATAGAAGATGATAAAACTGGTTCAGAGCCAGGAAATTTCTCAAATGCGAATCTTGGTATTTTAGTAACTACATAATCTATGGTTGGCTCAAAAGATGCTGGAGTTGTTTTTGTTATATCATTTTTTAATTCATCAAGAGTGTACCCAACAGCTAATAATGCGGCAATCTTTGCTATCGGAAAACCAGTAGCCTTGGATGCTAAGGCAGATGACCTTGATACCCTTGGATTCATTTCAATAACAACCATATCTCCATTTTTTGGATTTATTGCAAATTGAACATTTGATCCACCAGTATCAACTCCTATCTCTCTTAATATATCAATAGATGCTATTCTCATCTTTTGATATTCTTTATCTGTCAGCGTAAGTGCTGGTGCAACGGTGATTGAATCGCCTGTATGAACACCCATTGGATCAACATTCTCTATTGAACATATAATTATACAATTATCAGCTTTATCCCTAACAACCTCCATCTCATATTCTTTCCATCCAGCAACTGACTCCTCTACAAGGATTTCATTTGTCGGTGAGCTATCAATTCCATTTGATGCAATTTCTATAAATTCTTCAATAGTTGAAGCAATTCCTCCACCTGTTCCGCCGAGTGTAAATGAGGGTCGTATAATGACTGGTAAACCAATTTCATCCAATTTTTTTACGGAGTCATCTAAGTTTTGTGAGGTAAAAGATTTTGGAGTTTTGAGACCAATTTTTTTCATCGCTTCTCTAAACTTACTCCTATCTTCAGCTTTAGATATAGCTTCTTCATCTGCACCAATTAATTCTACATTATTTTCTTTTAAAAAGCCTGACTCAGAAACTTCTAGTGATACATTTAAACCAGTTTGACCACCCATTGTTGGAAGAATTGCATCAGGTTTTTCTTTTTTAATTATTTTTTTTAAAATTTCTGGGGTTATAGGTTCAATATATGTTTTATCTGCAACATCTGGATCAGTCATAATTGTTGCAGGATTAGAATTTACTAAAATTATTTTATAACCTTCATTTTTTAAAGCTTTGCAAGCTTGTGTTCCCGAGTAGTCAAATTCACATGCTTGTCCAATAACTATAGGTCCTGCACCAACAATAAGTATACTTTTTATGTCACTTCTTTTTGGCAATTTAAATTTTTCCTACAAGGTTTTGAAATTTATTAAAAAGATAAAAACTATCATGAGGACCTGGCGATGCCTCTGGGTGATGTTGAACAGAGAAAATAGGTTTACCCTTAACCGATAATCCAGAATTACTACCATCAAATAAACTTACATGAGTTTCATTTATACTTTTATTAAGAGATTTAAATTTTACTGCAAATCCATGATTCATAGATGTAATTTCTACTTTTTCATTAGCTATATTTTTTACTGGATGGTTTGCTCCATGATGACCTTGGTGCATTTTAAAAGTTTCGCCACCTAGAGCTAATGCAAGAATTTGATGCCCTAAGCAAATACCGAAAATTGGAATGTTTTTTTCTAAAAGATCTTTAATAATTGGTAATGAATATTTACCTGTAGCATATGGATCCCCTGGTCCGTTTGAAAGAAATATTCCATCAGGTTTTAAGCTTAAAATTTTTTCAGAAATAGTATCGCATGGAACTATGGTTAATTTATTAAACCTTGAGGCTAAGCATCTAAGAATATTATTTTTAACCCCATAATCAATTACGACAATATGTTTGTTAATTGATTGTATTTTGTCACTTAAAAAACTTTCTTCTCTTTCAGTCCAATTATAAATCTTTTTAGTTGATACAATTTTAGCAAGATCTTGACCAACTATTCCCTCCCATTCACTTAATTTATTTTTATAGGACTCACTTTCTTTAAACCCACTTTGATCATTAACTATAATACCGTTCATAAACCCTTTTTCTCTGATATGTGTAGTGATTGATCTGGTATCAACTCCACAAAGTGCTGTAATTTTATTATCAATAAGCCATTGATTAAGATTTTTTTTAGAACGCCAATTGGATGGAGATGTTATAGGGCTATTAAAAATCGCACCTCTAATTTTTGGTCCATTGTCACTTTCTATATCTTCATAGTTTGTTCCAACATTACCAATATGCGGAAATGTAAAAGTTATTATTTGTGATGCATATGATGGATCGGTCATAATTTCTTGGTAACCTGTCATAGCAGTATTAAAGCAAACTTCTCCAATTGTAGATCCTTCATATCCACAGCCATAACCCTTAAAAATATTTCCATCATCAAGAATTAGAGCACCGGTTGGTTTTTTTATTGACCAGTCAGACATTAAAAGACCTAATAAAACTTAAAAAAAATATAATTTTGAATTTTTGGAATGAATTTAAATAAAAATTAATTTCTATACTTAAATTCATAATTTTTGACACCTCTAACAAAACATTAAAATAAGAAAAAATTTTAACGAATCATTTTTTTTAATTTCAAATTGACGAAAAATATTCATACTATAAACGTACGTCAAGTGACATTTTATATTAATTATTTTTTTTTGATTTTTTTGTATTTGATTGGGAAAAAATAATTCGTTGTCTTACAATATTAAAAATTATTATGGAGTAAATTATGTTATTAGATTCTATAAAAAAAGATCTTAAAATAGCGATGAAAGCTAAAGAAACTCTTAAAATATCAACTTTAAGAATGATTACTTCATCAATAAAGAATATAGAAATTAATAATAGAACTTCATCTAAAGATGAGTCATCAAATGAATCTTTAAGTGATAATGAAATAATTCAATTATTAACAAAAATGATTAAACAAAGAAAAGAATCAGCAGAGATTTACAAAGAAAGTAATAGAGCTGACCTTGAAAAAAAAGAAAATGATGAAATTGAAATCATCGAGCAATATATGCCTAGTCAAATCAATGATGATGATATTGATAAGTTAATAAATGAAATAATTGATGAAACAGGATCCTCAAATATAAAAGATATGGGAAGAGTTATGACTATTCTAAAAGAAAAATATTCAGGACAAATGGATTTTGGTAAGGCATCATTAATTGTTAAAGAAAAATTAAATAGTTAATAAATGAAATTTTCAACAGAAACTTTAAATGAGATTAAAGACAAAATTAGTGTGTCTCAAGTTGTAGAAAAAACAGTACAACTTAAAAAGAGGGGAAAAGAGTTTATTGGTTTATCGCCTTTTACAAAAGAGAGAACCCCGTCTTTTACTGTTAATGATGAAAAACAATTTTATCATTGTTTTTCTACCAATAAACACGGTGATATTTTTACTTTTTTAGTAGAAGTTGGAGGCTTAAGTTTTCCAGAAGCTGTTGAAAAATTAGCAGATGAAGCTGGGGTTCGGCTAAGGACATTTTCACCTGCGGAAGAAGAAAAATTTAATAAAAGTAAAAAATTGTATGAAGCCCTAGAAATATCAAAGTCTTTTTTTTCATCTCAAATATTCGATAACGACAATTCATTAGCCTTAAAATATTTAAAAAATAGAGGCTTGAGTAATGATATAATAAATTCTTATGAAATTGGATATGCCCCAAAAGGAAATAAATTAGAGAAATTTTTAATTTCAAAAGGAGTTTCTCATGAAATCATGACTTTAGCTGGAATGACTATCAAGGATGAGAATAAAAAAGATAATTTTTATGATAGATTTCGAAATAGAATTATTTTTCCAATAAGAGATATTAGAAATAGGGTTGTTGGCTTTGGTGGAAGAGTAATAAACGCTGATGATCAGCCTAAATACCTTAATTCACCTGAAACACCTGTATTTCACAAAGGTGGATTATTGTATAACTTTTCAAAAATACGACCAAATATAAGAAATAATGATAATTTAATTGTTGTCGAGGGCTATATGGACGTTGTAAGTTTGGCGTCAAAAGGCTTTCATAATGCAGTAGCACCTCTTGGCACAGCCTTGACTGAAACTCAATTAAATCTTCTTTGGAAAGAGACTGATAGTCCAATAATATGTTTTGATGGAGATAAGGCCGGAAAACAGGCTTCATTTAGAGCATCCGAAATAGCTCTTAAATTACTCAAACCAAATAAAACTCTAAGGTTTATAAATTTGCCAGATAATTTAGATCCAGATGATTATATAAAAAATAATGGTTTAGAGAATTTCAATAAATATATTAAAAATGCTTCACCCTTAACAGTTATAATTTGGGACTCTTGTTTACAAGAATCAAATATTGAAACGCCTGAGGGAAAAGCAGGCTTCGAAACTCTTTTAAGAAAAAAACTAAGCCTTATTAATGATAAAAGTATCAAGAAACATTATGGATTACTTTTTAAGGAAATGCTTGATAAATTTTTTTACTCAAAAAAGTTTGATAAAAAAATATCTAAATTTGATTACAATGAAAAAGGTTCAAGAAAATTCAATAATCCATTAAAAATAAAAAATAGTATTTTAGGGTCAGGAGGACAGTTACCATCTGATCTTGAGGCATTGGTTATTTCAGGTATATTAATTTTTCCACGGTTAATAAAAAAACATTTTGAGATCTTGGAGTCATTTCAAATTGAAAATTTGCGGTTAAGGGATATTAGGGATAACCTCCTTGTCTTTATTAAAAAAGATTATAGCGAACTTAACATTGATCTGATAAAAGAATTTGTTCAAAAAAATTATCAGACTTTTTTTGAAAAAGATTTGAGGTTTGCAAATACTTTTTGGAAAAAAAAAGAGGTAATTAATTTTGATCAAATTTCAGAAGTTTGGCTTGAAATTTTGAAGGATGATCAACATATAAAGAGTCTGATAAAAGATATTGAGACAAGTAAAGATGAAATTAAAAGTGAAGAGGATGAAAGGCGTTTTATTGACCTAATTAAAAATAAAGATAAGGCAATAAAATTAATTACTGAGAAATATGGTTAAAAAGAAATCAACTAAGAAAAGCATTGAAGATAAAAATCAAGAAGACTCACTTATTGATATGTCTAATGTTGCAGTTAAAAAAATGTTAAAAGCCGCAAAAGCTGAAGGATTTGTAAACTACAAAGATATAAATAAAGTTGTTAACGCTGAAAAATATACTTCAGAACAAATCGAAGATCTTATGTCTTTAATTTCAGAGATGGGAATATCAATTATTGAGGCTGATGCTGATGATCAAGAAGAGTCTCAATCAGAGCTAAAAACTGAGGAAAAAGGTAAGAAAAAAGGATCTAATGACAGAACAGATGATCCTGTCAGAATGTATTTAAGGGAAATGGGTACTGTTGATCTTCTCTCTAGAGAGGGTGAAATTGCTATTGCCAAGCGTATTGAGGCTGGTAAAGAGGCCATGATAGAGGGTCTTTGCGAGAGCCCATTAACGTTTCAAGCGATTATTATTTGGCGTGATGAATTAAATGAGGGTCAGGTTCTTTTAAGAGATATTATTGATCTTGAAGCATCATATATCGGTCCTGATGCAAAAAATAAAAAAATTGCCAAAAGCAAAATTGATAATGATTTAGATGATAAAAAAGATGAAGAGGGTGAATCTTCCGATGATGGTGAAAGTGATGATTACAACGAATATGAGAATAATGTCTCATTAGCAGCTATGGAGGCTGATTTAAAGCCAGAGGTTTTTATAATTTTTGATGAAATTTCTGTAAAATATAAAAAATTAAGAGCTCTTCAAGATAAGAGAAATGCTTTAAAAGCTAAAAACTCAGATTTAAGTGATAGCCAAATTAAAAAATATGATGAATATGCCTCAGAGCTTAAAGAGCTCATGAAAGGATTATCTCTTAACAATAATAGAATAGAGTCGTTGTTAGATCATTTATATGACATTAATAAAAGATTAGTGAGTTCTGAACTATCTTTATGGAGAATGGCTAACTCAGCCGGAGTGGAAAGAGAAGATTTTTTAGAAGAATATTATGGAAATGAATTGGACACTGGTTGGGTAGGAAGAATTGTACGCTTAAAAAGAAAAGGCTGGAAGGAATTTGTACAATCAAATAGAAAAGATATTAAGAGTTTGCTCTCAGAAATAACTGAATTATCAGAGGAAACTGGCCTTGAAATTGGTGATTTTAGAAAAATTGTACTTAAGGTTCAAAAGGGTGAAAGAGAAGCTGCTGTTGCAAAAAAGGAAATGGTGGAAGCTAATCTTAGATTAGTTATTTCTATTGCAAAAAAATATACTAATAGAGGGTTACAATTTTTAGATCTTATCCAAGAAGGTAATATTGGTTTGATGAAAGCCGTTGATAAGTTTGAATACAGAAGAGGTTATAAATTTTCTACATATGCAACTTGGTGGATTAGACAGGCTATAACTAGATCAATTGCTGACCAGGCAAGAACTATAAGAATACCTGTTCATATGATTGAAACAATTAATAAACTTGTTAGAACTTCCAGGCAGCTCCTTCATGAAATTGGTAGAGAACCAACACCGGAAGAGTTATCGGAAAAACTTAAGATGCCTCTTGATAAAGTCCGTAAAGTTCTAAAAATTGCCAAGGAGCCAATTTCATTAGAAACACCAATAGGAGATGAAGAAGATAGCTATTTAGGTGACTTTATAGAAGATAAGAATGTTTTATTGCCAGTAGATGCTGCTGTACAATCAAACTTAAGAGAGACAACTACTAAAGTATTAGCAATGCTAACTCCTAGGGAAGAGAGAGTTTTAAGGATGCGTTTTGGTATAGGAATGAATACTGATCATACTTTAGAGGAGGTTGGCCAGCAATTTTCTGTTACTAGAGAGAGAATAAGACAGATAGAGGCAAAAGCACTTAGGAAATTAAAACATCCAACTAGATCAAAAAAACTTAGAAGTTTTCTTGATAGTTAAATTTTAGGGCCCGTAGCTCAGTTGGTTAGAGCAAACCGCTCATAACGGTTTGGTCGCAGGTTCGAATCCTGCCGGGCCCACCATTTATTAATGAGAAATTATGGCTAGTTATCAGTATACATTCGTAATCGAGCAATTATCTAAATCTTGGCCAGGTGGTAAAGAGTTATTTTCTAATATTAATTTATCTTTTTTACCAAATGCAAAAATAGGTATTGTCGGAGTAAATGGAGCGGGTAAATCAACTTTTTTAAAAATAATGGCTGGTATTGAAAAAGATTATACTGGAGAAGCATGGGCAGCTGATGGAATATCTGTAGGATACTTACCTCAAGAACCAGTTTTAGATGAGGCTTTAAATGTTTATGAAAATGTTACTCTTGGTTTAAAAGATCAGAAAGATCTTTTAGATAGGTATAATGAACTTGCAGTTAATTACTCTGATGAAAATGCAGATGAACTTGCAGAACTTCAAAATGAAATTGAAAGTAAAGATTTATGGGATCTAGACTCTAAAGTAAATCAAGCTTTAGAGGCATTGCGATGCCCAGAGCCCGATAAAAATGTATCAAATTTATCCGGAGGCGAAAAAAGAAGAATAGCCATTTGTCAGTTATTATTAAAGAATCCCGATATTCTTCTTTTAGATGAGCCCACAAATCATCTAGACGCTGAGACTGTTGCTTGGCTTGAGAGTTATTTAAAAAATTATCAAGGTACTATTGTTTTGATCACCCATGATAGATATTTTTTAAATAATATTACAGAGTGGATTCTAGAGCTTGATAGAGGTAAGGGTATTCCCTATGAAGGAAACTACACATCATGGTTAGGTCAAAAACAAAAAAGAATTGCACTTGAAAGCAAACAAGATAGTTCAAGATTAAAAAGATTAAAAAGTGAGCTTGATTGGATTTCATCATCACCAAAAGCAAGACAGGCTAAATCAAAAGCAAGAATAAAAAGCTATAATGAGCTTAAGGACTCGGAAGTTAAACAAAGTAATGGAGAGCCTCAAATAATTATACCTAAAGCCCCAAGACTTGGGGACATGGTAATTGATGTTAAAAATCTTTCGAAGTCATTTGATGAAAGTTTACTAATTGAAGACATAAGCTTTAGATTACCTCCTGGAGGTATCGTAGGAATAATAGGTGCAAATGGCGCAGGTAAAACTACATTATTTAACATTTTGTCCGGCATTGAGAAATCATACGAAGGTGAAGTTAATATTGGTGAAACAGTATCTTTAGGCTATGTAGATCAATCAAGAGATGATTTGAACAGTAAGAAAACAGTTTGGGAGGAAATTTCTGAAGGTAATGATATTCTTGAAGTTAATTCAACAATTATTAATTCAAGGGCATATGTTAGTGCTTTTAATTTTAAAGGTACAGATCAACAAAAAGTTGTTGGCCAACTCTCTGGGGGAGAGAGAAACAGAGTGCACTTAGCAAAAGTTTTAAAATCTGGAGCAAACTTATTATTATTAGATGAACCTACAAATGATCTTGATGTAGAAACTCTTCACGCACTCGAATATGCGTTAGAAGAATTTTCTGGAAGCGCTCTAATAATAAGTCATGATAGATGGTTTTTGGATAGAATGGCTACTCACATTCTTGCTTTTGAAGGTAATAGTCATCTTGAGTGGTTTGAAGGTAATTATTCAGACTATCTTATTGACTATAAAAGAAGATATGGTGAAAGTGCTGAAATACCTAGTAGAATTAAATATAAAAAATTTTCACGTTAGATAATTAACGTATCTCAGAGTTTAACCTATTAATAAGTTTATTAATATCACCGTTATTCTTACTCAAAAAACTTGTAAAAGTAGATCTTTGCTCTTGCGCCATCCAAATACCTGATATTCTCATATCAAAAACTTTATTTATACCAACTTTATTTTTTATTACCCACCAATCTATTGATATAGGTTTAGGTCTGTCATTAAATTTGACTAATGAATATACAATATTACCTCTTTTTCCTTTATCTTCATTTTTTATTATTTGAATATTTCCAGAAGGGTACGAAAGAAGTCTTTTTGCATAAACTTCAGAAATAAAATCTTCAATTGATTGAAAGTATTTTAAAGAATCTTCTTTATCGAGACTTTTTCTGTAAGGGCCTAATACAAAAAGGGATACCCTTTTAATATCTAAATTATTAATAAAGATTTCTTCCAAAAAAATTTCTTTTTTATCATTTGTAATATTGGGGTTTCCTAAGATTGATAACGCACTATTCCCAAGATTTTCAACCCATAAAGATGTTTCATCATCATTTCCATGGAGAGGGTTAAAATTAAAAACAAAAATTAAAATTAATATTGCTATCTTAGTAAATACTTTACTTTTTATCATTTTCATTCTCATAAAAATCTTCAAAACTATCTTGGAAGAAAGCTTCATCTTCTTCAAAATCATTAATAATATTTATTTCTCTACTCTGTAAGTAAATTGACTTTAGGGTAGAATAATAGTCAATGGAGGTCTCTCTTAAATTGTCAATTGTCTCTCCATTTCTTGATCTTTCTGATAGGGCATAAATAATAGAAGGAGAGAAACTTACTATCGTATCTTCATCTTCTAAGGCAAATCTAACTGGATTTAAACCAACATCAACAATTGTTCCAAACAAGTGTCTTGAGGTCCTAGGTCCAAGAAAAGGTACAACTAAAAATTGTCCCTCACCAACACCCCATATCTTAAGTGTTTTACCAAAATCAGTATTAATTTTTTCTATACCTATATAGTTTGCAACATCAAATAATCCTATCAGGCCAACTGTTGAATTTATAAATAGCCGTGTTGTTGAAAAGGTAGCTAAGGATATATTTCCTTGCGCCAAATAATTTAAAATATTGGACGGTTCATTAATATTTGATAGTGCATTAGAAATACCTGTTTCAATAAAATTTGGAAGAATTCCATAAACTTTTGATGTTGGTTTTAGTAAGTTTTGATCAATTGTATCATTGAAATTGTGAATAGATCTGTTGGTCTTTTCATACTCATCACTAATTTCAGCAAAAACTATAGAATTATTTAAAAATAAAACTAAAAGAAAAAAACTTATATATTTAAGAAAATACTTCATTAATTTTTAATGCCCTCATCGATTTATTATATTAAAATTACATTTTTTTCTAGAGTTCCAATGATTTAACTCTTCTAATTATTTTTTCATGAATAATTTTATTTGACCCTATTACAGAAGGTTTTTTTGTATTTTCTTGATTATAAATTATTTTTTTGTTGGTATGAAGGGATACATTTCCCCCAGATTCTGAAATTAATAAATCTCCTGCGGCAATATCCCAGTCATTTTTTGAATTTAAAGCCATCATTGCATCAAATTCACCAGAAGCCACAAGAGCCATCCTATAAGCAATTGAATTTCTATTTTCTATATTCATTTTTGGCCAGGGCTCACTCCATGCTGGATGACTAAACATTGGTTTAAATGCCATCATTTTACATTCCTCTAATTTTTTATATTTTGAAATTAGAACTTTCTTTTTATTTTTCCAGGATCCTTTATCTTTTTCAGCTTCAAACATTTCATTGGTTGATGGACTAAAAACAATACCAGATATTGGTAAACCATTCTCGACAATTGCTACAGAGATTGAAAACTCTTTCTTTCCCTCTAAAAAGGCCTGTGTCCCATCTAGGGGATCAACAACAAACGTTATTTTTTTATTTAATCTTGATTTATCATCTTCATTTTCTTCAGAAAGCCATCCAAATTCTGGATTTTTATCCTTCAAAAGTTTATTTAATAAATCATTTATTTCAATATCTGCTTTTGATACAAATGTTCCATCATCCTTTTTCCATTGCTCAGGATCTTTTTTAAACCATTTTAACGCTAATTTACCTGCCTTTATTATACTTTCTTTGACAAGATTATGTTCTGATGAAGGTTTAAACTCCTGCAATGGTCATTCCTTCAATTGCTAATGTTGGGGAGTTAATTGAGTATAAAAACTCTAAATCATTAGAGATTAATATTTTTTTAAACATATTATTTAAATTATCAGCAATTGTTACCTCATTTATCGGGAATGATATTTTTCCATTCTCAATTTTAAAGCCTGAGGCTCCTCTACTATAATCTCCTGTAATCAAATTTACACCTTGCCCAATTAAATCGGTTACATAAAAACCATTATTTACTTCACTAAGAATTTGTTCAGTAGATTTATTTCCATTATCTATAAATAAATTTGTATGGCTTGGTGTTGGTGGTGATGAAACCCCTCTAGATGCTCTAGAATTGGAAGTCATACTAAGTTGTTTTGATGTTGTAGTATCTAGAAGCCAATTTTTTAAAACTCCATTTTTAACAAGACTTAGTTCGCTCATGGAACAACCCTCATCATCAAATGGCTTTGATGATAAACCTCTTACAATCAGTGGATTATCTATGATATTAATTTCATCATGAAAAATTTTATGATTTAGCTTTTCTTTCAAAAAACTCGATCCTCTTACTATTGAAGATCCATTAACTAGAGAAGCAAAATGTGCAAGTATTGTTCTAGCTACTCTTGGGTGAAAAACCACATCTAATTTACATGTTTTAATTTTTTTTGGATTACATTTAGATAGGGTATTTTCTGCAGCTTTTTTTCCAATTTCTGACGGTCTTTTTAGATCACTGAAAAATACTTTTGAGTCAAAATCATAATCAGTTTGCATATTACTATCATTACCAGCAATAACTGAACAAGATGAAGAAAAATTACTTTTTTTATAACCATTTGAAAAACCCGCAGATGTTGCTAGATAAATTGATGATTTGCTTTGTGATGTTGACGCCCCATTTGAGTTATTTATTCCCTTAACTTCTAAAGAATTATTTTCAATATCGAGAGCAATTTCTTTTAATTTATCACTATTTAAATCAGTGGTATCATATAAATCTAGATCAAGAATTTTTGTAGTTGTTTCTTCAGCTAACTCTGTAAGAGGGTCTTCAGGAGTTAATTTGGTCATTTCAATAACTCGATCAATTGTTTCACTAATTGAGTCCTTGTTGAAATTATTTGTTGAAGTTATGGCATTTTTTTTCCCAATAAATGTTCTTAAACCAAGGACTTGGGTCTCAGATTGTTCTATTTCTTCTATTTTACCTAGCCTACAGTTAATATTCCTAGAGGTATTTTCAAAAATAACCACATCAGAAAAATCAGCTCCTTTTAATAGAGATTTTTCAATGACCTCTTCAGCTAGTAGTTGATGGTTTTCTTTCTTCATTTTTTGAGAATTTTATTTTTCTATTACTTTTTGATAAACTTTTTTCATTAGAGTAGGCAATCCTAAATTTTTAATCTCACTTATATTAACCCACATACCATCTAAATTACTTTTATTGAATTGATTTTTTTCATATATAGTTAGTATAAGCTTAAAATGAGAAAATTCATGAGTTACTTTTTTTTTCAATTTTTTAGCATTTTTTAAAGATAGAATTTTTTTATCATTTTCATTTATTCGATGTTTTGACCAATTATAAGAGGGAAATTCTAGCATTCCAGCAAGAAGACCATCATCCCCTCTTCTTTTTAACAAAACTTGATTATTTGTATTTTTTATCCAAAACACAATTCCCTCTCTTATTGGCTTATTAATTTTTTTAATTTTTTTAGGAATTTTATTAACTGCATTTTTCTTTTTTGTATTACAGAATTTTTCTATTGGACAACTATTACAAAGAGGATCTTTTGGAGTGCATATTAAGGATCCTATATCCATTAATGCTTGAATATAATCACCGTTATTTAATTCCGGAGTAAGTTTTCCTGCATTCTTTTTTATTTCTTTTTTTATTTCTTTAATAGGTTTTTTTAAATAAAAAATTCTTGCAATTACTCTTTCAATATTAGCATCAACTACAATATCTTGTTCATTTTTTGTAATAGCCCTTATTGCAGATGCTGTATACTCACCAATTCCCGGGAGTTTAATTATTTCATCTTTTTTTAAAGGAAAAACTCCATCAAATTGTTCGCTTACAATTTTAGAAGTTAAGTGAAGGTTTCTTGCTCTTCTATAGTAACCAAGTCCAGACCAGAAATCCAAAACTTCATTAATATTGGTAGAAGCTAGTTTTTTAATATTCGGCCATTTTTTTATAAATTTTTCATAATATGGAATTACTGTTTGAACAGTTGTTTGTTGAAGCATAACTTCCGAAACCCATATTTTGTAAGGATCTTTTTTTTCATTTTTTTTATATCTCCATGGAAGATCTCTTTTATTTAGGCTATACCAAATAAGAACATTTTTAGAAAAATCTGTGTAATCCATTGAAACCTTTTTGAGATATATACAAATTGAATAAACATAATAAACAATTAAAAGCTGCAACGCAATTAGGCTGGTATGTAAACAAAATTACAAAGTCTTTTTTTAATAAGCAGGGTTTTGCTCAAAATTACATAATTGAAAACTGGGAAACTATTGTTGGACCAGTCTTTTCTGAAAAATCATTACCAATTAAGTTACATATTGAAAAAATTGGAGGATATCTTGTTATTGCATGCGATGGATCTACAGCCATAGAATTAGAGTATTTGAAAGAAGAAATAATTGAAAAAATTAATTCATATTATGGTTTTGCAGCTGTTAGTCGGATAAAGTTTCAGAATATACCGGTTCAAAACATTAAAAAAAATGACAATCTAAAAACCGATAAAATTAGTAAATTTAATACAGATAGTAAAAATAAGGAAAATATGGAGGACGACTCCTTGTCAAATTTTGAAAAGGCTATCTTAAAATTACAAAAATCCATTATTAATAAAAAAAATGATTTATAATAAATAAACGACTCACTTTTAGGATATTAATAATATGAATAAAAAGAATATTTTTTTAATAGCATCAGCATCTGCCATAGCAATTATTCTGGTAATGCTGTTTTCTAGTCTAAATAACGACTCTCAACTAATAGAAGAAAATTTTCAAAATATTCAAAATATACCTAGTTCATCTTTTGGGGTTGAAAGAGAGTTAGAGGGGGATCATACGATTAGTGTCGGTAATCCCAAGAATACAATTATTGAATATGCATCAATGACATGTCCTCATTGTTCAGATTTTCATGGAACTGTTTTTCCAAAAATAAAAAAAGAATTAATTGATACAGGAAAAGTGAAATATACTTTCAGAGATTTTCCTCTCGATCCTTTTGCTATGGCTGGTACTCTGATTGCTAATTGTGTGTCAGAAGATAAGTATTTTGATGTGATAAATGTCCTTTTGAAGACCCAACAAAAATGGATTGAAAGAGGCTATGAAGGACTAATATCTATAGCAAAGAATTTCGGTCTTTCACTTGATGAGACCGAACAATGTTTGAGGAATAAGAAATTAATTAATTTAATTGAGGCTAATATGAGCTTAGCGAGTAATAGTTTTGGTATAACCGGAACACCTTCAGTTTTTGTTAATGGTAAAAAAATTCAGCCTTTAGAATATGAAAATATTCTTAATGAAATAAAATAAAGGAAAAAAATTGGATTTTAAGAAATTACGTATTTCAAATTTCAAATCGTTTGTAGATCCTGTTGAGATTAATATAAATGACGGATTAACTGGTGTTGTTGGTCCAAATGGTTGTGGGAAATCAAATCTTGTAGAAGCGTTAAGATGGGTTATGGGTGAAACCTCGTATAAGTCAATGCGAACAGATACTATGGATGATGTTATTTTTTCTGGAACTGAGAATAGGCCAGCGAGAAATTTTGCAGAAGTTTCCTTATTTCTTGATAATAAAGAGAGAAGTGCCCCAAAAGATTATAATACTGAAGATAACATAGAAATAATTAGAAGGATTGAGAGGGAATCTGGATCTGCCTATAAGGTTAATGGAAAGGATATTAGAGCAAGAGATATACAAATGTTTTTTGCTGATGTGTCTACTGGGGCTAGATCACCATCGCTTGTTCGTCAAGGTCAAATTGATGAGTTAATTAGTCAAAAACCTGAACAAAGAAGAAAAATATTAGAAGAAGCTGCCGGAATTTCAGGATTTCATGTTAGACGACATGAGGCACAATTGAGATTAAATGCTGCAAATAATAATATAGATCGATTAGATGACGTTTTGAAAGAATTATCGTCTCAAATAAGGTCTTTACGAAAACAAGCCAGGGAAGCTGCAAGATACAAATCATTATCTGAAGAGATTCGTAATGCTCAGGCTATTGTTTTAGCAGTAAAGTTAGAACTTATTAGCGAAGAATTAGAAGACTCAAATAAAAAATTTAATGAAGCAAAACAAAATCATCAAGAAACTATTAATTCTCTATCAAAAATTAATACTGAAGAAATTAAATTAGTTGATGAATTAACACCTCTAAAAGAAAAATCTTCTACAGATACTGCTAAATTTCAGAGACTGGTAATTGAGATGGAAGGATTAGATAAAGAGTTGCTGAGACAAGAACAGAGAGTAATTGAGCTAGATGAGTTTATATTATCGACTAATTCTCAACTAGAAAGAGAGAATGAAATTTTAAGAGATTTAAAAAATTCTCTTTCAACACATGTCAATACTGAAGAAAAAATTAATAGAAAAAATGAAATTCAGTTTCAAATCGATGAAAACCTATCCTTACTTAAATTGAATAATGAAAAAATTAGTAATTATTCATCTAATTACTCTCAAAAAGATAATTTAGAAAAAATTATAGAGGCTGATAAGGGAACCATAGACTCTATTTTATCTCAAATTAAAAGGGAAAAAGATTATCTAGATAATTTAATTAATTCACCGAAAAGTGAAAATAATCCAGAAAAGTTATCAGAAAGAATAAATGAAATTAAAGATTTAATTAATACTAAAAAAGATGAGTTTAATTATAATGAAGATCTTATTAGCAATATGATTGACCTTTATTCCCAAAGAAATGCATTACAAAAATTACTTGGGTCTAGTTTAGAGGTTAAAAATTCATTAATTGATAAATTAGAAGTTGCACCAGGGTATGAAAATGCATTGGATGCTTTATTGGGTGATGAATTGTATTACTCAGTTGATGATGATCAGCCTATTCATTGGAAATTTTTAGAAGATTTTCATGAAGAATTACCATTACCGAATAATTCTGAACCTCTTTCAAACTTTATCAAAGGCTCTAGCATAGTAAATAGAAGGTTGAAGCAAACAGGACTTGTAAAAAAAGAGGACGGACCTAGATTAATGGTGGATTTAAATTTTGGACAAAGACTGGTTTCTAAAGATGGTGATTTATGGCGATGGGATGGCTTAGTTGTTTCATCAACTTCATCAAGCTCAGCAGCAAAAAGACTTCAACAAAGGAATAAATTAGATGAAATTAATCAGTCTATCAAAGATTTTGAGATTAAATATGAGGGTATTGAAAAGCTTCGTAAAACAAGTAAAGATATTCAGGAGTCAATTACAAATTTAAAAATAGATTTGGACAGGATAAATACTCTAATTAATACAAAAGAGAATAACGAAAAAAAAATAATCAAATCTAGGAGCGAATTATCATCATTAAACAAAAGACTCGACGATTTTAATGCTAAAAATGAGGACAATCATAAACAACTAGAAGAAGTTAATAGTTCTATTAATAGTCTTGAGGTTCAGTACGGAGGTATTGAAAATCTTCGTAAAATTAGTGAAGAAAATCAAGAAATTATTACCTCTCTTAAAATTGAGTTAGATAGAATTAACAATGAAATTGAAAATAAAGGTGATATTGAAAAAAAAATTCCTCGCACAATTACCCTCATATCTTCTCTTGAAGAACGCGTTAAGAATTTCCAAAATGAGAAGAGTAATTACATTAATCTTCCAGAGGAAATTGAGAAAAAGAAAAATACCTTAAGTTCTCTCATTGAGGAAGCAAGAGTAAATAAATTAAATTCTGAGGATAAACTTAGTAATTTAGAAAAAAAAATTAACAACATTAGAACACAACAAAGAGAAGTTACTGAGCAAGAAGCACAACATAGGGAGACTGAAGCAAGGCTTGAAACATTACTTCAAAATAATCAGGAAAAAAAAGAGGAAATAACGATCCAGATTGAAAGAGATTTAAAATTAAACAATAGCCAGTTACTAAAATTGGTTAATTTTAGTGATGATAACCCAAGACCTAATGAGATAACGGCTGAACAAAATTTTGAGAAGTTCAAGAATGAAAGAGAAGTATTAGGCGGCGTAAATTTAAGAGCTGATGATGAACTCAAAGAGGTTCAAGATAGATTTGATGAAACTAAATCTGAAAAAGAGGATTTAGATGCTGCAATATCGAAATTAAAAAAAGGAATTTCAGGATTAAATCAGGAAAGTAGAGATAGAATGAAATTAGCCTTCAATGAAGTTAATGAGAAATTTCAAAATGTTTTCAAGAAACTCTTTGGTGGAGGTCATGCAGAATTGAATTTTGTTGATTCTGACGACCCATTGGAGGCTGGCCTGGAGATGTTAGCTCAACCGCCAGGCAAAAAACTTAAATCTATGGAGTCATTATCTGGAGGTGAAAAAGCCCTTACAGCTATATCACTGATTTTCGCAGTTTTTCTGACAAACCCTTCGCCTATTTGTGTTTTAGATGAGGTCGATGCACCATTAGATGATGCTAATGTTGAGAGATTTTGCGATCTTATTGAGGAGATGTCCAAGAGTGTTAATACAAGATTTCTTATTATTACTCATCATGCATTGACAATGTCACGTATGGACCGCCTTTTCGGTGTGACTATGCAAGAAAAGGGAATAAGTAAGCTAGTTTCAGTTGATTTAAAAACTGCAGAAAAATTTCGAAAATTAGCTTAAAGTTGAAAAAGATTATTTAAGGTAAAAGTTTTGGGCAATGATAATTTAAATTCCAAAGGTAAGGAAAAATCAGATGCATCTGATTTAATTCAGAAAATAGATGAATTTAAAGAAAAAGAAAGACTTATAAAAACATCAAATAATATTGAAAAGCGAGGAAATTCAATAGGTTTAGCCTTTAGATTAAGCACTGAGCTTGTATCAGGTATTGTGGTTGGATCTGTCATGGGTTGGTCATTGGACAAGTGGTTGGGATCTCAGCCATGGTTTTTTTTAATTTTTTTTATTTTAGGTATTGCAGCTGGTATAATAAATGTTATTAAGACAGCTAAGAATATGAATAATGAGTCTTAAATTTAAGGAATATAATTTAAATGGCCTCAGCTGAAAATATAGACGATCATCACTCTGCAGGATCTTTCCCTGCTGATCCAATGCATCAGTTTGAAATTGCAAGATATTTTGAATTAAATATAGGTGGTTTAGATATTTCTTTCACAAACTCTGCATTATTTATGGTTATTTCCGTTATCCTTATAAGCTTTTTCTCAATTTTCTTTGTTAGAAAACAAGCTTTGGTTCCATCCAGAATGCAATCTTTGGTAGAATTATCATACGAGTTTGTATCAAATATGGTTAGACAAAATGTTGGTCAAGAGGGAAAGAAATATTTCCCCTTTATCTTTACAATTTTTATGTTTGTACTCTTTCTAAATATGTTAGGGATGATGCCTTATAGTTTTACAGTTACAAGCCATATTGCTGTTACATTTGCTTTAGCATTTTTAATTTTTTTACTTGTAACAATTGTAGGATTTGTTAAGCATGGGTTTGGTTTTTTTGGTTACTTTGCGCCTAAGGGTGTACCTGTTTTTATGCTTCCTCTTTTGGTTGTAATTGAAGTTATTTCTTATTTTACAAGACCAATCAGCTTATCTGTAAGATTATTTGCAAATATGATGGCTGGTCATACTATGCTTAAAGTATTCTCAGGTTTTGTACTTTCTCTAGGTTTTGTAGGTGGATGGTTACCACTAGGTGTAATGGTTGCGTTTACAGGCTTAGAAATTTTAATTGCTTTTTTACAAGCATATGTTTTTACAATTTTAACTTGTATTTATTTGAATGACTCATTGCATATGCATTAGATTTATTTATAACAATATTATTAATTTTTAAACAAGGAGATTAAAATGGAAGCAGAAGCAGCAAAATATATAGGTGCTGGAATAGCATGTATGGCTCTAGCTGGAGCAGGTATAGGAATAGGGCTTATTTTTAGCAGTTACCTTCAAGGGGCTCTAAGGAATCCAAGTGCTGCGCAAGCTCAATTCCCAAATCTACTATTAGGTTTTGCTTTAGCAGAAGCTACTGGTCTATTTGGATTATTAGTTGCATTGATTCTTTTATTTGTTCTTTAATAATAAGAAGATTTTATGCCTCAATTAGATTTTACAACATTTATACCCCAGCTTTTCTGGTTATTTTTGTCTCTTAGCTTTCTATATGTCATTTTATCTAGAATAGCTTTACCAAGAATTTCTGATGTAATTGAAGAGAGGAATGATACAATTACTGATGATCTTGACGAGGCGAAAGCTTTATCAATAGAGGCTGAGAAAGTTGTTAATGAGCTAAAGTCTAAATTAGAGGATGCAAGATCCTCATCACAAAAAACACTTATGGATGAAAGACAAAAAAATTTAGATAAAATTTCTTCTGAAAGAAAAAAATTTGAAGAAACTATATCTAGAGAGATTTCCTCATCCGAAGAAAAAATTAATAAAGGTAAGTCTGAGGCACTTAAAGAAGCCTCAGATCTAGCCGTTGATATTGCTGAAGAAATTATTAATAATCTTTTTGTTAAAAAAGTTGATAAGAAAGATTTAAATAAATTTTCTAAAGATTTGAATTAAGATAGGTGGTTTTCTATGTTTGATGCAACTTTTTTTGTCGCTTTATCTTTTATATTGTTTGTTATTTTTGTTTTATGGGCAGGACTTCCATCTACTATAATTAAATCATTGGATGATAGATCTGAAAAAATTAAAAAAGAACTTGATGATGCTAGAATTCTTCATGAAGAGGCTCAAAAACTTCTTGCTACAGAAAAAAGAAAGTTAGAGCAATGCGATGCAGAGGTAGAGGAAATTTTAAAGCAGGCCTCAGATCAAGCTGCATTAATAACTGAAAAATCAAAAAAATTATTGAAAGAAGAAATTCAACGAAAGCAGAAGCAAGCTGATCTTAAAATTGCTCAAGCCAGAGATGAAGCAATTAGAGAAGTTAAAGCAAAAGCTTCCGAGTTATCACTAATAATTGCTAAAAAATATTTAAAAGAGAATATTGATGACAAAGTATCCTCTGAGTTAATAGATAAAAGCATTTCTGAACTTAAAAATAATCTTTAGTTAACAATTTCTGTTAGCCTTGGCATTATATCCACAAAATTACATGGTTGGTGTCTGCTATCGAGTTGAAATTTTAAGATTTCATCCCAACCATCTGCAACAGCATTAGGAGAACCAGGTAAGGCGAAAATAAATTTACTATTATATATTCCTGCAGTTGCTCTAGATTGAACAGTAGAGGTTTTAATTTTTTTATATGATATTTGATGAAAAATAATTGAAAAACCATCAATAGTTTTTTCAAAAATTTCTTCCAAAGCCTCTGGTGTTACATCACTTCCAGTTAATCCTGTTCCACCTGTAGTTATTATCACATCGATATTACTATCATTACCCCAATTAATTACAATCTTTTGAATTTCACTTTTATTGTCTTTGACAATCTTTCTATCATAAATAGTGTGACCAAATTCAGAAATTTTCTTTTCTAAAACATTACCTGATTTATCGTCAGCCAAAGTCCTCGAGCTTGAAATAGTTAAAATACATATATTTAGTTTTATGAACTTTGAAACACTTTTTGTCATAATAAATTTAATTCCTTAATCTTTTCTAAAAACATTAACAAATCATTCCATGTTTCTCTTTTGTATTCTGGTCTTCTTATTAGAAAATCAGGAGCAAGAATGGGTAGACATATTATATTTATTTTATCATTCTTATATTCTATGAAATTTCCCCTCAAGCTTAAAATACCTTCATCTTTTTTTAGAAGATATTTGATTGGATCAGCTCCTAAAAGAATTAGAATTTTTGGTTTTATTATTTTAATTTGTTTCTCAACAAGAGGTATTAATAATTCAATTTCATCTTCTTTTAACTCTCTTTCCCCTGGAGTTTTCCAGGGAACAATTGGAGCAATACATAAATCATTTAGAGATAAATTTATTGATGATAAAATATTAATGAATAAATCATAATTTTCACCAACTAAAACTTTTCCTTCTTTATCTTCTTCAGGAGATGGGATATTAGTAATTATCATTATTTTAGAATCTAAATTACCTTGAATGCTAATTGAATTTTTAGAAATATCTTTCAATTCACATTCTATAGAATTTTTAAGATAATTATTTAAATCATTAATGTTTTGAAATTGATCTAATCTTATAGAAGAAACGTTTTTTATCTTTTTATTTTCCTTACTATTTCTTTCATTAGAAAATATTATTGGTTCATCTGAAATTACCTCATCAATACCTGCTTCAATTTGCCATTTGAGATCATTTAGGATTTTATGCATATTTGATTGTATCATTGTTTATATGAATCGCTTAAAAGGTACTTTTATATAAGTAAAACTCATGATAATTCAAATTATATCAGTTTTATTAATATATTTAAATATGATAGAGGATAGAATATGGATAATTTACCTGTGAACGAACTAAATGCAAGACAAGGTCAGGTTTTGAATCCTGCTGCTCGTGAATCAATGGAGTATGATGTTTTAATAGTTGGTGCAGGACCAGCAGGCTTATCTGCAGCTATACAATTAAAGCAGTTAGCTCAAAAAAATGATCTAGAGCTTTCAGTCTGTGTATTAGAGAAAGCTAGTGAGGTTGGTGCTCATATTTTATCTGGGGCTGTTATAGAAACTGTAGCTCTTGATAAATTACTTCCTAATTGGCAAGAAATGGATAGCCCAATAAAAACAAAAGTGAAAAAAGATAAACTTTCCTATTTTGGTAAAGATTGGTCTTTTTCTATACCTCAAATTTTATTACCTCCTCTTATGAAAAACCATGGTAATTACATTGTAAGTCTTGGAAGTGTTTGTAAGTGGTTAGGTGAAGTTGCGGAAGGTTTGGGTGTTGAGATTTACCCAGGATTTAGTGCTGCTGAAGTTCTATTTAATGATGATGGAAGTGTTAAGGGTGTTGCAACAGGTGATATGGGTGTTTCTAGAGAGATGGAAGCTAAAGATTCATGGGAAGCAGGCATGGAGCTGCATGCTAAATTTACCCTATTTTCCGAAGGAACAAGAGGATCTTTGTCTAAGTTCTTAATCGATAATTTTAATCTTTCAGAAGGAAAGGATTTTCAAAAATATGCTATTGGCCTTAAAGAGGTTTGGGAAATTAAGGAAGAAAATTTTTCTGAAGGCCTTGTTGAACACTCAATGGGATGGCCATTAAGTGATGGAACAAATGGTGGATCATTTTTATATCACTTTGATAAAAACCTTGTTTCAATTGGGTATGTAATCCATTTAAATTATACAAATCCATATGCATCTCCTTTTGACGAGTTTCAGCAATTTAAGACACATCCTTCTGTTAAAAAAACTCTTATTGGAGGAAAAAGGTTATCTTATGGAGCTAGAGCAATTACTACTGGGGGTTATCAGTCAGTTCCTAAGCTTAACTTTCCAGGAGGTGCGTTAATTGGATGTTCAGCTGGTTTCTTAAATTACCCAAAAATTAAAGGCACTCATAATGCTATGGAGTCAGGAATGTTGGCTGCAGAGGCCATAATAGAAAAAAAATTGACTCAAGATGAAAATAATAATCTTGAAAATTACCAGTTAAAATATGAAAAGAGCAGAATTTTTAAGGAACTAAAGAAGGTAAGAAATGTAAAACCATATCAATCGAAATATGGTCCTTTATTAGGAACATTACTTAGTGGTCTCGATATGTGGTTAAGTACTTTTGGTATTACAATGCCTTTTACACTTAACCATAAAAAACCTGATCACAAAACTTTGAGAAAAGCATCCGAGTGTGAGGAAATAGAATATCCTAAACCAGATGGAGAATTTTCCTTTGATAAGTTATCTTCTGTTTTTCTATCAAATACTAATCATGAGGAAGACCAGCCTTGTCATTTAACTCTAAAAGACTCATCACTTCCAATAAGCTTTAATTTACCTGAATATGCAGAGCCAGCTCAAAGATATTGCCCTGCTGGTGTTTATGAAATTATAAAATCAAGTGAAAATGGTGAAAATTGTCTTCAGATTAATGCTCAGAATTGTGTTCATTGTAAAACTTGCGATATTAAAGATCCCTCTCAGAATATAAATTGGGTTGCTCCTCAAGGTGGTGAAGGCCCCCTATATGGAGGTATGTAGGTATTTAAATATTTATGGAAATAATTGAGGAAGCAAAATCAAAAATAAATTTATCTTTAAACCTTACTGGAAAAAAGGAAAACAATTTTCACCAGCTTTTAAGCTTCATTTGCTTTAGTAATTTTTCAGACCAATTAATATTAACTAAATCTGATTTCTTTGATTATGAAACTCACTCACCATTTCAAAAGATTCCTAGAAAAGACGACCTTGTATTAAAGACTATTGATACTATAAAAAAGTATTTAAAATTAACTGATCTTCCGCCATTTAAATTAGTATTGAAAAAAAATATTCCTTTAGGTTCTGGATTAGGGGGTGGCTCGGCTGACTCTGCTGCCCTAATACGTTTATTAAACAATTTTCTGGATTTAAAACTTTCAACTCAAGACATGATTAATTTAGGTGCTGAAATAGGATCAGATATTCCTGCATGTATTATTTCCAAACCACTTATTGCCCATGGAAGAGGCGAAAAAATAATAGAATTAAATTATAAAAATACTATCGATTTATTGATTATTTATCCCCAAATAAATATTTCTACTAAAGAAATTTTTGACTCAATAAATGCTAGAGATTTTAGTGATAAAAATTTTGTTGAAATTAAGGATTGGATTGAGAGTAATTCAGATATAAATAGTGATGATTTCTATAAAAAATTTAGTAATGATCTACAAAATATAGCAGTAAAAAAGTATCCAGTAATTTCCGATATTCTTGACAACCTAAATAAAAAAAATGCTATTTTCTCAGCTATGACCGGATCAGGTTCTGCGTGTTTTGGAGTTTTCAACCAGAAAGAAATTGATTTAGCAGCAAATTATTTTGAAAAAAATTTTTCAGATTGGATTATTAAAAAAACAAAACTTAATGATTTCTAATTAAAGAAAAATCAACCAAATCTATCAAGGCATCTCTTATTGGATTATTTTCAAAACCTTCCATTATTTGCTTTGCCTCTTCACCATATTGATTGGCTAGTTTAAGGGTCTTATTAATTGTATCCTTTTCTTTAATTATTTTTTTTGCAATTTTTAAATCAGTTTTATTTCTTGTTTTTTTATTAAATACTTTTTCCCAAAATTCCTTTTCTTTTTTGTTTGCACTATTTATTGCTAAAATTACTGGAAGAGTAACTTTTCCCTCAAAAAAGTCATCACCATTATTTTTACCCATTTCAACTGACGAGCCATCATAATCTAATGCATCATCAATTAACTGAAATGCTGTACCGAGATTTTTTCCAAAATTAAAAAGTTTCTTTTTTTGAGACTTATTTGCTCCTGAAACAACTCCTCCAACCTCACATGCACTTGAAAAAAGAGCTGCAGTTTTAGATTCTATTATTTTTAAATAATTAGTCTTTCTAATATTTATATTGTTTGTTTCGACTAGTTGTAAAACTTCACCTTCAGCAATTATAGATGCAGCTTTTGATAATATATTCAGACACTCTAAGGAATTTGTCTCAACCATGAGTTGGAAGGCTTTACCTAATAAGAAATCACCGACCAATATACTTGATTTATTGTCCCATAGAGTGTGTGATGTCTTTTCGCCTCTTCTGTAATTACTTTCATCTACAACATCATCATGCAAAAGAGTAGCTGTATGCAATAATTCAACTGCTGCTGCTAGTTTTATATGATTTTTATTCCTAACTTTAAGCATTTTTGCACATGAAATTGTTAGCATAGGCCTTAGCCTTTTACCTCCTAGATTAATTATATGTTTTGATAGTTTTGGTATCCTATTAACATCACTATTAATTTGATTTCTAATTAATTTATCAGTCTCATTAAATTCTTTTTTAATTAATTTTTTGAGATTACGAAGTGATAGATCTGCTTTACTTATTTTTCTCATAATGTTTACCTTAAACATATTTTGGTATCTATGTAACATAGATTATATGGGTAGTCTTTAAACAAATAAAAATGGAAATTTGGATAATTTATAATTTATAGTTATGGGCAAAATACAAACATTAGACAACTTCTTAGGGGGAAAGCTTAAGATTTACCAGTTTAAAGAAGGCTATCGAGCCGGACATGACTCTGTCTTATTGGCTTCTTCAATAAAAGCTAGAGAAGGGGATCTATGTCTTGAGCTTGGTTTCGGTACTGGTGTCGTTTCTCTTTGCCTTGCAAAAAGAGTTCCAAATATAAAGATCATTGGATTTGAAAATGATTCTGAAATGCTAAAAATTTCAAAAAAGAATATTAAATTAAATAATTTTAATAAAACAATTAAAGTTTTTAATATTGATGTTGAGGAGAAAATAGAAAATTCTAAATTTTTAGAGAGACATTCATTTGACCACGTTTATGCAAACCCTCCATATTTTATTGAAGAAAATTTCTCTCAACCAATTAATAAAAATAAAAGAGCAGCTAATATAGGTAGTAAAAAGACTATTGAAAAATGGTTGAAAAAAGCTCTGACTTTTTCCAAATCAGGAGGGACAATAACTTTTATAAATCATATGCAAAACCTCCCTGAACTTTTATTTCTTTTTTCAAAGAAATTGGGTGATATTAAAATTACTCCTATTTTTTCAAAAAAAGGTAAAAAAGCATCGAGAGTTCTTATTAGTGGGGTGAGGGACTCAAAAAAACCTCTGGTATATAATGAAGGTATAGTTTTTACTAATAAAGATAATAAGATTCCCAAAAAGATTGATAAGTTATTAAGAGATGGAATTGGTTTCAATCAATAGGCCTTTAGTGCTATTTTTTAAAATCGAAATAATATAAAATAAAATAAGTAAAATTTTTATAGTTATTTGTGGAGGTTAGCTGTGGCTGCTGAAAATATGGACGAGTTAGTCTCTTTATGCAAAAGAAGAGGTTTTATTTACCAAACCAATGAGATCTATGGCGGCCTTCAAGGTTTATATGATTATGGACCCCTTGGTGTAGAACTCAAAAATAATTTAAAGAATTCCTGGTGGAGTTCTATGGTGTATGAGAGAGATGATATTGAAGGACTTGACTCCTCTATATTAACTCACCAACATGTTCTTAAGTATTCTGGACACGAGGAAACTTTTACTGATCCCTTAATAGATTGCAGGGATTGCAAGGCAAGATGGAGAGCTGATCACATTAAAGATAATATATGCCCATCATGTGGTTCAAAAAACCTTACTGAACCAAGACCATTTAACCTTATGTTTAAAACCAATATTGGACCAGTTGATGATGGATCAAATTTTGCTTATCTAAGGCCTGAAACTGCTCAACAAATTTTTACTAATTTTAAAAATGTAATTGACTCAACATCAAGAGTTTTGCCCTTTGGTATAGCTCAAATTGGAAAAGCATTTAGAAATGAAATAACACCTAGGAATTTTATCTTTAGAGTCAGAGAATTTGAGCAGATGGAGTTAGAATTTTTTGTTGAGCCTGGTACTGATGAAGATTGGCACGAAAAATGGGTTAAAAAGAGAATTGAATGGTGGGAGAACCAAGGGATAAGCAGAAAAAATATTGAATTAATTGATGTTCCTAAAGAAGATCTTTCCCATTATTCTAAAAAAACAATAGATATCATGTATAAATTTCCTCATGGGGTTGAAGAACTTGAAGGAATTGCTAATAGGACTGACTTTGATATTGGTTCACATACAAGACATCAAAAAGATTTTAAAATTGAATCCAAGGTTATTAAAAATGAACATTCTGTTACTAAATTAGCAATTCAAAATAAAAAAAATAATGAGTGGGTTATACCTTTTGTAATAGAGCCATCAGCTGGTGTTGATAGAGGTGTTCTGGCCGTATTAAATGAGGCTTATAAAACTGAAAAATTTGCTGATGAGAAGGAAAGAACTCTTCTTGCTCTTAAACCTCATCTTTCTCCAATAAAAGCTGCAATTATTCCTTTAAAAAGGAATAATAAAGAAATTGTATCAAAAGCATTGGATATAAAAAGATTGCTCCAAAGTTTAAAATTAGGTCGAGTCTTATTAGATAATTCAGGTAACATTGGTAAAAGTTACAGAAGGCATGATGAAATAGGTACTCCAATGTGTGTTACTGTTGATTTTCAAAGTTTAGAAGACGATACAATTACCGTTAGAGATAGAGACTCAATGGAACAAGTTAGAATAAGTTGCAGTGAAGTATCTGATTATTTTCAAAAAAATCTTTTATAGGCATAGCTTAATAAATGGAAAAATGGATTTATAGTTTTAACAAGAGCATCGATGAATTAGAAAATCCATCTGAATTATTGGGGAATAAAGGTGCTAGCTTAAACTTAATGACAGGTTTAGATTTGCCTGTGCCCCAGGGTTTTACAATACTTACAAAACTAAATCATTATTTTCAAAAAAATAAATCCTTTCCAAATGAATTTGAGAAAGAATTAATTAAAAATATTTTTAATTTAGAAAAAAAATCAAACTGTAAATTTGGTTCTAGTAAAAATCCTTTGTTACTCTCTGTAAGGTCTGGATCACGAAAATCTATGCCTGGTATGCTTGATACAATTCTAAATATTGGATTTAACAAAAAAGTATTAGAGTTTTACGAGAAACAAAATAAACCTCTGTTTGCTTGGGATACATGGCGACGTTTTCTTCATATGTTTTCACATGTGGTGTATAAGATTGAACATTTTTATTTCGATGAGATTTTAGACAGCTACCTTTTGGGCGCAGGTCTTCAATTTGAGAAAGATTTGGAGGTAAATGATATCCAGGAAATTTGTAGTCAGTATTTAACCTTGATCGAGGATAGAATTGGCAAACCTTTTCCAGAGGATGTCAATGAACAACTTATGCTTGGTATCAAAGCCGTTATGGAGTCATGGTTTAATGAGAGAGCAATCGATTATAGAAGAATAAATGATATTCCTGATGATTTTGGTACAGCTGTAAATATTCAAAGAATGGTTTTTGGTAATTTAGATGATGAAAGTGCAACAGGTGTTGTATTTTCTAGGAATCCTCAGGATGGAAAGAAAAGATTAAAGGGTGAGTATATTATTAGATCTCAGGGTGAAGATATTGTGTCTGGCTTTAAGACACCTTGGGTCATAAGTAATGCTGATAAAGGTGAGTCCTCTTCAACAATTTTATCATTAGAGGAAAAATTTCCTATTTGTTATAAAGAGTTAGAGAAATTTTCTCAAAAATTAGAAAATTATTTTTCATGCGTTCAAGATATTGAATTTACTATTGAATCAGGAAAATTATGGATTTTACAATCAAGAAGAGCGGAACCAAATATTGAGGCCTCTCTAGTAATTTTTTGTGACATGGTTAAAGAGGGTTTAATTACAAAACAAGAAGTAATTTTATCCTTAGATATAGAGAAAATTGAAAAATTATTAACACCTATCATTGATCCAAAAAATAAAAATGAAAAATTAACTAGAGGTCTACCAGCTTCTCTAGGTGTAGTGTCGGGGATGGTGGTATTTGACTTTGAAACTTTAATAAAATTTAAGAATAAAAAACAGAAAACAATCCTAGTTTTAAAAGAGACAAATGCAAATGATATTAAGGCGATGCACGCCTCATCTGGGATTTTAACTTCTCAAGGTGGCATGACAAGCCATGCTGCGGTAGTAGCAAGAGGTCTTGGCAAAACATGTGTTACTGGTGCAAGAGATATAAAAATTGATACAGAAAATAAAAGATTTCATTGTGGAGGTAAATTCATAACCGAGGGACAAATTATTACTATCAATGGTGAGAATGGTGAAGTATTATTTGGAGAAACCCCAACAATTATTCCCGATTTACCTAAATCATTGAATAAAATTTTGGCTTGGTGTAAAGAAATTAATAAAATTCAAAATGACAATATTTTGGTTTTTCTTAGCAAGACCAAGAAAATTATTAATCAATAATTTTTATTAATCATTACTTAAAGGCCCTGATGTTTTTAGTATTTCTCGAGCATTTAGAGGATTTTTTGCAACTTCCTTTTCAAGATCCTCTAATTCTTTAGGAACATACCAATGAATTTTATCAGAGTTATAGGCATTCCAAACAGTTTTTGCAATTTCGTCAGAAGAAATTAATCTCCAAATTCCATCTTTTGGTAAATTTTCTCTAATTTCCTCACTGATCATAGGTGTATCAATTACCCCAGGAAGTATATCTGCTGCTCTAGAGTTAAATCTTTGAAATTCTGATGAAAGTGACTCGGTTAAACCTTTTACAGCATGTTTTGAGGCAGAATATGAAGCAATCATCTCCATTCCCATTATTCCAGAGCTAGAAGATGTTGTAATGCAGAGAGAATTGGATGTATTCTTTAATAAATTTGATGCAGAATATATTCCATTTATTACGCCAATAATATTTATATTGATTATTTCCATATGAGTTTCATAAGGTATTTCATCAAAAAACCCGCCTTGAGTAATTCCTGCATTGTTGAAAAGTATATCTAGTTTCCCTCCAGATTTTGATGAAAAATTATTTACACATTCTTGAAAATTTTCTTTATTTGTTACATCTAATACTTCGTAGATTATATTTTCATTACCAAGTTCATCTTCCAATTCTAATAGATTTTTTTTATTATTATCATAACAACCTACAAACCAATTTTTATTCAGAAATAATTTTGCTGTTGAGCGTCCCATTCCACCTGCTGCACCAGTTATAAAAATTGATTTTGAATTATTCATTTTAAATACCTTAAGAAAAATCTAGACCTATATCTAGAGATGGTGATGAGTGAGTTAGCCAACCGGATGAAATTAAATTTACTCCAGTCTTTGCAATTTCAAGAATAGAGTTTTTTGTTATTTTGCCAGATGCCTCTAATATTTTATTTTTTTTATTTAAGCTAACTGCCTCTATAAGATCTTCTAATTTAAAATTATCTAAAAGAATTGCATCAGCTGTGGTTTCTAGTGCCTCTTTGTATTGATCAAGATTATCAACCTCAACCTCTATATTAACCATATGACCACATTTTGATCTCGCTAAAGATACTGAATTACTTATAGAGCCTGAAAGGGCTAGATGATTATCTTTTATTAATATTCCATCATACAGACCAAAGCGATGATTCATACCACCACCATCTTTCACAGCAAATTTTTCTAATATTCTAAGACTTGGAGTAGTTTTTCTTGTTGAAACAATTTTTGTATTTGTTTTCGAAATTAAATTTACCATCTCATTTGTTGCTGATGCTATTCCTGATAAATGACTTAGAAAATTTAAAGCAGTTCTTTCGGCACTTAGTATTGAGGAGGCAGTCCCTCTTACAATTGCAATAATATCGCCTTCTTTTACAGGTGAGCCATTAGTTAATTTTTTTTCAAAAACTAAACTACTATCAAGAAGATTAAACGATAATTCAGCAACTTTTATTCCAGAAATAATTCCTTTTGATCTAGATTTTAAAACAAAGCTACTTTCAATGTTCTTATCAATAATTGAACTACTAGTAATATCACCTTGTTGACCTAAGTCTTCATATAATGCATTTTTTACAATTTTCTCTAGAGAAAATCCTAATGGATTGCTTTCAATCATAATTCAATCATTTTAACAATTGCTTGTTTTGCTTTAATTGCAATTTCTGGATTAATTTCTATTTCTGTCTTTTTATTCCAGAGTGATTCAAGAATATTTTCTAAATTTATTGTTTTCATATGAGGGCATAAATTACATGGTCTTACAAAATTTACATTTGGATTTTCAACAGAAATATTATCACTCATTGAGCATTCCGTAACCATTAAAACTTTTTTTGGTTGATTGTCTTTAACCCAATTAATCATAGCTGATGTTGAGCCTGAAAAATCTGATTGAGCTACAACTTCCGGAGAACACTCAGGGTGGGCTATAACTTTAACACCAGGTTCATTTTCTCTAAACTCAACTATTTCTTCAGGAGTAAATTCTTCATGAACTTCACATCTACCTTTCCACATAATGATTTTCTCTTTTGTTTCTTTTGCAATATTCATTGCAAGATATTCATCAGGTAAAAATATAATTTCCTTAGACTCTAGAGAATTAACTATATCAAGTGCATTTGATGATGTGCAGCAAATATCTGACTCAGCTTTGACTTCAGCTGATGTATTTACATAAGTAACAACAGGGATATTTGGATTTTCCTCTTTTATTTTTCTAACATCTTCACCAGTTATTGACTCTGCTAAAGAACATCCTGCCTCCATACTAGGTATAAGCACAGTTTTATCCATATTAAGAAGTTTCGATGTTTCTGCCATGAAGTGAACACCACATTGTAAAATTATATCTGCATTTACATTTCCTGCTTCTTTGGCTAACTGCAAAGAGTCACCTCTGATATCACTAATGCAGTGAAATATTTCAGGAGTTTGATAATTGTGTGCTAAAATAACTGCATTCATATCTTTTTTAAGAATATTAATTGCTTTTATATATGGTGCAAAAAAAGGCCACTCAACTTCAGGAATAACTCTAGAAACTTTGCTATATTGATCTGCGGTTTCTTCAAGCATTTCTCCTGACCAAGAAATATTCATCTCTCTTAGTATTTCAGGGCCTGATAAAAAATCTTTATTTTTTGTATTTTGTTCTTTCATTTTTTCTAATATCTAAACTGGGAAGAATTTTGGCAGATTAATCTCAATATTCTTTTTTTCTGTTTTACTTGTAATTGTGATTTTCTCTCTTTCGGGATTAATAAGTTTATCTATTTTGATTAGAGCTATACCATAATCTTCTATTTTCTTTATCACCGTACCAATTGTTCTATCATTATAAACTAATTCATCATTGTTAGTAAAGTTGTCGTTACTTTTAAAACTAACAATTCTTTTCTTAACTTTTCCTTTTCTATACATTCTAGAGCAAACTTCTTGACCTATAAAACATCCCTTTTGAAAATCAATTCCATTTAAGTAGTCCAGATTCGCTTCAATAGGAAAAATTTCACCAGGCTTTATTCCACCACCAATTTCAGCAACCCCTAATTTAACTAGTTTTCTTTCATAAATATTTATATCATTTGAATAATTTTTATAGCTAGAGTTTAGAATTTTTCTTAAACCTAGAGCAGCTAGTCTTGGATCACTATTTTCATTGTTTTCATCTTCTTTATCTAAATCAACAAAAACTGATAAATCTTCATTTTTAATTAACCTCACATCCGATCTTAATTTATACATATTTAATAACTTAATAAAATTATCGATATTTGATTTTGAAACATCAATTAAAAAATCATTATTTTTTTTTGAAATAATAAAATCGTAAAGTAATTTACCCTGGGGTGTTAGAATTGATCCATAAGCTAATTTATTTTTAATATTATCAATATTACAAGTAACTATTCCTTGAAGAAATTTTTCGCTATCTTTTCCCTCAATCGAGAGAATTGAACGATTAGGTAATTTTATTAACTCTTTATTCATAATGATATTAGTCTTTTATAATTATAGTTATCAATTATAATAAATTAGGGTAAAAGAAACAATGTCGTTTGATACAATCTATAAGGGGTCATCAATTGTGACCCATGAAAAAACATATATTTCAGATATTGCTGTTAAAGACGGTAAGATTGTCAAGCTAGGTAATTTATCTGAAGAAAATGCAAATCAAATCATTGATCTTACAAACCTTCATTTATTACCTGGTGTAATAGATACTCAAGTTCATTTTAGAGAACCAGGTTTAGAGCATAAGGAAGATTTAAATACTGGTACAAAAGGCGCTGTTCTAGGTGGCATAACCGGTGTATTTGAAATGCCTAATACTAATCCAGCAACAACTAATGAAAGTGCTTTAAAAGAGAAATTAAGAAGAGCTGAAGGAAGACTTTTTTGTGATTATGCTTTCTACGCCGGTGGAACTGAAGAAAATTATAGAAAATTGCCTGAGTTAGAAAAAATTCCTGGTTGTTGTGGGGTGAAGGTTTTTATGGGTTTAAGTGTTGGTTCTTTACTAGTAACCGATGAAAGTGATTTAAATAATATTGTTTCAAGTATTAATAATAGAGCCTCTTTTCATTGCGAAGATCAGGATCTATTGGAAGAAAGAATAGAGTTTCAAATTCCTGGTAATATAAATTCTCATGAAGTTTGGAGGAATGATGAGCAATGCTTTAAGGCAACAAAAAGAATAGTAGATATTGCTAGAAAGAATAAAAAAAATATTCATATACTGCATGTATCAACCGGGCAGGAGATTGAATTTTTATCAAAAAATAAAGATGTTGCTTCAGTTGAAATCACGCCACAACATTTAACTCTAAATGCACCTGATTGCTATGATAATCTTGGTAGTTATGCTCAAATGAATCCTCCTATAAGAGACTTAAATCATCAAAAAAAATTATGGGAAGGAATTAATAATGGAACAGCAGATATAATTGGATCTGATCATGCTCCTCACACAGTGGAAGAAAAAAGTGCTGATTACCCAAATTCACCATCAGGCATGCCAGGAGTTCAAACCCTTGTTCCGATAATGTTAAATCATGTTAATAATGGAAAGTTAACATTAGAGAGATTTGTTGAGTTAACTAGCTACAATCCTTCAGAATTATTTAAAATAAAAGAAAAAGGTAGAATAGCAATTGGATATGATGCTGATTTTACTATTGTAGATATGAATAAAGAGAGAGTAATTACTAACGATTGGATAGCTAGTAAATGTGGTTGGACTCCATATAATAATATGAAAGTTAAAGGTTGGCCTATAATGACTGTTATACGAGATAACATTGTTATGAAGGATGATATTATTTTTGAACCTTTAGGCGAACCAATGAATTTTTTTAGATGAGGATGATACTATGACAGAATTATTTAAAGCATTAAAAATAGAAAAAAATGAAGAGCACCAAGAAATTAATCTTGTAGAGATCTCAGAGGATGATCTCATGGAGGGAAATGTTGTTGTCGATGTTACTCACTCTACATTGAACTACAAGGATGGTCTTGCAATGACAGGATCCTCTCCAATAGTGAGAAACTTCCCTATGATTCCAGGAATTGATTTTAGTGGAGTTGTAAGATCTTCAGAGGACTCAGAATTTTCTAAAGGTGATAGAGTTGTATTAAATGGTTATGGCTTGTCTGAAAGTCATTATGGTGGATACTCTGAGAGAGCGCGTGTAAATTCAAAACATTTATTAAAATTACCTGAAAATATATCTAATCATCAAGCCATGCAAATTGGTACAGCAGGTTATACAGCTATGTTATGTGTTCTTGGTCTAGAAGATTTTGGAATTACACCAAAGAGTGGAGAAATTCTTGTAACAGGAGCCTCAGGAGGTGTCGGATCTGTAGCTATTTCTATCCTTTCAGGTCTTGGTTTTTCTGTAATTGCTTCAACCGGTAGATTATCTGAAACCGATTATTTAAAAAGTTTGGGAGCAGACACAGTAATTGATAGGAATGAGCTATCTGAACCCTCAAGACCTCTTGGTAAAGAAAGATGGTCAGGTGCAATAGACTCTGTTGGAAGTCAAACTTTATCAAACGTTATTGCTCAAACAAAATATGGTGGTGCAGTTTCAGCATGTGGTCTTGCACAAGGTATGGATTTACCTTCTACTGTTTTACCTTTCATTTTAAGAGGTGTTTCATTAATTGGTATAGATTCT
>Ga0160423_10000082_pt1 | contig 62768 bp, 91 predicted proteins | sample CRUFie14St8metaG_FD_108191 | JGI IMG/M metagenome (GOLD analysis project Ga0160423, IMG submission 108191) | Marine microbial communities from the Costa Rica Dome - CRUD Field 142mm St8 metaG | ecosystem: Environmental > Aquatic > Marine > Oceanic > Photic zone | place: Costa Rica: the Eastern...
ATTTGCAATTTTTGTGTTTCCAGCGAGCTGTTACTCGTGCTTTAATATCGTGTAAATTTTTGTAAATCATAATGTTATAATAGTGGTTAACGTGTACAACTGCAACTACTTAATGTGTTTCGCGTTGAGAAAAAAGTTTGTGTCATTCTGCACCGGACCAATATGCTCTTCCGGAGGCCAGTATCGAGGTTGGCTTTGTTTGGCTCGTCGAGGATGATATGCTGCCCCTGGAGCCGGAGGCCAGAACGCGTCACTGAGCCGCTGGTGATTGGTTGTTGTGTATGTTTCCACATGATGATGATTGCACCCGGTCATCACCACACATGCCAACAACACAAGACACTTAGTTTCCATACTTCTCATTGAGTTCTTCATGGCTCCTGCACAGATCCCAGCAGTTGCAGAAGTGCTCATAGAAATCGCTGAATTGATCCTCGTTCATCCAGCTCACCATTTGTTCGAGTATTTGTGCTTCCGGGATGATGCTTGTCTCTTTGAGAAATTGCATCTTCTCAAACCTGTCCATTCTGGTGTGTGGTTCTTGTTCGATCGGAAGATCCATGCTTTGTCTTATACAACCTTTAATTGTGCTCATTTGATACCTTTCTTTTTGATGATGTTGATTGCTCTAGTGACCGCTTGCTCGATGCTGCTGCTTCGACCATGTATGCGTTTGAAATCTTCCCAGCTCACACGAGGCGTGGGTAGTTGCTCCCATGCTTGCTTGCGTCTTTTATGTTTTGTTTGATCTGTCATGATATAATGATCGTGTATTCCACGTGCAAGTGCAACTCAGTAATTGGTATCTTCATGTTTACTAAATTATGTACAGTAGCACCGGTATCAACAACACCACAATGATTAACACTAGATCCACACGTGACGTGTTTGATTTTTTATTTAAATCTTCTGGAGGAAACCTGCCATGATTACCCATACCATCATAATCCATTGGATCGTGACCGTTCATATCACCAATCAAGTGCAAGCAACAACTGTTCAGGAGCCTCTCTTAGTGTGCTCTCTTGAGCCAAAAACAACGCACCGTCACCGTACCTTCTGTCAATTGGTACACCATCTTCAGTCATGCCTGAGCGGATACTTTTCCATTGAGGTTCAAAACTACAATCGTTTCTGTTCCGGTCAACATAACGAACCTCGCTATCAGGCGTGACAAAACCGTACACATTCACGGCTTCATCGAGCATCCGTTGTAAGTCGCGTACCGTAATCATTAATCCTTGATTCCTTCCCCGGTGAGATGATATGCTAGATCATTGAACATCACATCCTTGTTGAAGTAATGATAAGCATACTTGCATACGCTACGTATGTCATTGTCTTTCCATTCCTTGATCTCGTCATAGATCTCGAAGATGTTCAGGTTCCAGTTCCAGCTCTCGACAACATCGTGAACTTTCTCTTCACCGTTGATGGTGCTGCGTAACAGACGAGAGCCTAGCTCTTCGTCTAATGATTCAATAACTGTGGTCATATTTTCGTTTGTGTTTTTGGTTTCTGTCTAAAATTTTGTTCTTACGTTTATGCGGTCGTGTGTAACCTGCTCGTATTGATGATCTTATCTTCATTATCTAATAATAGGTTCAAACACGGTCAAGTGCAATCAAAAGAACCACCCTTCTTCTTCGCATTCTTCTTCATCTTCATGATCAGCAGAATACCCGGTGGGTAAATCGACTTTCCCCCAATAAAAATCACCACCTTCGCACCCGATTGAGCCATGCAAATGCTCAGCTGATACAACATGTCCGAGGTCCTCATAATCTCCAATCCGACCTTGTTGCTTCCAATGCTTTATAAGCTTCATGGGTATGGCGCTGAGCGTTCCGGCATCGACGCACAAGTCAGCTACTGCTGAGTTGTTGACAAACAATTTGTAAGTACCATCACCATACGCAGTACTCCAGCTGTAAAATCCAACACCGGTCTCTTCATCATGTGTCTCTGCAACATAATGATGTTTGAAATCTTCATCCTTCTCATGACGTTTGTCATACGCTTGCCAAGCGTCGCAAAATGGCATCCAAAGGTCCTCTGGTACGACGTAGCATGGATCACCAAACCAGAATCCATCTTCATCATCGCCCTTAACATGTGTGTCGCGTAATTTATTGTAGATCATAATATGATTATCGTCAAAACTCTCAGGAAGCGCAACTCAATTCTTCAGATCGTACAAAAAAGCTGCGACAATCAGAATCAGCATGAACCATGTGAATATCTCGATCATGCATATGGATCTAATGATGGATCTGGTATCTTTTTCAGACTGTCCGCATGTTCCGGTAACGTGCTGAATTCAACAGCCACTCTTTTCATGCACTCGAGTGCCATCTCGAACTGTCTCTCGCTAAGAAATTGTTTAACTACTTTAGCCGCGTCTGGTTCAATGCTTGCTTCGTAGTATATAGCGTGTCGTTGACCATTTGCTGCTGCTCTCATGATTCGACATGTACGGTCAAAACCGCTCATGTCTGATTTGAGCTCGAAGCTTTCTATTCCGTGGCAATCTGCCACACCTGCGTATGTTTCTAATCCCATTTGTATCCTCCTATGTCTAATGTTCTACCGAAATTGTCTAGTGAGCTTAACGCGCGTTTGATATGCTCCTTCAAATCCATGTCTCGAGCATCCAATGCAAACTCTTGTAAGTCTCGTAAGTATGCATAACTGTTGTAATATGCTTCACGTACCTTACCGCTGTTGAGCTGCTCTTCTGCTCGTTGAGCTATTGCTGCTTCAACATCTTCTGCGTCAAGATCCTGATCCAATGCTGTTCCGTCGTGATCTGTTTTGCTCATGATAGTCCGTGTATGTATTGTTCGTATGCAATGTTGGTCGTGTCAACAACCGGTGCAGTGTTAGGACCTGCTGATGGACCGTGGTTGATACGCTCCACATGAGCAAGAACAGCTTTGAAAGCTGACTGCACATCTTGCATGAACTCCGGAGTGGACATCTCTGGGACGATATGCGCCACGTCGTTTGGATCGTACATGTTGAGCACGTCCAGTACGGTTTTGAAGTCCTTGTCGGTGAGTCCGGTTTTGCTGCATCTATTCATAATATTGATCTCCTGTGTAGTGTTGTTATCTTATTATCTATTGATTATCGTCTCTTTTCTCAGAAAGCGCAACTTTATTTTGAATCATGTACAATTCTGTGCTTACGCACCAAGGCTCTGTACAACTCACGCACCTCCTTGACGCGCTCTAGATTGTTCTCGATGCTTTGACGCTCAGTCTCGTTCCGAGGGCAGTTCTCAGTCTCATTGTTGATGTAATGAAGGAACTTGAAGCATCCTTCAATTTGCGACAGCTTCAGAGCAATGTCAATCTCGAGCGTGTCAGTGTCATTGTAATCGTTTGGGTCTCTTTCATTTGCCATAACATAATATTATGCAATTTGTGTAACAAGCGCAACATAAAAACAAAAAAATATATAACACGATTGCTCTGAACGAGTTACAAAAAAATCATGCCCGACTTTTTTGTAACTTGTTGATTGTTATATAATTACAAAATATAACAGCAAACCTTTTCGTAATTATATGATAATCAACGGTTTCTGTCTTTGAATATCCATCTATCAACATGATAGAATATATTGGCACCCACAAACTGGAACGCGATCACGCTGGCCCAGATGCTCCATTGAAGATACTCTTGAAAGAACCACAGACATGGGTAACATACAACAAACCCACTCTGCCATCTAACGTTGTATTTTAAATACCTTGTGATATTTTTTCGTTGCATCTCTTTTGCGCTGCTGTGAATTATTCATATGTCTATTTTCCCATCGGTACCATCTGAAAGCACCCGGTAAGCGAACACGCTTACCATGCAGAGAATGATAAGTGTTACGATGATATTTTTGTATGTAACTTTCAAGAGACATTTTATCTTTGTCATGCCCTGGGCGTAGATGATAATCTCTCTCTATCATGTACATTGTGTACTCATAATGGTATTGTTTTTGCTTTCTGTCATGCAACCATAGTTTCCATTCGATTGATTCTGGGCCGCTAGCTGCTTGTTCAACAATATAATTGATCTCATCACCTGTAAGCTCTTTTAAATATTCCATTTTGAGTTCACGAATCGGTGAGGGTATTTTGTTAGGGTATGGTGCGTTCCGATCCACGCGAATATACTGACGTGTTAGTTCATTGTACATGTCACCATTAGAGAAATGCTTTTCATCTACTTTTTTTCTTTTGATGTAATCAATGTCAGCTTCATTGCTAGATGCAAGGTACATTTCTTCAGTCGCGTATGTTTCCATTAGTCGTCAGATGTGAGAATGTGTAATGCAAATACTAATACAGTCAGCAGCACGAATGCTGTTGACCAGATGTACGCCATGTCAGTTATCGTTTGTGTCAAGTTCATTGTGTCTTGGATATATTTCTGCGCGTTGAAATTCGTCTCTAATTATCTGTCTGATGCCGATAATTAGATCATGTTCCAATACCGGTGATCTGGACCATGTCGGTCGCGCCGTGAACAAGTTGTCGACTTTTTCAAGTATTCTTTGCTCCAGTATGTTCAATTTGTTTTCAGCAACTATGTTCATTTCATGTTCTCGATCGCTTTTATCTTTTCAAGTATCGCGTCAAGTTTTGTTTCGGTTGTGTCATCATAATCGTGTACATGAATCACAGCATTTCTGATCATCTGTAAATCGTCACATATTTTGTTGATACGTGCACCGATTTCACTCTGTTTACTACGTAAGTTTTGTGTTTTTGAGTCTCTTCTCAATCTTTGTATATCTTCTGCTTCCATGTCACCCTTTATTATAGTTTATCTTTGTTGGATTGCAACTCTTCTTTTTTCAAAAGTATCCAATCGTGTACAGCTTCCCATGCACATATCAAGAGTATCGCAGCGATTTGTACTGTGATGAATATGCCACGTCCTATGAATGTTATTATATCAACTGTGTGTCTCACAGGCTAGCTCTCGAAAATATCCGATGTTGCTAAATTTTTTGTTGTAACCGGTCCTTTTGAACATGTTACAGGCTTTACCAAAATCTGGCTCTGTGTGTAAAACTCGCATGAGAGCACTCACTTCATCTGCACCAGCCCAGCCGATAACATCGTCGTGTGATGTTAGTGAGACGGTCTCGTCTGTGTCAGTGTACCATACAGATATTTCGTACGATCCACCATCTTCAACTGGCCCATCGCCGTACATGCTTTGACCATATCCAACACTGATCGTGTACGGACCAATCTTTGCGTTTGCATGATGTCTGTTGCTTATGTTATCAGACACAAAATCTAAATCCTCAAATCTCTTACTCATGATACAATTGTATCATGCGCTCGTGGTAACTGCAACTAGATTTGTTGTCTGTTACCATATTCAAACACGCGCTTCCAATACATTTCATAGTCTTCAGCGTCTGTGTAACCAGCAGCATGCACACGATTCATATAATCATGCCAGTCCTGCTCAATGAGTTCATCACGTTTTATATCCTCAAGCTCATGAGCGTAACGCTCTCTTATCGCGTCTTGTTTAGCAAAGAATTCTTCTTCTACTTCTAATTGTTGAGCCCTACTGAACATTTACAATGGCTTGTTCCTGTGTCTTGGGATGTTTAACGAAATGTAAAAGATCAGCAGCCAACCAGTTACTCTTGGAACCTAGATGCCACTCTGTTATATCGTGTGTTTCTTTACCGTCTCTACTGTATCCTTTGTGTTGCTTGTAATCGTAAATAGCTACTGCTCCTTTGAGCTTACCATCATGTCTCACCTCGATATGCCATTCAGCACTGGTCTTGTAACCGTCAGTTGGTAGCATTGGTTCACCAAACAAGTTCACCAGATGCTGATAAGTACACTCTAAATGACCAGCAAATCCACTGCCTCTGACATGCTTGCTTGGCTTGTGTTGACTAATGTATTCAATATGTCCGCTCATGATTCAAAATCGTTGAGTAATTGTTCAAACAAACCAAGCTCATAACAAACTTTTGCATGATTGTCATCTAGTTTCATGTGAAAAATAACAGAGGATAACATCAAGTGTACTTGTTCCATCATTTGTATGCTATCAGCATCTCCATCTTCCGCATGTTCGCATATGTTGTTCCATGACTCGCTTTGCATCCATCTCTCAATGGCTGATAGGTCAGCATCCCCGTCTTTCCATTGACCGTATAAATTATCGAATTGCATATTATTTTAGTTTGTTCATCACAATCACGCGCTGTGCATATCTCAATCCGTTGAGAAAACCAGTTGTTTCTGAATCGAATTGTTCAAGCTCGTCAAAGTTACCGTCACATGCATTAGTAAACAGTTTGGTTCCTTGCATGTGTTGTATCACCTTGTCGATCTGTTCATGAGCATGTAGTTGACCTTGCTCAACACCTGCGCTGTAACCTGAGTTGTAACCGCGCTCTTGTGAGATGTGTTCAATTATTTGTTCGTTTGCTTCCATCTTGATAAAACACAATTGTAGCAAGAAACAACAACAAGTGCAACTATCAACCTCCAGCAGACAACTTTTTCACGATATACTTGAGCAACTCGCTTCTGACAATGTCTTGTTCTGTGAATTTGAAGCAATAGATGTCCTTCTGCTCAGATTCTTTGTCGTTGAACGTGTTGTATATCTCTCGAAATCCGCTCTTGCCATTGATGTCGCTTTGTTTTGTATCACCGATGATAATCATCTTGCAATTCTCACCAAATCGTGTCATGATTGTGACTAACTCGCTTCTGGTGAGATTCTGAGCCTCGTCGATAATCACAAACGAACGTGAAAAAGTTAATCCTCTCACATAATTGACCGGTATGGCACGTACATTACCTGTGTCAAACAACATGTTGCTCACACCTGGTACAAGCAGCTCGTCAAGTTTCTCTTTGAGAGGTATGCTCCACGGGTAAAATTTATCATCTATCTCACCGGGCAAGCTTCCCATGCTTTTGCTAGCTGATTCGATGATGCTTCTGATGTACACAATCTCGTCAACCGCTCGCGTTTTCAACAGATTCAATCCTAGATACGCTGCACAATAAGTTTTCGCACTGCCTGCTGGACCATCGATGAACATCATGTTTGTGTCCTTCAACACTCCTAGTTCCACAAAACTTCTGTGTGAGTCTTTAAGCTTGAACTTTTTAGATATTTCGAAATTATAATCGAAATGGTTCTTTTGAATAGACTTTTCGTCAAGTTGTTTCTTTGACATGCACAAGTACTTATATATAAAGTGTGTGTTTTCCATTAAATACTCGTGTATGATCACTTGGACAAACAACAGCACCGCTGATGATAATCGCTGGTCAGTAGGTGAAACTGCTGAATGGTATGCTACAGGTGAATTACCTGACTGGGTGACCGGGGATTTGACTGATGTGAGCCCTGTGTTTGTGTTCAGTCAAGAACCTGAATTGACAGCTCGTGGTGACACACTCACTGGATCTGGAACGGTTAGCTACAACAGCACCACCAACACACTCACCATCAGCGAATATATAGGTTTAGATCTGAACAACTGGACAGTAGAGATAAACCAACCTGATGGAACCGGTGTGTTGAGATGGCCTGGATGGGGTGCAGTGAGCGCCAAATGGGCTGATCCTGGATGTCATGCTTGGGATGCGAATGATGGTGATCTCACACATGAAATAACTAGGACTATCGAGTTGAGTAGAGAGAGTGGATGGACTGAAACAGCTTTCTCTGGATCCAAAGGTGGTATATGGCGCGTGAGTTACAACATACCAGGCACCACCAGCACTAACAGAACCGTCACATTACCAGCATCAGTTGGAGCAAGACCAAACGTGCTGGAAAGATTCACACTAGGTGGTGAAGGTGGTTATCTATGGAACACATATATCTATCAATGTATGGACAAGGTGTTCACAAGATATACACCATGGACATACAAAACAGATGTGATTGATCGTCACAGTCAGTACACAGACAGCAACGGAACAACATACTGGGTGAATCACGGAGTGTTAAGAAGTTGTATTGGTAATGAGAATCAAACTTGTATATACCGAGATGGTCACGTGATGAGCAAAGCTGGTGATTTTCAGCTAGATTGGATACCGAACAACCTGGACGACATACAAGACATATTCATGCCCAGCAGCTATGAAAGCACATACATACAAATATTTTTGATGAATGATGGTCGTTTGCTACAAATCCCAGTACAATTATTGTACGCAAACAGAAATCGCTCCACACAAGAAAGTTCAATCACAACAATCAATGGCACAACAACAGATGGTGACACAGTGGCTCTGGACAACGTGACCGAGATCTTAGCAATCAATCAAGCACACAATGAGGATTGTATAGTGAAAACAGATGACAATCGTGTGTGGCATGTGGGTGGTAGAACTAGATACATCACAGCGAGACAGATACCAGATCTCAACGCTGATGAGGTAATGTTTTGCCAGCTGGGTGATACTTGGGACAGCGCGTATGTAGTGTATAATGATCGTCCAGCAGAATTGTATCGACTAACATTCAATGATGGTGCGGTTAGAGACTTGGTCACGTTCAAATGGATCAATGGTGTTGAGGCTTGTCCAAACACATTGATCAACATGGATGATGATGAACAATTTGTACATGGTTGTAGTAACGAATTTCATGCAGGATTTGTGACTAACAAGCGCATAATAAGTTACAAATGCCAAGTCCCGTATGACAAGGGATATTATGATACTAAATCTGGTAAAAGATTGATCGATTTTTCTCACAGTTCTAACAACATATTTTTTCTAGGAGCATGTGCATACACGATGGCTATCAGTATTGATGATGTACCATATTTGATGAGCCGTAGCGGGTACAACGGATTGGATGGATACAATTCCGGCAAAAGTTCCGATCATTTCTATGAACCGCTCAATCGGACCGATCCGATGTGTGATTATGATTCTCTGGCCGTCGAGTTGCGAAAAATGCATGAACTAGGTATGCTTGAATCGTTTGACAGCAGTGTTAGTACCGCTACTCAATTAGGCATTAGAAAATATGCGGATTTTCAGTCAGAAAACTCATTATTTGCGGTGAGTCAGTACACATGCACCACAAGTTACACAGCAGGATCTCCATATAATAACACACCTGGACAAACAGAATGCTAGTATCATGACAAACGATTTGTTACAATTGGTGTGTGAACACAAACAACAATATCTAGATGTGTTCAAACAACGTGTACAACGTAAATTGTTTCATGCACAAAAATACAAAGACGAGCAATCGTATCAGGAACATACCGAAGCATTACGATTGTACAACATGCTCAAGTGCTTGCTTGACACATGCGAACAAAAAGAAGACGGGTCCTAGGACCCGCCTTTGATAACCTGCCATCGAGACACGTCAAAGAATCTTCACTTTTTTCGGAAGATCTTTCTCGCGTTTTGGAACTGTGATGTTCAACAGGCCATTTTCAAAATCAGCCTTGATCTTTTTCACATTCATGTTATCTCCAAGCTTGAACGTTCTCTTGAACGAGCTACGTTTCAGCTCTTTGCGGATGTAACGTGCGCTGTCAGCCTCAGTCTCATGTCTTTTGCCTCCAGAGATTGTGAGCATGTTCTCTTCTAGATCAACACTCACATCTTGTTTGCTCAGACCTGGAATTTCAGCTTGTATCATGATCTTGTCGTCATGATCAGTCACGTCTACTTTCGGGTACGAGTTGTTTCCAAAAAACTCTACTCCGAACTCATTACCAAACGCGGGCATTGCTTCATTGAAGAAGCGGTCAATCAGGGTGTCTACCGGAGTCAAGAATTCATCTCGACTGGGAACCCACTTGTTAAGCGATCTGTTCATTGTGTGTTTCACCTCCTTTCTAAACTTTATGTCTTAGCTTGTGCCCTCAATTGAGCAGCACATGATTATTTATCAACACACACGTGTTGATTCAACCTGTTGTCAGGATTTTTCTGTGTCTAGAATGATCTGTTTAGCAGCTGCCATGGCAAGAATGTCTCTGGCTGTCTCGCTATCGATGTTGATCTGTGTACCGGTGAATTCGGTCAATGCATTCAGGATTGATTGGTGTAATTGCTCAGGTGTAATGTGTATTGTCATGTTAATTGGCTATGTATTTCGTATTGGTCGTGTTTGTTGTGAAAATCACCAGGCCAGTTCAATGTCATTTGATCCGGATGCTCTTGTGTTTCTGGAAACCATTGTTCTTCGACATCGATCGCTCGATCAACACACTCGGGATGATAACCAGCGCTGACCATCAGTCCTTTGAACAGTGATGCTAGTTGATCAACCGTTTGATGATCGTCGTTTGACTCGACACTGTGTGTCTGTTTATGTATCGTTAATGATAATTTCATAAAATCTTGCCATGCTTTATGAGAGATTCAAAAACCATGTTCAGCTTCTCTCCTCTGAACTTGGTCATTTCGATCAACCCGATCAACACGTTGCTCAGCTCATCGTCCGTGGGTCGTACATCATGATCCATGATACGCTCCAGCACAGTTTGCAAATCAGTCTCGATGTTTTGTAAATTGCTGATAGCATCTTCAAGATCGAATCTAGTGTATGGACCGTTGTGTTGTTCTATTTGAGTGGTCATGGGTTGCGCCATCATCATTCCTCCGGTTGATAATATATACCATCGAAGCATTTGAGCTGACTGGTGTCACTATCTACAGACAGTTCCCGGCCTACAGCTGTACCAACTTCGACATGTTCATCATTATGTTCGTAACGAAACTGACTCGCTTCGTCAAAATCTTCTACTACGTATATGTCTTGATAATTCATTTCTTTAGATACCATAAATTATATGTTATGTAACACAACATTGCAACAACCAAAACGTTAGCGATCCAGAAAAAAGGATCATGTACTGAACGATCGATTATATCGCTGATCGTTTTCATCATGTCTAGTTGCATCATATATGTGCTGTGTTCTTGCCACCAGCCTTCTTGGTCGCGCTGCGACCGTATCTACCTGGTTGATAACTCTTCCAACCAGCGTACGTCTCAGCATTCATCACCTGTATAGTACCAGCAGTTTTGTGACCGTATATCATCACGCCCTTGTACGGTTGCACGTCTTGTTTGATAGGCGAGGGCAATTCACCTAGAATATCTTTGATAAGAGTTGATGTCGTCATATGTTATTATAATAGCATGGAAAGTTAACAAACGCAACACTAAGTTATGTGTTTACCGCTGATTCTGGTCACGTCATTCATGCACCGTTCCAGCTGCTTGCATCGTTGTATCAAGTCCAGCACAATTGTGAACGCTTCATGATGCTCACATCCTCGTTTGGTTGACACATAATCTGATGCATGTTTGTACAGCATCTGCACCTTGTCATACGTTAGCTTGTTTTGTTTGCTCACCATGGCATCTCACAATTGTCATCCCAGAAACCTTTGCGTATGACAAGCTTGGCATGTTCCAGAGCATTCACTTGTTTCTGTATGGCCCATACACCGTTAATTAGACCGCCTTGACATGTACCTTCTTCCTCTATCACGTCACGTTGATACTTGAGCTGCTCGATGTATCTATTCAACAGCTCGTGTGTGTGATTGGCACCTGCGGTGAACCCTCTATCATATTCATCAGTTGACATAAGCATATAATAACATGTCACTGTGTATAATGCAACAAAAAACATCAGCTGTTACGTAACACGACGTGGATATTAGATAAAGTGGGTCCCGCGGGTTGTGGTAATCAGCTGATGTTAGAAAATGTTAGGGGAGAGATTACTCTTCAGCCTTCTCTCAACACGTCCCTAGTTACCGCCAGGATGATTCTGCAACTTGATGGCGTTACCCGCTCTCAATCACTTGATCGTTGAGCCTCTACTACCGAGATCTTGTTCGCACTATGTTCCTAGATCCATTGTTATGCGACAAAGGAAGGCCTTGGCTTTGACACCTCACCTCCAGGAATCATACCTATAGTTCTATATATAGGATTGGCAGACGTGTACCACATGATGGATCGTATCCATGTCGCTGTCCTTCAGCTAGCCTCAATCACTAGATCGTCGACCCCTTGCCGCAGCAAGGACATGTGTGCTAGTGGAGCTAAGGTTGCCCCTTCTACTAGCGTCCCACCATAGCTTCCGTCGAAGCTATGATATTAAATTGTTTGACTGTTAAAGAACGATGGCTGACTTATCAGCCGTTGTATATCAATTATATGATATGTTTGTTGTAATGCAACTTATTTGTTGATGTTTTGTAACTCTTCACGAGCACGTGCTTCACGATCACGCAACTGTTGTAGCTCTCTGGCGCGCGCCAGTTCAGCTTCAACACGTGCTGCTCTTGCGCGAGCATTGTCAAGTTCATGATCTCGATTCTGTTCCGCGATTCGTTGATCCTGCTCTTGACCAATCTTGTTACCCACAAGACCTCCAAGCAACGTGCCAAGCAAGATGCCTTCTTCTTTCTTGTCAACCTGGTGACCAATCACTCCACCAGTCACGGCTCCGAACAAGCCTCCTTTGACTGTGTTGTTGCCTTGATTGTGTCCCCACCCGGTTGATGTGGTGCTGCTGCAAGAGCTCGCGAGGGCCAGCAGCGCGGTAAGTAGTGTAATTGTTTTCATATTTATATAGTAGTGTTGTTTATTGATTAATGCAACTGTTTTTATTCTTGGTGTGAAAATAACACCTCACAACAGTCTTTCTGATTATGGCCATCACGATGAAAATGATGCTCAGCATCACACTCGTCTGCACGATGGTGAGCTCCATGCTTGCTGCAATCCAGAGCAACAACATGTTCAATGGGAAATTGATTGCTGTGCCGATGGCTGTGTCAATGATTGACTCCATCCACGCTCTGGATTGATATCGTTTCATGTGATGAATTCTCTATTGTTTTGGTGCTCTTTAAGATGCTTGAGCATCTGTTGCAAAATGTCTATTTGAGCTTGTAATGTGTCTCGACTTCGATTGTTGGTGGCTTTTTGCAATTGTGTGTCAAGTTGCTCGACATAATCTCGTAACATCTGTCTATCGAAACGACCTTTATAACTCCAACCCAGATCAAAACCACGGGTCAAACCTTTTTGATGCGCATGCTCGAAATCGTTACCTATTCCGTCGTCGTACATTTGACATACCGTAACGTTGTTCTGTTCATCATGAGACCACGATTCAAGGTTTCTGCTTCACGTGTGGTGAGTTGCGTGTAACGAACCGGCTTGTATTTGTTGTCCGGAAGGCTCCAATCAATCAATTGATATTTGTGTGTTACTGGGTTTAGTTCTGTGTTCATTAGCTAGAAAATTGACGTAATCACCTAGACGTAAGATCACATCATCCTGATATGTTATGGTGGACTGTTGATCATGTAGCAATTGTTGCATCCGGTACATTTTATTATTTATCTGATTGATATATAGATACACAACACCTGTTAACACAATGGCGATAATGGTTATTATTTTGTTAGACAACATTGGTTTTATCTTATTATAAGATAAATATTTAAAATGGCAACTTGGAATCATGGAGACAAAACCGCAGGAAGCACGGTTCAATTCAATGGAAAATCGTATATTACGCGGAAAGACACAGGACAGACAGTGTATGATAATGTGGCATCCACTGCGGCAGATCCAGGTCTAGCAGCTGAAATCGCATCTATTAAAACACAACTGCAGAGTGTCTCGACCGGGTCAGGGTCTGGGTTTGGTACAGTTCAATTCGCTGGAGACAACAGCACAACATATTACTATCGCAAGATAAAAGCAAGCATATCTAAAACCGTTAGAGAAGAGTTTGAAACAGATATACTTGCCATGAGTGACGGTAGCTTGCCCAGTGCAGCTATTTTGTTGATCAATTGTGTCAATTTGAATGACAGTACATTTGCATCTCCAGATCGATCCAGAGCGCAAGTGATGTACAGATCACCTGCCAGCTCAACAGCCACACCGACGTGTTACATAAACAGTCGTGGATCTTCTAGTTCTGGAGGTACTTACGGACCGGGCACACAAGCAATTGTGCCAATACATGCTAACGGTAGAGCCAAATTGATCGCGCACATCAACAAACTAGCTCCTGGTCAAATACCTGATGATTGTTTTTTAGAGATGTGGGTGGTTGGTGTGATGGGTGGGGGAGGCTCGGTACCAGACAACAATTACGTTGATCTATTGAAACGTGTTGAAACACTCGAGAACAACAGCTCCACTGTGACTGGTACTATAGATTTAGGAGCTGTAGGTTACACGTTCACTGCACAGGCGAAAAGAGCGCCGTCATTAGCCTCATCGACATGGGATGGTCACGCATTGTCTAATTTCGAACCAATTACGGACGCGATACCTTCATATGCAGATAGTGACAAAAATTTTTCTGAGAACACCGGTGACGATCATGCGATCACTGGTGAGATAACGAATTCATCAGGTACATACCGGTTACTGTACTCACCACCTATAGGTGGAACACGGAGAGATTTCAACTACATCGGTCATACGACTGTTGGTACAGCTTTTCGAGTCAAATAATTCACTCTGCAGAGAGCGAATTACATAGGTTTTCCAATGTTTCCCGACTCTGCTTCACCTTGCTATTGGTGAATCCATGGAACGTTATCTCCCATAGTATATGAGCGAGGATGTCATGAGCTTGCAAGCCTATATCGTCACGAATCTGTAGATCGATCAAGCGTGTCCAATCGATATAATCGACAGCAAATGTTGTACCGTCATGTTCTAGATGCACATCAACATATGTATGTTCATCATCAGCGACCTCTCTTAACACTATCGTATGATCCGCATACGTGTTATCAGGGCCCAGATCTAGTAATTCTCGTATCACGCATGTGTATTGATGCAACAACACAACATAGTCTGTGCTCTTGTTATAATAACTATGATGTATACAACTCGTCACATGCGTGATTGCTCCACGATTCATCACGTGGTTTATGATCTGTCTCAGCGTCATCATATAAACTTATATAGTTGCTGAAGCGGTGTGACACCCACATGTTTGCTGAAATAACCGCAAAACTCAACAATTCTTTCCGCAGACCATCGCTCGCTCTTGATGATCTCTCCAATCTTCAAATATCTGTGATCATGCCACATCTCGGTCAGCTCCACGAAGCTGGTCACGATCAATCACGCAAGCACGTCTGTTATCACCTCACCAGCATTGGCAATCTTGAATGGTCTGCCACTTGGTGAGTAAATGGTTTTGTTGATATTCATTCCCATTGCCCATGCTATTGTTGCATTCAGATCTTCCATCTTGACCGGGTTCTCATCAACATAATGCGCACGCTTGTCACTCTTACCATGGACATACCCTTGCTTGATTCCACCACCAGCGACCAACGCACTGAACGCACTGGGGTGATGATCACGCCCGACTCGTCCGGCTTTGACTTCAGGTGTACGACCGAACTCGGTTGCTACTACAACCATGGTCTCGCTCAACATACCCCGTCTGTCAAGATCTAACAACAATGAACTCAATCCAGTGTCAAGTGTTGCTCCTCGTGTTTCCATGTTACCAAACACATCATTGTGCATGTCCCATCCTCCGAGCTGAACCTCAACATAACGCACTCCGGTCTCGACCAATCGTCGAGCCAACAAACAACCTTGACCGAAATTGTTGTCACCATACATGTCTCTCACAGCTTGATCTTCTTTGTTCAAATCGAACGCTTCAAGATCCGAGCTTTTCATCAAGCGTACAGCATCATCATACAAATCAGTATATGCACGAATCTGTTTCTGTGGAAATTGTTCTAAATATTTGCTGTTCAATTTTCCAGCTATATCGTAACGTTTGTTGTACGTGTCATCATCAACATAACTTGCCATGTTTACATTCTGTATACCAGCATTTGGGTTACCAAGCGGCAAAGGTCCGTGTTTTTTCTCTAGATAACCGGCTCCTAACACGTCACTACCACCATTTATTCTTACATTACTAGGTAATGTTCTGTTTAATTTTTGCTTTTCTTTACTGATCCATGCTCCCATGGTTGGGTGCACGATTGTACCACGTCTTTGATAGCTTGTGTGTAACAAATAATTGGCTTGAGCATGTGCTCCTTGATTAGATTGTAGTGTACGAATCAAACTGGCTCGGTGCATCTGCTGTGCGGTTTTAGGTAACCAGTTACCCAATTGAATACCATCAGCAGTTGTGTCTATAGCTGTTGTCTCGCCCATCACATCATTGTTGTCTGGTTTCGGATCAAATGTATCAATGTGTGTCATCCCTCCGGCCATGTACAGAAATATGACGCTCTTGGCGGTAGGTATCTGTGTTGTTTTTTGTATGCCAAGCAAATCTTGTGCACCTAGAATCGCGCTTACACCCAGGCAACTCTTTGCAACATTGCTTATGAATTCTCTTCTTGTTTGTTCGTTCATAATATAAAATACTTATGTGTCATTATTTGATAAACATAAACTCATGTGTGTTCAATAGTATCCATGCCACGTGTTTGTAGCCATCTGGCTTGTCAATAACTTGTTTCAATTCACGTGTTTCAAAGCTGTTTGGTTTGCGACCGAGAGTGGCAAGAAAAACATTCTCAATTCGTTTGATATCATTCTTTTCTTCTTGCATACTTTTAATAAAGTCAGCACGCTTGTTGTTCAGTATGTTCTTCTCAACAAACCCATTCAACAAATTTAAAACCTGTGTTGTGTTAGGCTCGCTGTTGCTATTTTCAATAGCTAGTTTGTCACTACCACCAAATTGTCTTATCAAATGCCCACCAGGTGCTGGATAGCTCAAATAACTGCTTCTGATCAATCCACGATCTGGTATAGGTTTGTTAATTGTTGATTCATTTCTAAAAGAATCTTCCAACCTTCTCTGATCAGGATTGTTTTGGGCAATTTGTTGAAAATCTTGATAGATCGCCGTACCGTTCCAATCCTTGTATTTGTTGTATATGTTTATGTACACTTGTGATTGGTTTTGTATGTATACACGATCGGTTGAATCGATGTTGTTGTATACCAATGTGACGAGCGAGTCCCACAATTGTTCACCTGTCATGCGACGCAACAACGGACCGGAAAAATCGTATGTTTCTAAACTTTGATAGTCTGTAGATTTGCTCTGTCTAGAAAACAATCTTGTGTTGAGCAACACGCGTTGAAACTCTCTCATGTCGTAATTGATACTGACCATGATCCGTTCTATGAACCACATCAAGTCAGAATTTTCAGGTATAGTGCTGTCCATGAAATTGTCCACCGGTTCGATGATACCAACACCAAACACACGCTTCCACAAGCGATTGGATATCACTGTTGTGAAACGTGGATTGTTTTTGTCTGTCAACCAATTGGCTAGCACAGTTAAACTCTTTGGATCATTGTTGCTTGGATCGATGCTTGTGTGTGGTGTGAACATGGCAACAGCATGCAAAGTGTCACCCGGTTTTGCATCATCTTCCATGAACTCATCCGTCAATTTGATCTTGCCAGTACCGTTCGTGTCTACACCAAACTGTATGGAGTCTCTCACAACGTTTCTCCAATTTTGATATTTACCGGCTAGTGGTGTGCCGTCACGACTTATCATTCTGTTCAATTCTTGTAATGGTTTACGACGATCGCGGTTGGTCACGCCACCAATACCAGATGTGAATGCTGTCATCTCGTAAAACTCCTTTTGTGACCACCTGTCAAATGGGTGATTATGACACATGGCACATTCAAGACGTGTACCTAGAAAGATTTGTATGGTATGAGCTATGTTGTCTTGTTGCATGCCTCTGTCTCTCAGATAATAACCAGCGGCTGGATTGCCACCAAAATAGTCACCCTCGTTGTCCAGCAGACTGCGCACGAACTGATCCCATGGTACATTGTTTTGTAATTGCCGCCTCACGAACTCACGATACATACCACCAATGTTGATATTGACACCATCAAGCCGATCTTTGACTCGTAGCAAATCGCTCAACCAGTTCAGCTGATGGCTCACATGGCCAGGACTAGACAAGAGTTGTTGTATTAATTTGTCTTTTTTATCAGCATCCCTGGTACTCATGAACTGATCAACTTCTTGTTCTGTAGGTATACGACCAGTCACAACAAGATATATTCTACGTAGCCATGTATAATCATTTGCTTTTGGTGTCGGTTGAATTTTTAATTTTCTCAATCGATTCTCTATCAGCTGGTCAATTCTGTTGGTGTATATTTTTAATGTTCTACTATCCAATGGAAGTTTGACTTGCGGTATGTCTCCATATCTATTCGTGTTATGATACAACTCCACAAGCTTTTGACTGTCCAATGTTAACAAACCGACATTGAATCGAAACTGCTGTAAATCTGATTCACGCGCGAATAGCACGTGTGTGTTGTTTGCTTCAAGTATCTCACCATCTATACTTTTACCGTTATTGAACCAAATAGTTTCCGCAAAACAATTGTTTGCGACCACTAGCATCAACGCTGACAATAGCCTCATGTATATAATTATACATGAAACACCACTAAAATCAATATTTTTGTTATATTTTCTTAGCTACTCGGTCGGTATTCTATACACCATTTATAGCTAGGAGTGGTGAATAATTCACTCTCCGGTTCATATTTATCTATTATCAGTATTCGTCTGGTACAGTCCAACCAAACGATTCCATGTCACCTTCACCGGATGATTCGAAATACTTAACTGTCAGTGCTTCAATCTGCTTCCAAACAGGGTCTGTTTGTGACAGTTCTTGTCCGTTTTCATCAACAATTTGTTCTACCTGTACAGAATGTATATAAGCTTCACTACCAGGACTATAAAAAGATGCAGCTTCACTCTCTCCATCCCAAGACCAATTGATATGCACTTCGTAAAACTCCCCTGGTTCAAAATCATTTCCTAAAGGATTGTGATTTTTGTATTGTATCGGTCGATCAGCCGGTCCTGGACCAAATTGCTGTATGTAAAATGAACCTCGGTCTAGTTCACTCTCAATGAATTCAGGTCGAGGGGCTCCATTATTACCGTTTGTGTATGGAAAACCGAACTTGGTTTCTGTTTGTTGATCAACCAGTGGACCTTTGCCCTGTGTTGCAGCCATTCCTGCTAGTTTTATCTTTTCGGATTGTGACAGATCGGTAGTTGTACCGTCTGTGCCTTCGGTCATACCGTTGTAAGCTTCAAATATTAATTTCGTGTCTGAATCTTTCATTGTGGTTTATTTTTTAATATAGTTGTATTCATGTAGCATGTTTCTTGACATGCCGGAAATAGGTGGTTGATAATATGTATATGCGCTTCACATGTATATTTATAATACAGACTGTAAAAACACGCTACACAGGTCTTTTGCCAAGCCTTTTACCATCAGTTCCAATCTCACCGGCGCGAATCTTTGTAGCAGATATCTCTTGTATATCCTTGTCTAATACCAGCTCTTCAATATTATAACCTACACCACGCCCGTAAAAAATATCTGTGATGTTGGGTAGCTCTATAACTTTAATCTTGTCACCAAATTCTGTACATGCTTTCATGATGTTATTACGCACTGTTTCAAAATTATAAGGATTAGATTCATTAATACCACCAACATCTCTCAACGCTATACAAACTTGACCTGTACGTGACAGCGCTTCTGCAACTAACGTTTTATGACCCTTGTGAAACGGTTGATATCTACCAATTAACAACGCTGTTGGAGCCTGGTTGTCCCAACGCTCTGTCTCGTGTAATTTATCCACAACTTGTTGCACCCATTCATCTGGTGTACCTTCATTCAAACGCACGTCATAATTTTCCGGTTGCTCGAACATTTTGTTTGTGTCCTCATATCTACCTTTCAATATTCTATCCACCCACACCACAAAATCAGCATCAAACGCCTCGCGTGTTTCTCTAGTTGGACACACAAAATCTGCGACAGCATAACCACCGCTATTAGTTGCCCATTTACAAAGCTTTCCCATGCGAGTCGCGTGAGTAATTCTATCTTCTGGAGAAAACCCTAATTCTGAGTATATGTCTTGGCGCACTGCATCTGCATTGAACCAAGCAGCGTTAAGTTCTAACACCAGCTTTTCAGCAAGTGTGGTTTTACCCGATCCGGGTAATCCCATGATAAGTATTTTTCGCTTCACACCGGTATTTATTTATATATAGTAGGTAGTCAATATTATATTTTAATATTTTTTTAGTCTAATTGTATGTTAAATTGGTGGACCTGGCGGGAGTCGAACCCGCGTCCGTTAGCATCTCTGGTTAATGCGTCGTTCACAAGCTTAGTCAATTTTTTCTGGTAATTGACAACCTGGCAGAATTGTATTTTAAACAGCGTCGATTCTACAAATCGCTGCTAGTGCTCGATAGTGACGTGTGTTTGATTTATCGAGCGTCAATCAACACACGAGACAGACTTAAGCTGCCATTGCGAGGGGCTGCTCTGCAGCTTCGAAGTCGACCATGTTGTCGTACTCTTCGCGTGCTGCTGCTAGCAACTCCTCAATGGTTGAATAACCTTCGCCATTTAGGACTTGTGTGCCTTTTTAGAGAGCCTGGCACCTCTCTCGCTTGCCGCAATTAACTGTCAATGAACGTCGAATCCAGTACAGGCCCGAAATTATTTATTCCCCCAGAAGCCACAAACACATGGTTTGTTGTCTTGATGATTAGCACCAGCAATATATCCTTGGTCATATGATTCTGTTTTAATTTTAACAAATGCTTTGTTAAGCTTGTCTATAATCTCTTGTGTACAAACCTTTTCAGCTTCAGCCAAAATTGTGTTCCATTCTTCTGAGGTCATTTACACATTGTAACGACAACATTGAAATACTGCAACTGCTCAGCAGTATTTATTTTTTAAATTTTGAATCGATCCAAACCTTGTATGTGTAGCAAGCCATCAACAATAACAACAACATGCATCCTTCGGTCCAGCTCATGTTCCACAATTGTATTATGGTATCACCGTTCATTTCTTTTTGTCAAGCTGTGATGGGTCTTTATATAATGTGTCACCATCTTCATAATTTTTACCGTCTGTGTTTGTAACTTTATACTTGATAAGCTTCCCGGGCATGTTGTGTTTGCTTTTCACCTCTTTGTTGCCACGTTCAGGTAAATCGATCACATCTTCCACTTCACCTTCACTACCAGCATGCTCACAATCCGGGTTTGTGTTTTTAATTTTGTCTCCAGGCTTCAGATTTCTGGCCAATGTCGCTTCATAAAAGCTATTAAACTTGTTCTTCATACATTATTATTTATCAAAATCAATCAACCAGTCACAAACAATCGAGACTCTTAAACTATTTAACAAAAAACCCTTGGTGTTTCCACCAAGGGTCTAAAGTTCACTATGATGTTATAGCTACTTTTCCGATTTGACTGTTTGCCCTCGCTGCAGCAACGCTACAATTAACAGCAATACAACAACTCCTGTTAGACTGGCTCCATCCCCGATGAAACCATTGACAACAGTTTGTAAGTTGCCGATGACGTTAAGACTCGTGGCATTTCCAAATACCACTTGCGCTACTACCAGTAGTCCAAGAACGGACAAGAGCAAGTATGTCACTCCTCCGACCAGACCCTTGATTGTTTCTAGTGTGTTGTTCATAATAATAAAGCTTTCTGAATTAGAATCTAACAGTTAAACCAGCACCCCACAAGAACTCTTCATCACGATCATCTGTGTCACTATAAGCGACATTCGTGAAGATATCCAAGTTGTCTCTGAGACTCTTGCTAGCTGTCAATGATGTCGCATAATACGTCACATTGTCAGATGCAGTGGCGTCAGTGGTACCAACAAATGCAGCGACACCAAGATCACATGCTCCGAGATCAAAACCATGACTGGCTTGAAGCTCGTATGTGTACAAGTCATCGCTTACATCACGATACACAGCAACAGTTGGTTGTAACAACACGTCAAGCTTGAGACTCACAAACCCTTCAAGAGTGGTGCCTGTGGCATCAATGTTCGAGTTGTACAAACCAGCATACAAATCCAAGTTACCGGGAAGATCAACACGTGTACCAATTGTACCTTCCAGTACATCACTTCCGGTTTCTAGACTCTCGCTGCTGAACACGTCTCCGAACACATCAACACCAGCGACACCCATGGTGACACCAACTGTTGTTTGTAATGCGTCTTGAGACACGATCTCACCTCTTCGGTGATGTTCTGATGTGTATTTCACATCCACACCTCCCTTGAAGGTGTGTTGATCTGCATTAGCGTTAGTTAATAATAGGCTCAAAAGAGCTGTTAATACAACTTTCGTTTTCATATAGGTATATTTTATAGTATAAAAAATCAAAATCAACTTAAAATGGAGCCACCTGTCGGGATCGAACCGACGACATCCTCATTACAAGTGAGACGCTCTACCAGCTGAGCTAAGGTGGCTAAACATTGTTCCACACCGTCATTTTCAATGGTAACGATATGGCTCCAAAGTTGATATATACGCGGTCCAATTTATTAACTTTACATTGATTTTTGATCAGATATTTGATCATGGACGCTTTGGTTTTAAAATTCATTGTCTGTTTTTTACCAGACTCGGACCAGGTGATATTATTTTTGTACGTCATAGATACTGCTTGAGTGAATTGATTATAGAAATGGCTCCTTCAGCGTTTTTTGTCATCAACACTTCACCGTTGCTCAGCAGAATTTTATAGATAGTCTCCTCAGCTACAAGCCTCTCTTTAACGTATATCACATGATTTGGATTTATGTGATATTTTTCACTATTTGTATCCTCGATACTTATCATGGTGTTCATTATATATTAGAATGTAATATTTGCAACTATTTCTTGTATCTTTTGGTGCCCCACCAAACTCTCCGCAGCAAGCGCTTTAACATTTTGACACATTCCCAATCACCTGTTAGCCTACAATTGTTTATCTGCTTCACGGTGTCCTTATATTTTTTACTGACCTTGGTACGATCAACGTAGGGTAATATCCAAGGCATTCTTGTATCTTTGCGTGCCATATGATTATTTATCTAGGTCGCGTGTGTCTTGCAAAGGGTAACTCTTACATTTCCAGAATGTATAGAAACAATAATTAGGCTCCGGATACTCATAGACACACTGATACATATACACGCCATCTACATCATCATCATTACATAATGTATACATGTTACACATCATCTTATCAGCAAATTTTATATGCACGACAGGCTTTTCTTTTAACATACCACCAAGCACATGAGAACAGAATTCATGATCATTACCAAGCATGGACATAGGTACATCTTCTATATGTACATCACACTTATCGGTACCTGTCATGATCAAATCATCAACAAATCGCTCATGGAACTTCTCTATAAAATCGTAGAAGTATTCAGAAGCATCCTCTTCGAAAATATATTGTTCGGTACTCACATACCTATTTAGCTAGATGTGTCTCGTCAATCCACTCGTTTGCATATGGGCACTTCCTTTCGATAGACAATGTGTCTATGTGCCAGTGCTTGTGCTCTGCCATCTCTGTCTGGAACTCAAGCGCCTGTTTAGCACACGTGGCTTGATAGTAATGATAATTGTTCTCTACTGCGTTATCTACTTTGTAACGTATACGGTATTCCCATAGACGGTGCGTATCATCTGTTTGTTTTTTCATTTTGTTGCTAGTTGTTCATCAGCAGCATAATCGAGATCACCGACAGCCAGGCTTATAGCATGCTCAACAAATTGCTTTTGTGTCATTGCATATTTTTTCATTCCAGCTGTCACAACATCCTCAAATTCAGATCCAACAATCAGAGACATGTATCTCTTCACGTACAATTTTTTAACACGTTTCCTCTTGAGACTCGAGATCACTTGTTCATCTGGCTTGAGGTCATCGATGGCTTGACTTGCATCTTCACCCAGTGTCGTGCCAGCATAGCCTCTGTTTTTCATCCGATACACTTTGAGACCGAACATCTCAGCAGCACGTTTGAAATGTTTGTTGTGATATTGACCAGACGTACAATCTCTTTCTTTGGCGATCTTTGCGTTCCACAAGTGAGCCATCTCGTGTAACAATGTACACAGCGTTGAGTCTGACGAACCTAACCACTCGGCACTCAAATTAATTTCACACACACCCTGGTCACATACTTCGTCTTTCCAGAAACTGTTACCAAACCATCCGACAGCATTTCTTCTACCGGCTTCTTGTATGGTTATGATAACCTTGGGTAGCTTACCATCTGCAAATCGTTCGTTAAAGAAATCAAACGCGCGATATAATTCATCAAGCGCACGTTGATTACGTCTGGATGGGCTCTCTACAAATTGTCCTTTGTTGTTTCTATAATTGTGATATTTTTTCATGTTACTGCTAATGTTTATTGTTATTCTATAATAATAACAACAGACACGCTGTAGCGCAACTTAAAAATAAAAAAATATCAATTGTCAGGTCGATGACGTGGACTCAGCATCTCATCATCAGTGTTGCTTTTGCCAGGAATGTCTTTGTCATGTAAAAGTTTTTCTATACGAGACATAGATCTTGTCTCTGGTTTTGATGCGATCATGGCATTGTATCCAACAATCAAAGTCACAGCAAGTGGATCAAACACGATCACAATGATCAATGTGAACCATTTGACTGCAGTGTCTGTGTCTACATCAAATGCTCTTGCGATGAAACGAAAACTGCCTATGTCAGTCTCACTGATCGCGATTTTAGAATCCATTATTTTTTGTTCATTCTGTTTTAATTTCACGTACAGTGGTTCGATCTGTAATGTTACATCAACCTTTTTAGCCGCGGAGTTAAACTGGTCTACCTTGTCTAGAAACGTTTTGTATTGCTCAGCAATAGCTTGGTCAATCTCAGCAAGCTGATCATTTATCGATTGTCTCTCCGGAGCTTGTTGTTGCTTCAATGCTTCAATCTTTTTGTCTTTGTTTGAGAACAATCCACCTGGAGAAGCCTGCAAATCAGACAATTGTTTGTCTAACGCTTCCAGTCTAGTGTTCAGTTGATCTATTCTGGTCTGCTGTTGACTCACAAAATTATCATATATTGTTTGATAGCTGTTGATCGATTTGTCTGTTTGTTGTTTTGTTGTTTGATCGGACTTTTTATATGTGTCAATCTGTTGCTGTAACACCATGTTTTCATCTTGCAACTGCATGATGGTCGAGTCTAGTATTTCAACTTTAGTCTTTGTTTGCTCGTATGCATCACTCAAGAAACCGAAGATACCCAGTGAGGTTATGGCCATTAACAACACAACAGCACCAGTCAAATACATTTTGAGCCACCAGGACAATCTGTTCCATGCTCTATATAAAAAACTAGCTGCCACTAACTTACCAGCTTCAAGACAGGATGCCATTATGACGACAGATATGAAACTACCCGCGAACAACAAACCAATACCTTTGACACTAAAAAAAGCAGCACAGCCAGCAATGGCCATAGACACAACAAACATCATTGTAACAAACATATTAGTATTTATTCAATAATGATGTATCCTACCCAATTGCTTCCGTTCAAACCCAGTTGAGGATATATAATCTGTTGTGACTCAACTGTATATGTTGCTTCCCCGGTGTCTTTTTTAGTCAATTCAATAACTTTACCGATACGTATCTTTCCGGCAAATTTAAATTTCACAGTGTCTCCTACAGCAACTTTGTGCCGTTTAACAATTGTGTTTTTCTTTTTTTTCATAAATAATTACATGTCTAAAACCACAACACTTATCAACAAATACTTATTGGAGTTTGACATAGTTCAAGATGTTGATGATTACTTCGGTGATCACATGAAGCTCAAGCAGTTATCACAAAAACATCAAGTTGTGTGTTGTGATCGTGATTGTGAGAAATTCAAAGATGTTGAACAAGTTGAAGTGGGTGATGTTGTGTATGTTGAAGATGAACATGGAGACATGAACAGTTACAAAATAACATGAGTGGTGACGGACAAGATTTTTTGACCGACGCGTTGTCTAGCTTCGAGGTGGCGCAGGATAACACAACGATCGACGGGAAAAAGTACAACGCTGGTGAGTTTGCTAACATCCCGGTTACACAGGATTTGACGCAAGTTTTTCATCCTCTGGAAGGCTCCACAAAAGTTGATGAAACCGGACTGTTGTTACACGGAGTGGATTTGTGTGAGCTGTTTGAACCTGTAGAAAGCGGTCAACCGGTTGATCGTGACACAGGTTTCAGAGCTTTAAAAAATGGCGTGTCAACAGATCTTAAAAACATATTTGCTGCCAACGGTACCATACCAGCTGATGGTACATTGTCCAGCATACCAGCTGGTACATTCACCTGTGACACATATTTTAGAGTGTGGCTAGACACAAGTGGTAGCATGAGCACCGCTTTAGGATACATAGAACCAGCTGCAGCAATCATCAAAAAATATTTCGCTTTGGTGTTTTATGGTAGTGAGCAAAATGCCGGTAACTATGTGTCTGTTTCACGCACGAGTGATGAAAAAGCGTTTGATTGGCTAGCTAGCGCGCTGGATTCTCGAAACACAGCCGCTGATCCTCCCAAAGAGATACAGATCGCGTTCATCAATGAATCAAGCAGCGGAGGCCCAGGTAGCGCGCAAGGTTACATCGACAGATGGAACACCGTCAACAATCTAGGAGGCGTCAAATATGGAGCCATTGGTGGTGTGACTGCCGGTCGAGGTGGAGTTGTTGGTAGATATCCAAGCGTCATTCGCCCGTATTTGTACGGTGATTCTGAACCAAACAATCTATCCAAATACGGAGTGCAAGATTTTTGGGACATTGGAGACCACACACCGACAGCTACATATGTTGAAATGTTGGTCAGATGGTTGAACATACCGACAAAACCAACAGAATTGAAACCAGAGACATTCGCGGATGGTAGTGGCACCAGCCAAACAACAGTCAAATGGAACTTCAATGATTATATTTGTGGAAGAACTGCAGAACCTGGCGGCTCTGGAGGGTTCACTCGTACACAAAAAGATTGGACTGTACAAGTGTCAACAGATTCAAACGGTGATGTGATAGTGGCGACACAGAGTTACACTAGTGAGAGACCTGAGTCGTACACATACACACCAACATTACCAGGTCCAATGACATACTATTGCCGATTGACAGCAGTTGGTGAAACTGGTTACACCAACAAAAGCAGCAGTTGGGTAGCATGTGATCTCAAGGACACACCACCAGTACTGACCATGCTTGGTGATGCATCAATCACCGTCGAATGATGTGTCATCATCAAGATCTTCCAGATCATACTCTTCAAAACTGACACCGTACTCCAGAAGCATGCTGAGTTTTTTGTCTTCTAACACACCAACAATCGCATGTCTGCTCAAATCAAATTCAGCCATGTATCTGTTGATCAGTTTGTGTAATGCGTTTGAAAAGGCTACTGTTTGCTCAAGATGATCCATACAATTATTTAATTGTTGACCGGGAACCATCTGGCAGACTGACCGCGACCGAATTTTTCTAATCGACCGGTTGTGGTCAACTCACGTAACAACATCTGAGCTCTCTGAAAGTTACCCTCGAGCTTGTCAGTAACATCTCTGAGCGTGATTTGAGACAAGTTGAGTATAGCTTCGATGTCATTTTTCTTACGTGATGACTTGGAGCTGGCTTTCTTGTTGCTCTCATCAGCTTTGATAACCTTGGCGTCAAAATCATAACCGCCACGACCGATAGCACACTCTAACTCATTCAATGGACCGAAACGATTCTTCTCGAAGAATATGCAACGATCATCATCATTGTCAGAGTCACTCACACGAGTGATCTTGAGATTGGCATCAACAGTATGAGGCACGATTGTACCACCCTTGAGATCACCATTCTTGGTAAGATGCATGATGAACACGATTGTACACTCGGTGTCTTTAGCATGCCGGGTCAATGACTGAACAGCATGTTTCTCAAGCTGCTTTGCATTCATCTTGGTTGATGACGTCAAAGCCTGAAACGAGTCAATCACAACAACATCAAGATCGTTCATGTACTTCTTGATGGTGTCAATGTTGGTCTCATTACCGATTGCTACATTGGTCACATTGATACGCTTGGCAGTATATGCAAGTTGATACACACTCTCCTCACCTGAAAGATAACCCACGTCGTATCCATTACGTGCAAGACCTTCGAGCATTTGTAACATGAATGTAGTTTTACCACACCCTGCTTGTGCTGTGAGTGTCAAAGCACTACCTGGTAGCAAACCTTCTTCGAACAGATCATCCACTCTCGCAATACCGGTCTTGAGCCGACGATTGAAGATGTCTGGAATTGTGATTTCTGATACTTTTGTTAATCCTGTGTTGCTAAAGTCTAATTGCATTGTAATCCTTTGTTGTGTTATCTGATTGTTTATTAATAATAACCAAAATCATCAACAAGCGCAACTTGAAAACTTATTTTTTAGGTTTGTATCGATTTTTATTCTTGTCAATCCATTTTGCGGCTAACTTGAGCCGCGATTTGATGTTGCTGCTCGCGGGCCATTTGCCCTTGGTGAGAAAATAGGAGCTGGGACCAGTTGATATCAGACCGTCACTCTCGTACTGTTCATTCACGAACAGCGTGATACCATCATCATAATCGACACAATAGTATTGCCTATCGTTGTTCCACCTTGCACCTGTTATTTTCATCATATTTTAGATCGTAACGGTGTTTGTTGTTGATCGATACAGCATATGTATCATCACTGAGTAGTCTTATGTTGAACACTCCGGGAACCCGCTTCACAAAGTTGTATAAATTACCTGCTACCTCTACAAATGAACCCTGATAATTAACAGGAGCATGTCCATCAAGTCCTGCATCGTCAAAATACTTTTGTATGTTGTTTAAGTCTATGTATCGAAACATGTTAGTACTGTGATGCAAAGTTATCTTCTCGATCAAACGTATGACTCGTGCTTTGATCAGCATTGATATCTGCAATTCCGGATTGAAAGATTTCGGTCAACGTATCAAGTTCATCATCTGTCAAGTACAAGATGCCTGAATCGTTTGTTGATAGTTCATCGTTTCCGATGTACAGTGCAACGTGATTGTATCCTGTTGCGGTCCGGTCAGTAGTAACTAGCTTTATGTTTTTATCGCTCATGTATTGTTGGTTGAGGGTTTAATTATTTGTATTGAATCACTAGATGTTCATCTATATGATCTGCAAAAACTTTGAGAACTGCAACTCGCTGTTCCATCTCTTCATCAGTGAGATCCATCTGTTTGTATTTTTCATACAAGTCCAGTATGTAATCTGGTGTGATGCGTTCGTAGATTTCACCAATCTCGTGTCCTTCTTCGCTCATGCGTAACTAGCAACAGATTTGAACCGCTTGGTGTTGCTGAGCAACGACACTGCAAGTTGTTTGGTGTTGCTCCCGGTGCCGCTGATCAAACCATTCACAAATCGACTCTCAGCATGATTACGTCCACGAGTCTCGTGATCGACACGCTTGATCTGGTTGTGATGATCAACATATTCAGTTACCGCGTTCAGCGCGTCCCATCGACTCTTGCCGATGTTACCGGCACCGTTTGTGAACAGATCAACAATTTGCTCTCTTCTGGACTGTAATCTTTCCATGCCACGCTTTTTCTTTTCTTTGTCCTTTTGCTTGTCAAGATAATACGAAACCGGTAGTACTTGTTGTGTGAATCCTCTCATTTGATTCTCTGTCATGGGAATTTGATCCAGCTTGTTGGCTGTGTGCTCAAATTCCTTGTGCAGCGCGATCGCTGTCTCGAATCCGAGTTGTGATTCAACCCATTGATCTTCCCAGTTGCTGGTGTGACTCACTGTGTACTTGCTTTTCATGGCTTTGTCCATGATTATGTTGAGCTGATTGTTGCAAAAGATCCGATGCGCAATACTCAGATAAGAGTTCTTCCGAGTACCGTCATGGCTGAAGAATCCCATGATGCGTCGTTGCACCTCGTCTTCCGGGCGGTTCTTCAATTTGAATGTGTCTGGTAGAACAGCTGATATCCAGCACTTGCGGCCACTTTGTATAACACCGGCGTTTTCATATCGTGCTCCATATTTTTGTACCATTCTATGAAATGGTTCGAGCATCTTGTCATTATGCACCGGTGTGTATTTGTTACCCACAACACCAAGCACCTCGTTAGTGTCAGTCCTCCGGATGGCTTTGCGCCGCGGCACCTCATCACCGTCAAAAGTTTGCATGGGTACAGTCTCAGTTTCGAAATCCATTCCGGCGGCATGTAGCACATCATATAGATCAGAGTCTTCTAAGCTGGTGATTCGAGTTCCGATCCGTTCGTCGAGAGATATCAAATTAGTATTCATTGAATTTTGGGTTATGTGTTAAAATTAATAATATATCTATGATAACAGATACACGCAACAAATGCAACTATCAATTTACAACATAATTACCATTCACGATATCACCAGGTTCTACTCCGGTGATGCAGTACTGTCCATCACCGTGATGCTCTCGTTATCTGTTACAGAATCCTCAAATTTACATGCTTTTGTGCACAACGGTATAGTGGTTCCAGAGTACAATCTGAGCTGAACCTGCGTGTCATCTAACAACACAAATGTACAGGCACGACCCTCAGATACATCTCCAACAACTATTTTACTGCTAGGGGAATAATATTCAAATTGCTGTGTTCCAGACGTGCTATTCACAGCGAACGCATGTGTGTATGTACCCTGTGCTACATTCACTTGAGATTACCTAAGCACCACAAGTGTGCCAGCACCTGTCCAGCTGGCGCTCTTGGTCACTAGAGGCAATACAGTGCCTCGATACACGTGCATCACAACAGCTGTATCATCATTCAATGTGAATGTCACATCCACATCATTCAAGTCATTAGTATACACTTTGCTTGCTGGTGACCATGTTTGTCCACTAGTATATTCTTCAGCAACTGTGTATGTACCGTGCTCTATTCTCATTCTGCTGCGCCTCGGCCTTTGATCACTGTGTGAAATGGCTCATGTGAACCTTTGGCGAAGAAATTGACTAGGTCGTATTCACTGATAGGAAACAACCCGGCCACTTCAGGTGGTGTATCATCTTTGTCACCTTCCATTTGAGCTTCAATTCTGAAACCGTCCTTATCATGCGGAATACCTACAACACCGCCTCCGGTGGCTGGATAGCGATACAGATGAGCGCCACCCAATCCGGAGCCTTTGTCCCATCCAATATAATCAAGATCAACTTTACCAAACGCTTTCATGATTATCTCATCTTCCATCTCTGGAGCTAAAGACCTCAAACTCGCGTCTCCACCGATAGCACTACCGCGTTGATACATTTCAACAGCTTTGTCCATTTGCTGAATAATTTCTTTCCCAGCGTCACTCAATTGATCGACATCAACCATCTGTAACGCACTTTTCTTTTTACCGCCACGTCTATCAGCAATCTGCTGATTCAACATGTTTTGCATGGCTTTGGCTTCATCTTGTGAGATGAAATCTTCTTCGGTTTCTTCAAATGTGACATGACGCTTGATTCCGGTGAGTTGCTCATGTGGATTTCCACCAAAATGTTGCTCTTGTAAAATGCTGTTGACTAACTGGTCGTATTTCATATAAATTATTTATAGATCTAGCATGTAATAACAATGTTATTTCTGTTGTACATATGCACCGACCATGATGTTCCAATAGTATTCACTCCTATCACAATCAAATATAATGTTGTCATATTCACCTTTGCACATGAACTGACCATATGCTTCGTTACCATACACACCATGTGTTGTGCTTGTGTTACTAACATTTAAACGTTGATTGGCACCGTTGTCTATTCGTACAAGTTCCACTTTTCTGTAATGAATTCTACCAGAATGCGGTGACATCGTGCGGGTCAACACACGAATCTTAACGGTTATGCGTGGTTGTCCCAGACTCCAGATGGCGAACACCGGATTTTTCAGCGTGCTAGAAAAAGTATACTCAAGATTATCTTGATTCATGATCCATACTTTGCTACCATTATCCGGTGGATACGGTTGACCGTTATGATTACCATATGGTGCACCCTGCATGCCTAGCGTATTAACGTAATTTTTAGGAAAAAATGCGAAATCCTCATCATAATCCAGAAAATCTGAGTTGCTGAACGCTCTCGCGAGTGTAACAGTCTTTCGGTGATCTTTCATCTCATTTATTTTTTCAGCATCTGATTTGTTGCTGAGACCTCGATGAAAATTATATGCGCTGAGCCAATCGTAATCGTCACTACCTGCATATTTTGCAACCACTTCAACATCATTCGCAAATGTTGAATCAGAGATGATTCTGTTGTTGTTCATCCACGTGACTCGTTCAAAACTCTTGGGCAATTTTACAGATCTCATTATATCAGCAAATTTGTACGATATATTGACAGTACCATCTCGGTTTGTCCTGGGTATATTTTTGAACGTTTGTTTGATCTTACCGGTGTCGTATGTCACGGGTTTTGTAATGTTATAAACCGACGTGTTGACACTTGCAGCTTTGTCTGTTTCAGCAACATCAACAGTGATGTTTGAACCAGCTGGTTCAATAAATTTATATTTGGTGTTCCAATTGTTTCTGATATGCTCGTTAGGATCAGCCAATTCTACTTTTCCTTTGGGTTTGAGTGACGACGGACTTCTAGCAGGTAACTCACACTCAACACTATTAGCCGTGTGATCGTATATAAAGTCACAGCTTGGGAATGTGTTGGTCACCTTGGCTTGTTTGTAAATGTATCTTGTATCTGTACCATTTGTTATGTTGATTGGTACGGGAGTAACGACAACTTCATTGTTTGTCGTGAAATACCCGGTTGTGTATTCATCATCATCACGAACATAATGCAATGTTGAGTTCTCAAAACTATCATGCACGTTGAGTTGTATTGTGACTTCGTTGCTCGAGCTATCCAGGTGAGGCACATAATATTTGTACAATTCACCTGCTGTTGTGAGATACTCAATCTGATACACCAAGTTGTTTTTAGACACACTGCAGTTCCATTCAAGTTGTATCTTCTTTCCGGTTGGATCTAGATCTGTCCGGTGAACAACATTCAAATCAGAAATTGCATCGACGCTGTGCAAGCCACTACCATTATGTACAACTGCAGGGGTTTGCAATGTGAATATCGCGTTGAAATCAGCCACACCGTGTGTATGGAAGTAGTTCCAATTGCTTTCAGAAGAATTTTTCGCTCCCGGGCTATAATACGAATAGTCGCTAATGAAACTAGATTTATCATTGCTGGTGTATTCACCGCGTTCCGGGTGGTACATCATGAGTATTCTCACAACATTAACCATCTTGCTACCCACCTGTGCCTTGTATCTAGCCATCAAAGCCCATGTACCAAAGGCACTTGGTTCAAGACTATATTGACAGCTCTTGGTGACACCGTCTGCAACTATATCACTGTTACCGCGGTAAAAGTAACCGTCAGATTCAGCAAACAAATTGGTGTCTCGTACTCGATTCATCTTGACAGTACGATCTACATTTTGACCGTTGTATCCAAATGACAACGCTAGATATATCTTATCAACTGGCGTGGCCATGTATTTCACATTTCGTATGGATACTGGTCTACGTAATGTTGAAATGTTGTCAGTACCAGCCGGACACTCAAAGTTAACAACCAGGCTGGGTGTCTTGTTTGTTGAATTGTATTGAACGTCCGGTATGTTGATACTTGTATCTATTTCAAGATCTATTGTTTCATCAACTGCGACATCTTTTTCAACATTAAAATCTGAACCGTTTTTGAGTGTTTGTATACTGTACAAACTTCTGTTCTCGTAACTATACATACCAAGTCGGTAGGAAGAATTGACCTGAGGCGCATGAACCGTTATATTGTCATTGTAATAATTACCGAATATATACACCGGTGAATCAGACTTGACAACTATTTGTCCAGGTTGTATAGGTGTGTTGATTTCAACTTCGATCGGTTGATCAGATTCTATTAGTGGTTGCCCGGGTCTGGCTCGAATGGATAAATAGTCCGTCAACGCAACACGAATTTTAGAATCGCGCGGCATGTCCTTGATCATGATTAACGGTGTTCTGTCACTCTCTTGCTCAGCCGGTCGAATCTCAGTTGGTGTTATGATGTACCATTGCTCACCATTTTCACTGTATTCCAGAATGTATTTCTCGACCCACTGATTCCAATAACGTGTGCTGTACCTACCCTTGGTTCCAACCGCATCAACTTTCATTACCCTGCCTAAATCCACTTGTATCCAGTTAGCTAAATTGGACCATTTTTCTGATTGCGGGTAAACAGTGGCCGGATGCCAGATGCTGTTTCCATGTAAATATTTGTACCGCGCTTGACTAGGTCCATGCACTGTGTGATTCATCCAGCTACTGCTAGCAGTCCATTGACTGTCGCTCGTGTGAGATGTTACTGACGTGTAATTGTTGTGTATGTCTCGAATCTCTATCCAACCATCAACATTACTAGCTCCACTATCACCGAATTGAGCCTTTTTGTCAACACCATTGTTGTTTTCGTATTGATTCGCTGTTATATCAACAATGTGTCCACCTGACACGTTTGTACCAGGGTAATTCAACCCTGTTATTTCGTATGATTCCCCGGGTTCAACAGTAACAGTCTTCGTTTTACCATCATCAAAATTGTTCTTCCAGCTTGCTCCAGCCAGATTCAATGTGTTCCATGCATAACCAGCCGTGCTGCTACCTATTTCATTAGCTACTAGATCCACCTGACCAGTTTTACCAGACTCTCCTTCGACATTCATCCAATATCTGTCTTGACTAGCTCGGGTGTTTGCCACTTGACTGGCTTGTTCTGGATTGGAATTCCATCTGTTACCATTTCCGAGACCACTAGGAATCAGAGGAAATTGCGATCGCGCAGGCATGTTAGATGTCTCAACAACACTCTCTTGCACTTGACTCCCGACCCAGCGGAAATATTGTCGCCCGCCGATGGCATCATAATCTATATCACCGTCGTTTTCGCTGCCGCTTCTGTATTGCACGCGCACGCCACCCAACCATCCGGACCCACCGTTAGCAGCTATTTTATTATGCTGACTGGTCCACAACACGACAGCGAGTTGACCGCCTTTGTCAAGAGAGTCCAATCGAGCTTCTTCCCATGTGTATGAACCTGATTGATAAACAATGTTATCACTATCGTTTCCGCCTATCTGTAAATAGTAACCATGTCTTTCACTTGATGCAGCATCAATCCAATTGTTGTTATTGAACAATACAAAATTCAACCCATCGTAATGTCTACCGGTGGGTAATCCTGTCTTCCAATTAGCATGATACTTTAAAGGTTCATAGTCGTAAAATTTAACATCTGCTATAGGAGACTGTTGTTCGTACAATTCCATCTGCATGCTGTGACTGGCACCACCATCATGACCTTCAATGGGTCTCAGTCGAAAATATCTACCCTGTACAGATCTAGGAAATTTGTTTAATTTCTCTTTCGCGTACAATGTGCCTCCAACCCAATAATTAGTAGCTGTTGAATTACCATCCCACAGATCTATATCTGTGTATCTCCAACCGGTTACTGTTGCCATCGAGACCATGTGACCGCTAGCATTTGTACCGATATAATCTGCGTAATCGGTGTCATTATCATCACGTAACACGTCACCAAACTCTTCAATGAATTGTGTTGTGTCAGCTCGGATGGTACCATTGATACCTCCGGTGAATTGTACGTTGGATGGTAAAATGCTGTTACCGTATAGCTTGCTCAAGAGCGAGTTTATATTGACCCCATATCCAGAATTAACATTATCTGCTTCATGATCACCCATGAACCATATGCCTCTGCACCCGTCTCCGCCTTTGCACCAACTGACAAAATTGGTGTACGTCGCGTCAGTCATGAAATCTTTATAATCACGTGTTATTCCTGTAGAATCTGTGAATATGATAACATCATATTGTTCGAAGCTGCTGCTCGTGAATGTCCCGGTCCTATCTTCATCAGACACAAATGAGACAGTGTGAGTACCATTTTTGCTCGAGTCAAGTTCATAAAACACACTACCGGGTGTGTTTCGAAAATTTTCAAAAGTGTAACCACTGGGCATGTTTTTCGCTTGCCAGACGAGTATTTCGGCGTTTGTTTTTTTGTATTTTGTTAAAAAATCAATCGCATGTCGTAAATAGCGAGAGCTAACTTTGTTCACTTTAGTGAGACTACTACCAATGCCTCCATAATTAGTCCAGATGAACCACGGGCTGAACAGCAAGTTTAATTGTGGGTCGAATCTGTACAACACACTTGTACTCTCATTGTTGTACCACGGGATGTCCAACCATCTTTTTTCCCAAAGCGTGCCAGTCACCTGCACGTGAAAAAAGCTTCCAGTTTCTGCTCGTTCAAGCTTGAACTCCCCAATATGCGCTTTCAGGTCGTTGCTCAACAATAATATGTTGTTCGGGTTGAGTTCATGGTTGGTACGCGCTGTTGAGCTGATTGTCACGTCAGTGTTGCCCATGGCTCGATTCGCTTCTGCTAGTCGAGCATAATCATCGTAATAACCATAGTACCCTGCATACGCTTCGTATGGTGTTTTGAACAATTTGTTTACAATCACGTTTGTTTCATTGTGTACAAATTTATAATCCACACGTGCGTTGGTTATTCTGACTGGTGCGATTGAATCGTTTACAAATTGTATGGTTTTGCTCATGGTTATATTATTGTTGCATAAATGTTGAGGTGATACATGTCACCATTCGGGTCTGGACAAGACGAGTGTGATTTACCAGAAAGCGTCGAACCCCCCGGGTCATCTATCACCACTCTGCATATGTCATTACTTAGGCGTTCGATTGACACATCACCTCGATTACCTGGTGCTGATGAATCGTAGCGATCGTCTATCATTTCGCCTATAAAATTAATAATAGTACCACCTGAATTTCTGTTGTGTGGTGTTATTGTTATGTTGTTTAAATTTGTTATGTTCAGCAATGAATCATTAGAAACATTCATGTAAAAACTTGCTGCAGCTAACGCTTTTGAACCGATGTTGTAATTGACATTTATTTTTGTGATGTTTTTTGCCGGTGTCGCGCCACCTTGTGAACCACTAAATTCTATAACTGTACCGCCTCGTACGTAACATTTGATTTCTGCGATTTTAACGGTTCTGCTTGATGAACAAACAACAGTGTTTGAGGTTGTGTCCGGTGTAGGCATTTCCAACATGTAGCCTTGACGGTAATTGGATCTACAATCGTTCCAACGCTCACCATGCCATCCCATGTGAACTGCTGTTTCATTGAAGCTGTTCGGCTCTCCACCACCCCAGTGTCTAACTCCATATTCTTCAATCCAAGTACCATCCGCCCATTTCCATCCGTTCTTGTTATCATACCCCCTAGCATGACTTCTCGTCAATCCTATATATGCTCGTGGACTACCAGCTTCTTTCCATGCTGCAATTACCTTGTCTCGATCGGCGGTGTTTTTCATAACAGCTAGTCTACCGCCTCTGTTCGAAGCATCCGTTTCCGCAGATGCATGTGTGAAACTACCGGAAACATACTGATATGAGCTGTTTGAGTAGTCGTTTGAATCCGGTTTGCTTCTCTGTATAAAATATGAGTTGTATCCATCATGCCAGTCATTCCACTTACCACCCCATGACTCGATAACGTTTGCGTAATCTTCAACGCCCCCACCATTGTTGGGCTCACCGGTGTACCAGTTCAAACAATCTGCAGCTGCAACCTCACCGTCGTTCCATCTCCACACACCTTCACTGGCTACATCTGTCAATCCAATCCACCCACTACCATATCCTGGATTAGCAGCCAGATACGCGTTGAATTTTGCTAACTGTTCTGGTGTTTTCATCTGAGCTAGCTTGCCTCCGCGCTCAACAGCATCCGCTTTGCATTGTTCATATGTTAAATATGCGCTGATCCACTCATACTCAACATCTAGATTGCCTCCCAATGCACCGTAATCTCTACATGCGTTCATCTTGACAGAGCTGTTTGGTTGGCACCACATGACATCATGACTTTTATGCTTGTGGCTGTGGCGTTTAATTAGGCTCGTTATGGCTTGCTCGCCGATCTTCAGACCGGTGTCTTTGTCGCGTAAATCTGGATCATTACAATCCAGTATTTCAAAAATTGCTGAAGTTGACGCGTGAAAATGTTGCCAGCGTTTCTCAACCGTTGGTTCCAACATGTCATATCCACAATGTATCACACCGACTGTCATTTGATATCTTCTACCTGAAATGAACAATTCAGATTCACTTCTAGACACCTCATATTTCGGTGCGGAGACAATCTTGGTCAATATTGTTTTCTCGGCTAGGTTTGAATTAACCTTCAACAGTTTGAATTTCACTTCATATTTGATATCAAGTGCGTATGACACATCTTGATTGTTTTCGTCTTTAAGTGTTATATTATGTTTTGGACACACATCCCATGACCCGGTGATATTACTATAATTGGAGTATGTTGTAGCTACAGTCGGGTGCGCGTCAAATCTGTCAACATCCCATTGTGACATCGTGACTATGTGTATGGCTGGTGTGGATGTAGAGCAAGTGTTTGGTTGATTGTTGACTGTCAGTTTTTTAGTGACTCTCCATGGACCAGAGAGTGGCCATGCTTTCGTTTCAACTTTTTTTGTATATTCGCTGTAGCTCCAAAATTTTTGGTTTTTGAGGATATCGTATTCACTACTATCCGCTCCGGTGATTCTTTGTCCGGTGGCAGGTATACTATATGCTTGCTTCCATTGACCATCTTCATGATACTCTAAACTATTCTCACAATTATTTAACGTGTTTGCATATACATTGATCACCTTGTCCGGTATGTCACCCCCATACGCACCCGGGAAATGTCCCGTCAGTTTTTTCGGAGTTGCTCCAGAGTCTGCATTTACCAATACTGATGGCCATCGCCCGGGAGTTAGATCCTTGAAACGCTTCTTATCAAATCTTGCAATTTTTCCAATGTCACCAGATTCGTATAATCTTGGTCCGTTGATGTAGCTATTGTCCGTGTCTGGTGTGCGAGACAATGTGATCACCGGGTTGGATGTACTGTCTATCTTGTAACTCCAGTTTGCTAATGCACTACCATTATAATTGCGTATAATACCAGATACCTGTGCGTATGCTTTGAAATTGTATGTGAAGAAATTGCCTTTTCCAGGTGATGCGACTTGAGATTGTGCCGATCCGGTCAATCGTGCATTGTTAATTGCTGATTCGGGTCGTGTATCTGTAGCCGCTGTTCCGAATAGACCGGGATTTTTAAATTGTACACGATCTCTCTGCCACACAAAGCTTACATCTCCTGTTTTTCCAGTCGATAAACCTCTTAACTGACCAGCAAAAGAAACAGGCTCTTGACTATTTTCAGTACACACAATACCGCTTGTTTTGTTAGCAATAGTCACAGTTGTAGAAAGTGTAACACCGGTCACCGGTTTAGGTTTCAGTATGGCAACAGCACCCCATGGTTCAGCAGGATTCATGTTGTCATGATTGTTGAATCTATCGTTAGGTGCAAATGCAACACTCCAGCTCTGTGCTCCTGTGAATTGTGTTGATGTGAACATGTACCGGGCTTGAAATGCATGCCGGTTATTGGCGCAACCACGAGATGTAGCTAGCGCAATTGGGGCTGGTAAATTACCTTCCTGTCTTTTGAGCTGCCAGGTGTAATTGGTGTTGAAATATCTGCGATAGTTTTCAAAATATGGTCCCATGTCGTTGAATTCAACTTCAAATTCAACAGTGTCACCAAAATTCACGGGCACTTCAACAGGTGCGGCGAATGAACCGACACCACCAGAACTTGTTTGTGCTGGTGCATTCCAGGTGTATGTTTTGACCACACGATTGTACTTCATCACGTATTGGTCTGTCGTCTTCTGACCGCTCAGCCTAGATCGCCGTGTCACATAACTCTGCCAATGTGTTTGCCCGAACTCTGCTTTTGATTTAACTGTTTCTTGAGCGTATTCTTGCTTTATAGCATGATTGTTATCAACATATGCAGAAAAATCCTCATGACCTACAACAGATATTTTGATCGATTTGATGCTCGCGACTCGAAAATCACTATGCCGGATTTTCGTGGTACCGAAAAGTTCCTGTGAATCGGCACTTAGTCTACCACGAGCAGATCCTAAAAGATTTGACTGCTCGTGATTGTCACCGACTGGATCATTGTAGCCCATCTTTACTGCTGATTATGTTCTCGAGTTGTTGTACTTTTACATTAAGATGTTTCACACACTCAATCAACAGCGGTACCAGTCTTTCATACTTCACAGCTTTGGATCCGTCATCACGTGTGTCTACCAATCCTGGGAGATTGATGCTTTCAACTTCTTGTGCAATAACACCGGTGTCTTCACCAGAGTATGTTGTTTGTTGATCATTCCATTTGAATGTAACACCAGTGATTCGCTGAGCCAGATCCAACGGATTGTGTATAGGTTCGATATCGTCTTTGAATTTAGCATCTGAACTACAAAACGAAATTACGTCACCACCACAATTGATATTCTTTTTAGCGTAAATACCACCTTGGCTCGCACAAATAGCAGCTTGATTTCCACAACCGTCACCAATGTTGGCAGTTTTAATTTGCTTCGCAGTGTTTGGATTCATCTGTAATGCTCCGGTGTCATCGTATATGATTGTTGAATCATCAGTACGTGGAATAGGAACGTTGTTGGTACCGTCACCTATATACAATCGAAACGTATCAGTTGTAAAACCTGGTTCCCCTAGATCAAGGGTCGCACCCGTGTCTGAATCTGATAATTTTAAATCAGCTTTAGGTCCTCTTCGGAGCAATATTTTAGTGATTGTTGATTCTGCCATATCATGAATATTTACTTGCCAAAACCTGTTTTTGCTAGTATTTTACTTGATAAAGGTTATAATATTATGATGCAAGAACGAAAAACTCAAAAATTGGTGTGTATCGTCACAGGACGAGCTTTGTTGGCTACAACCGAGTACTATGAAAGAAAGATTGAGCGTGCCGGTAGTGCAGAGAAATTACATGAGACATACATATGCAAGGAAGCGAAAAATCTATTGATCAAAGGTTACACAGTCGAGAAGATCAGAGAGATGTTGAACATTGACACTAGCAAGGTGGGAGACGTCTCGCAAGAAACGGTAACAGAAGTGCTAAACAGTCGGGGCAACACGTACAGAAAAGTAAATATATTCAACACAACTAACAATTTGTTGAATTTCCGGACCGATCCTGAGGTGCAACAATTGATCAAAAATCTTAAAAATGAACAAAGTATTAACAGCAGTAATTGACACACCCAATCGATTGTTGTTCATTGATGCTCCAACAGGTGCAACAGTGAACTCGATACAGATTGATGGTGATCTGGTGAATGGACCCATTGTAGTGGGCGATCAATGTACCTTGACTGTCAAGTTACCTAACACACTAGAGACACGTGTGTACAACATGGTGACGGGTGGTATAATCAATAAGTTCGCTACTGCACGTTGAGATGAATAAATACTAGTGTTATGAGTAAAAATTACACTAGTATACCTCAGTTGAGTACCCCGGACTTCAAACCTGCGATTCCGGAATATATGTTGAACGGTGTCAAAGACGACACCTCACGCTACATCATTGAACAAATATCAATAATGTCGCAACAATCGTCATGGCAGACACACAAAATCATGAACATACATGATTACACCAGAAGCATTAATGGAAAAGTTATTGAACTTGAACAATTCCGTAACGAGCTATTGACACAGATCAAAACAGAAGAGGAGCTTGAGAAACAAACGGTCAAGATGAAAAAGCATTACAAGATCGCTATTTTTGTGTTTCTCGCTCTTGTTTATCCGTTGTATCTCGCTGTTGTTTCTGAAACAGGATTGTCTGATATTTTCGCGAAGATATTGCGAATCATGCCTTGAGAAAAAAGTTATTCATATTCTGGTTTTTAAGTAGAACTCGGTTAGTGACGCATATATAATATGGTATATGAATGTTACAAAACGCTCCGGTAGAACTGAACCATTTAATGAAGAAAAAATCAAGCGTTGCGCCGAGCGCGCTTGTGTGTCTATCCCAGACGTTGACCCGGTTGAAGTTGTTTATAACGCTCGTATAAAATTGTACGACGGTGTGTCCACGAGCGAGATCGATCATGCATTGATCAGATCAGCTAGAAGTTTGATAGAATCAGAACCATCGTATAGATTTGTAGCAGCTGGTCTTCTGAGAGCCACAATATACAAAGAAGTGTTTGGTGAGAACGCTGATAGTGATGCTTTCGAATTCCAATATCGTAGAACGTTTATCATGAACATCAAAAGCTTGATCAAAAACAAAATTGCTAGTAAGGAGCTTGCTAGATTTGATCTAAAAGCATTGTCGAACGAGCTCAAAATCGAACGTGATCACAAATTCGCATATCTTGGACTTCAAACATTATATGATAGATATTTGATGCACATCAACGAACACAAAATGGAAACACCGCAAGGTTTTTGGATGCGAGTAGCCATGGGATTAGCAATCAAAGAAGCTCCTGAGGAGCGAGAGAAGTACGCAATTAGATTTTACAATCTTCTAAGCAATTTTGACTTCATGAGCAGCACACCAACATTATTCAACAGCGGTGGCTCGTTCAATCAATTGAGCTCATGCTACTTGAACACTTTTGAAGACAGTATCAACGGCATATTTGATGGTGTACACCAGGAAGCGTTGAAAAACAAATACGCTGGAGGTTTGGGTATGGATCTCACCAATTTCCGAGCTACAAATAGTTACATCACCGGTACAAACGGTACAACGCAAGGAGCCGTGTATTTCTGGAAATTATATGGTGACATGCTAGCAGCGGTGAATCAAGGCGGTAAAAGACGAGGTGCTGGTTGTGCGTATCTAGAGACATGGCATGCCGATATTGAAGATTTTCTCGCGTTGAGAAAAAATACAGGTGACGAGAGAAAACGAGCACATGATATGAATACGGCAAACTGGATTCCTGACTTGTTCATGAAACGAGTTGCAGAAGACGGTGATTGGTTTTTGTTCAGTCCTAATGAAGTTCCAGAATTACATGAATTGTACGGAGCAGAATTCACAAAGAAATACGAGGAGTATGTTAAACGTGGTAAAAATGGTGAATTGAAAAACTTCCGGAAAGTCTCAGCAAAAGAGCTTTGGAAAAAAATGCTGCGTTCTCTTTTCGAAACCGGTCACCCATGGATGACATTCAAAGATCCATCAAACATAAGATACAGCAATCAACATGAAGGTGTTGTACATAGTAGCAACTTGTGTACAGAGATTTTATTACACACAAAACCAACAAGATACAAAAATGAAGCTAGTAGAACCGTCAAAGAGTATGGTGAAACCGCGGTGTGTAATTTGGGTAGTATCAATTTACGGAACCATGTCAAAGAACAGATTGATGAAAAAACGGGTGAGGTGACGCATGTTGTTGATTATTCGAAATTGAAAAAGACAATTATTGTTGCAACCCGGATGCTCGACAATGTGATAGATATTAATTTTTATCCAACAGAAGAAGCAAAGCGTAGCAATTTACGACACCGACCAATTGGTATGGGATCCATGGGTTGGCATGATATGTATTACAAATTAGGTATTGAGTACGATAGTGATGAAGCTGTTGAACTGTCTGACAAGCTGTATGAATGCATATCATATCATGCAATATTGCAAAGCAGCAAGCTGGCCAAGGAACGTGGCAAGTATGATTCGTATGACGGTAGCCTGTGGTCTCAAGGTGTGTTTCCTATAGACACATATGGCAAGTTGATGAAATCAAGATCAGCCAGTGGGTACACGACGAAGGAAACGTACAGTGACAATGGCAAGGATTGGACTTATGTTCGCGAACATGTGAAACGACATGGCATGAGAAACAGCAACACGATGGCTGTTGCACCAACCGCTACTATTTCATCAATTGTGGGTTGTAGTCCCAGCATCGAGCCTAGATATAGCGTACTGTTTGTTTACAGTACACTCAGTGGAGAATTCACCATGGTCAATGAATACTTTGTTGATGAGATGAAAAAATTAAATTTATGGAATCACAACATGCTAGATCTTGTCAAACAATATGATGGTGATTTGGACATGATACCTGGAATTCCGGATAGTATCAAACGACAGTTCAAAAACGCTTTTCAGCAAGATCAATTTAAAATGATTGACGCAGCAGCTGCTCGACAAAAATGGATCGACATGGGTCAAAGCTTGAATTTGTACAACAGCGAGACATCTTTAAAATACATGAACGATCTGTACACACATGCCTGGCAAATAGGTTTGAAAACAACATACTATCTAAGAAATAAAGCAGCTAGCAAGATTGAAAAATCAACAACACAATCTGCACCAAAAGCATGCTCTATAACTGACCCGGGATGCGAGAGCTGTCAGTGATTATTTGATCTTCTTGGGCTTGTCAGTATGCACGATCCGGATTATGGATCTAGGATCGGCTTTCTGCCCGTTACTCAACACTTTGTGTATCACACGTGTCCAGTATTTACTCTCTTCAATGGCTGATTCTTTTGTCAAATGATTGGTATGTGACACACGTCTACCGTCTCTTGTAACTACATACACGTACTGGTCATCTGAGGACATATCAATAATATTTAATCAAATTGGTTCTGAAGTTTGTAGTGTATTTTCATATATAACCCTTTTATACTCGAGTATTTAAACACACAAAAACGTCGCGGTAACGCACTCATAACTCATAACACTACTTAAAAACGTAATTAAGTACAACCAGACGATGTTTTGATGTTTGTCTTTGAAATCTTGTTCAATGCTTTAAATACAAACTTCGTCATTGTCGTTCAATAATTAGGAACACCCAGAGCTAGTCTTGAGCTTCGTTTTAACAATCTTATTCAATGCTTTGTAAACTTTTTTTGTCATATCATTATTATTTATCATATCACAACCGAAAAAAAAGATAAAAAATATTGAAGTTTTCCGGGTCATAGTTATAATAAGTATAACAGTATATGAGTATCAAAACAGGAAAAATTTTGGGGGTTGAATCTGCAGGTGTAAATCAGATTCTACCACATGTTAACGCTTGGGCATGGGATCTATACCGTGCAGGAAAGAACAACAATTGGAACCCGGAAGAGGTTCCTATGACCAAGGACACACAGAACTGGAAAAGTGAGGATGTGTTGAGTGATGATGAGCGACTGATCATCAAAAGATGTCTAGGATTTTTTGCTGGTAGTGAAAGTCTGGTAGGCAACAACTTGTTCACATTGTTCAAGTACATCACCGATCCAGAGTGTAGACAATACATGGCGAGACAAATGTATGAAGAGTGTTTACACAACGACACAATCGTTTATATATGTGACAGTTTAGACCTGGAGATTGACGAGGTATACAAGGCATATCAAACCATTCCTAGCATCAAGGCCAAGGATGATTTTTTGATGAATGTCACAAGCAATCTGAATGGTAAAAACATCGACACATCAACTCCAGAAGGAATCCGAGAGGTCATAAAAGCTGCATTCATTTACTGGATCGTGTGTGAAGGTACATTCTTTTACAGCGGATTTGCCATGTTGCTCGCCATGAGTGACAAGATACCAGGTATTGCTGAACAGATACAATACACGTTGAGAGACGAATCTATACACATCAAATTTGGTACCAATGTGTTGAACAAAATTCGCGAACAAAACCCAGGTGTGTGGGACGAGAGTCTAGATGAGGAACTTGTAGGGTATTTGAAGCAAGCTGTAGAGTTAGAAATTTCCTATGCCAAAGAAGTTTTACCCAAAGGTATTCTTGGACTGAACGCTGACATGTTTGTCAATTACATGCAAAACATCGCCAACAGAAGGCTCACCAGTTTGGGTATGGTTGAACAATATGAATCATCAGAAAATCCATTTCCATGGCTGAGTGAGACCATCGATCTGGACAAGCAGAAAAACTTTTTTGAAAGCAAAGTCACCGAGTACCAGAACGCTGGAGCTTTGGCAGACGATTTTTAACAATCGATTGTGCGATAATTTCGTATGTTGGTTGTCTTCTCAACCAACCATTAGTTTTCACCTGTTTGCCTTCGATCTCTTTGTAGTGCATGAAAAAGTTTTCAGCGACATCTAAAAACAAAGGATCAATACAGTCCAAAGTTTCATAATTTTTAACATGTGATATTGGGCAACCGAGCAATTTGTAATCTTTTGCTCCGTCATCGTCCATGTCTAAACATCCCATCACTGTACATTCTACCAATGTGCCACGATCTATTGGTGTAGCGTTGTATATTATGATATCCAGAGCATCACCGTCATCTGCTAGAGTGTTTGGGATAAATCCATAACTAGCAGGATACACCATGGCGCTCATCAAACATCTGTCTAGAACGAATATGTCTAGCTCCGGGTCGTATTCGTATTTTGCACTAGTGCCTTTGGGTATCTCGACAACTGCGTTTACTACTTCAGGTGAGTCACTGTGTATAGGTAGTTTGTACAGATTCATATGTTATATGATATCTGTCAGAGGTCGAATTGCAACTAAGCCAGGTGCAACAATTTTTGTTCTGACTCTTGTAAATGCTGTATCGCATAATCTTTTTGTTTGAGCTCAATGTCCCAGTCAATTTGCATGTCACGTGTGTAATGACTGTCATGCTGCTCTCTGAACACAGCAGGTGATGATGTAGCAAAATCTGTATGTGCTCGAGGGTTGTTGTTGGCACCACCCTCACTATAGTGAAACAATGGGTTTACATCATGTGCACGCCAGGTACTGGCACACAACCTGAACGCTTCATCGACGTCCCATGCACCAGGATTGCATTTGTGATGCAAGTTGTCATACGTGATCGGTATGCCAGTCTCGAGATGTACCAATTCGAACAGCATGTCTGGAGTCCATAAACCTTTGTCTTCGTTCTCGAGTACTAGTCGTGACTTGACACGATCCGGTAACTTAGCATAATTTTGTATGAACTCTGCTGCTATCGTCTCAGCGTCACCTGAACTACGACTCATGTGTATATTGAGGGGGTACCAATACGATCTGCTGTTTTTACCTACCATCTTATCCATCAGCCATGCGTGATGGTCTAACTCGTTTATGGTACGTCTCACCACTTCTGGATTGGCACTACACAACACGTTGAAATGATCCGGGTGAAAGCTGAGACGGAAGTCTTTAGGTGATTGACCACTAGTGAGCGCACGAATCTCTTCGAACTTGTCTTCGATCAAAGTGGCATTAGGTAGATCGTTGATACCGACATTGGCCTTGTCTAGATTGAACAGAGGGAACAACGTGCTACTGATACGATAACCCCAACCATTGTCAAATGCATAACGCATGGTTTCTAGCGTGGTCTGTAAATTTTCTAGTGCGCGTTCGCCTAGAATCTCAAGAGCATCTGATCTCTCGTGTTTCTCGAACTGCGTGTATCTGAACGCACGATGATTAAAACCTTGTTTTTTTAACGTTAAACTAATGCAACATAGATTGTACATGATAAATAATAATATGAACAGAAATCATGACATGCAACACATTTGGAAGAAATACACAGAAAAAAATGTAGTTGAGGAGAATATGTATTCAGATACAATATATAGAGTGGATTTGTACAACGGTCGCAGTCAAATGTTGCTCATGACTGATGAGATAGCAGAAGATTTAGAACATCTAGAAGGCCCTATAAAAGGAGGTGCTATGGTTTGGATGGGTGAAGAATACATGTACCTGAAACCTAACAAAGTCGAATAACAATTTATGAAAGATCAAGATCAACAAAAATTATACGCGTTATACACAGAGAGCAAAAAAACCGAAGATGTACCTAGTGACATCAAGGACAAAGCTGATCTGGATGACGATGGTAAGATTAGTGAATATGAGAAGAAGCGCTCTGACGCTATCATGAAAAATGATAAGGACAAGAGCAATGACAAACATGTTTGCGCCACAAAAGTAGAGCATCACAAATTCGGTCACGGTACACCAATATTTTCCGAACATGCCGAACCAAATGATGACGGTTACGTGAGCTGGTACACAGTTCAGTTTGAACATGGTGCTGAAGTTGTCAACACAGCAGACTTGACAGTACACGAAGAAAGCAGTCACGGTAATCACTAATGAAAACGTTTCAACAGTTTTACGAAGAGAAACAAAAGGGTGTTGATGGTAAGGCTTGCTGGAAAGGTTACAAGCGCATGGGCACCAAAAAGAAGGGTGGTAAAACCGTTGACAATTGTGTGAAGATCAAAGAGGCTTCAGACGATAAGTTCAACGAGGGTGTGATCGGACGAGCCAAACCCACGTCTGACCGGATGCGATTGGATGATGACCTTAAACAACGATTGCTGGATCATGGTATGAACATGTACCAACAGCATGGAGCGCAACCTAACGACATCATCACGATGCTGGGTAAAATAACTAGAATGGACACAAATTTTTCAGACACAGCAAAACAAGCAGTGTTCAATTATCTAGGTGGTGATTACATTAACGACCTGGAAACGAAACTTGATGCATATGATGAAGACATGTACAGTGAGAAAAACGCCAAATGCACCGGTCCTACTAAAAAAGCCAGCAGCACCAGCAAGGGTAAAAAATGGATGAAGTGTGTGAAAAGTGACAGCGGTGGATATAAACGTATTCACTGGGGTCAAAAAGGTGTGAAAGTGAGTGGCAAAGCCAATACCAAGCGCAGAAAAAGTTTCAGAGCTCGACACAAATGCAGCACAGCCAAAGCCAACACTCCTCGAGGACAGGCTTGTAAGGATTGGTAATATTTAAAATGAACAAAGACGACAAATTGATATGGGAGCGTATGCAACAGAACAGTTGCGAGGTCGCTATTAAGAACAAACAGCTCAACACACGCAACAAAGCCAAAGCTGCTTTGGATCAGGCTGTTGCTTACATGCATCCAGAATCTGCCCAAAAAATCTTGGAATTTGCACAACAAGGTCGGTTGTGTGGCAATTGCATGGCTTTTGACGTGAGTGATCGAGCCAAAGAATGTGGTGTTGATGTGGGTGCTGGTTATGGTTATTGCACCGGTTATGACTTCATGTGCCATGAAGATAAAACATGTTTGAGCCATGGAGAAGGCGGACCTAAAAAATAAATATTTAAAATGAAAGACAAAGACTCGAAACTTTTATGGGAATCATACGTCACGCCGGTGCAAGAAGCAGAGGTTCCATATTCTGATGACAATGATCCAGATCCATCCGTGATCGACAAAATGCCTGGAGAGATCGGGCAAGATCAAAATGCATATTCAAACGAGGGTTTTGAAGAGATGAGCGTTGAAGAACTTGCCGGACTGAGCTTATCAGACAAGATTGAGGCTCTCACCTCCATGGTGCGAAGTGCTCCAATGGATGAACAAGACGAGTATGAGTTGAACCGAACTCTTTTCTCCGCATTGGAAATGTTACATGATTCTTTTCTCCGTAACAGCCCAGACGGTAACTTTTAAACACAATGAAAGACAAAGACAATAAACTTTTATGGGAATCGTACATCGCGCCAGTTAGCGAAGGGTCCGATTCACATGGTTATAACCAGGGCAAAGGCAAGCATTGGGACGAGTATAGAAAAAAGCTGTCTGATTCCAATCCTATGTTGGCATATGATCGAGCACGTACCAAGCGTGAAATGGGACTCAGGTTGACTGACGAAGACTTGCGAATACTCGCGTATTACGAGGACAATCCAAGCTACGGCTCCAGTGGAGCAGAGATGAAGACTGAGGATTATGATGATCAAATGAATCCTCTAGCAGGTATTGAAGACGAGCCAGAAACCGGAATGGGTACATACTCGAACAAATTCCGCGGACCAGGAGCCCCTGGAGTGAATCTAGCCAGAGGTTTTTTATTACAGGCGCTGGAATTGATCGAAGATGATGATGTACATTTATGTGCAGACGCTGGTGCTCTAGACACAACTATCGAGGCACTACAATTAGCCATCAATGCATTGCAACACAACATTGAAGAAGTACCCGGAAATGAAATACACGAGACTCGCACTGCACCAAAAGGCAAACATTACACCAAACAAGGAGCCTTGAAAAGTGGTGATGCTGATGCAGATGGTGACGGTGGTCCAAAATTTCGTTCCGATCCAACAGACAAGCCTGGCAAAGGTGATTAATGATATCTTTCAAACAGTTTTTTGTTGAGAGTCTGTGGGCCAACATAAACAAAAAGAAAAAAAGCGGTCGAAAAAGCGCTAGCAAAGGAAGCAAAGCTTATAAAGCCGCAAAGAAAGCCGGTGACAAGCTAGAAGCAACCAAGGAGAGTGTGAATGAGAGTAAAGAATATCGAGTAGATGATTCTCAGCAACATGAATATTTAGAATATCAAAGCGAATTTGTGTATGATTATGAGGCCATGATGGGTCTACCACATGACAAACTAGCCAGTATCATAACCAAAACCGGTAACAAACGTTTCTCTGCAACAATTGATGGTATTGACCCGTCTGTAGATGGTACCGAGCATTACTATATTGTGACAGATCGTGACGTGTTGAAAAATATAGCATCATTGATCGCCAGTACTGATGAACCACATCATGAAGAATTTGCCATGGATGTTGGTACCAGTGACGGTTTTGAATTCATGGTACGTTTACCTAAATCTGGATTCACAGGTGAAGAGATTGGTGACATGGAAGTGTTTCTTGTGGCACCAGGAGGCTCTGATCAGTTACATGCACTACTATCTCGGGATGGTAGTGTGAATGAAAATTTCAAGGACGGTAAGAAAAAGGGCAAAAGCCGCCCGGGTCGAGTCAAAAGATCCGGAGCCAGTTGCAACGGTTCAGTTGCCGAATTGAGAAAAAGAGCCAAAAATAGTGGTGGTGAGAAGGGCAAGATGTATCATTGGTGTGCCAACATGAAGAGTGGCAAGAAGAAAAAATGATATCATTTCGCCAGTTTTTCTATCGCTTGTTATCTGAAGTCACCGATAGTAAAGCCAATCGTGCCAACATGATCCGTGCGTACGGGCTAGATCAGTATGGTGGTGGAGTTGAAAATCAACAAGCTCGTGCCAGTGAGTTGATAGCTCTGTGGAACAAGTATTCACCACTGATCGACAAAGACGAAGATTATGGCTTTCCTAGAAACATTCCAAATTTAGATCCACGTGACATATATTCATGGAGCAAAGTGAGCAAACAGATGAAATGGGATCACCCTGAAGCGGTTCAAAATCTAGAAGCCATGATTGCCAACTTGAAGCGAGTGAAACAAAACAAAGTTTCACGCAAACAAGAAGAGCAAAATTACACAGTGATATACAAAAATGAACATGTCACAGTGTACGAGCCACATAGTGAAGGTGCAAGTTGTCGATTAGGCGCAGGTACCAAATGGTGTACAGCTGCCACCAAAGGGACAAATCACTTTGACAGTTACACAAAAAATCAAGGCGTGAGATTGTACTACATCTTGCCTCACAAAACAATGCATGGTGAAAAATACGCCATCGCTGAATACCCGGATGGTAGACGTGAATATTTTGACGATGAAGATCAACCATACGCTGACTTTGAATTCAAAGAGCAGGTGCTTGACCGATTCAACATCGACACAACCGGGTGGTTGAAAGAATACACGGTTGTGGATCAATTACGTAAAGCCAGCGCGAGATTGAGCAAACTAGCTGATGACTCGAGCAATCAATTGGAATTGAAAGGAGCACAAGAGAACATCATGAACATCATCATGAACATGGGAGACGCCAATTACAAAGATTATGAAAAGTATCGTGAAGAAACCGGCATGCCGGATCGAGCATTTCTAGAGCTCAGCGAGAAGCATGGGTTGTCTACTGACACATACATGTTCTTCACCACACCCAGAAGCAACGACCCGGACATGAAAACAGAATTCACTATCAAAACGAACAAAGAGTTTCGTCGATTGTTCGCAGACGCGTTGAATGAACGCACCGATCTATCTTTACGCGGTTACGGTGAGTATGATCACCCCGGAGGAAATGATGATGATCTGTGGAAACAAGTTAACAACACATTGAGCTACATGAAGCATCAGGACCGAGTATGGGATCTGATTGACTACTCGAAAAACTGGACTGATGGTAATTGGTCTGAGTTGCATGAATTGACATTGGATGCGTTCCTGGAACTAGGACCCAGGCAATTCATTGAAGGTGAACCTGGTATGATACATGGTGGTTTGTTGAGATTTTGCTTGTATGAATTACCAGGTAACAGATTTCCAGAGATGGAACAATACGCTGCAGAAGAGATGCAAGTCGCAGCTAGACAGATGGGATTAAAACATCCTTATGATTTATCTTTAGGTGCTCCTGGTGACAACGAGCAGATGGAACAATGGACCATCAAGATGAGAAAAGCCGGGTGGATAGATTTTGCAAATCGATACAATCTGTCCGTAGCAGGTGCCAAAGGTACAAATGATAAAGTGTCATACATACCTAACAATCCTAGCTCGTACGAACAACTGTACGATTACCCGATGAAATAATTTATGATAGCAAAAATAAAACAATACCTGCATCTACGAACCAAGACAACATTACCACCAGTCGAGGTACAAGATGTCGTACAGACTTTGAGTCAGAAACAAGGATGGGGATGGACGCAATTGAACATACCCAACTTGTGGAAAAAAACTAAAGGTGAAGGAATTACCATTGGTGTGATTGACACAGGTGTACCACAACACACAGATCTTGATGAAAATGTGCTAGAGGGAATCAATTGCATCCCCGGAGAAAATCAGTATGACAACAATGGACATCAAACGCATTGTGTGGGTATCATATCAGCTGAGAACAACGATTTTGGCATGGTTGGAGTCGCACCCAAAGCCAAATGTCTATGCATCAAAGGCTTAGGCGACAAGGGTAGTGGCACGTATGGAGGACTGATAAAGGCTTTGGAATATTGCTTGGAGACTCGTCATGACGGGACCAAGCGTGTTGATATCGTGAGCATGAGTCTAGGCGGCAAGAGACCATCCGCGCAAATGAAAGCTGTGATTGACAAGCTTGTTGCTGCAGATATACCTGTGATATGTGCTGCTGGTAATGATGGATCTGGAGGTGTTGCTTACCCTGGAGCTTTTGACAACACGATAGCTGTTGCAGCATATGACAAGACTGGCAAAGTGGCAAAATTTAGTTCCAAAGGACCACAAGTCGACTTCGCTAAACCTGGTGTTGATGTGTACAGTACATATTTGAACAACGGTTACGCGCGATTGAGTGGCACATCCATGGCGACTCCTTTCATGGCTGGGGTGGTGGCTTTGTTGATGAGCTTCCGGAAGAAGCAAAACAAACCGTTAAGTGTGAAACAGTTGAAGAATTTGCTCATAAGCAAAGCGGATGACAAGGGACTGATTGGTAAAGATGAGAGCTGGGGATACGGCATTGTGGATGTTGAAGAGTTGCTCGACACCGATGAACCACCTGCAGACAAACCAGCACCCACACCAAACAAACCAAAACCTTCACCTGAAAAACCTGAACCAACTCCAAAGCCTATCAGAATGCCATGGCTGACACCACGTCTGACATGGATTGTGTTTTGGATCATGCTGACACTCATCATCACAGCCGGTGTCGTGTCTTATGTGTTTGATGATGAGCTTGATTTACCTGACGCACCATACATCGACGAACAAGGTAACATCGACTGGGACAAGAAGTACGAACTGGAAAAACAACAGTCGAATTAAACTGATTTCTGATGCACAATAGTGGCTAGAGGCTTTCGTGTACTGGCATTTAATTCACAGTCCCAAACTGGTGATAAATTTATAATGTACGGGCTGTCATACAACAATTCACGATTCTTATGTGTGCTTTCGAAGTAGCGAATGGCGAATAACCAATCAAACGCTTCCTCGCGATCCCTTCCTCGTTCTGTTTCAAACAGCAATCGTGTGTATCTCATGTAACCTGGTGTTCTGTTGTACACAGCAACTCCGTTCATGTGATTTCTGCGTATATGGTTAGCATCATCCTCGATTTCTCCACCGCCGATACCATAATATGTTGAACCGTATATCCACCACTCGGTGTCAAAATTAGCGATGTCTTGATTTATCGGAACATCAAATTTATCACTCAAACGACAATCTGCCTCTAGCAACAACACTCTGGGATACAATGAGGTCTTAGCGTGTAACAGATGATAGAACACTGTTGTTTGCGGGTTTTTATATTCGGTATCATCAACAAATTCAAACCGGGTCAAGCCTTGTTGCTGCAATTGTTTCATCTCTTTCAAAGCATCAGGTATATCAAGAGATGTCTCATTAACAAATGTCCAGACAGGTACCGCGTTATCGATATTATCATGTAATTGATGCAACAAACATCTCAATGATTTATCAATCAATTCTCCATGCCAGCTCTGTATAAATATTGCGTCGATCACTATGGTTATTTACTTGAGTATTTCAAATGTTCTAGTAAATAAATGTGTATGCGTATCAGCTACAAAAACAAATTTATCATGCTGTCACCGCAAAAAACAGCTGGTAACAGTATATTTGATGCTATAAGAGATCATGTCGATGTTGTACACACGGCAGTTGGTAGCATTGATGGAAAAATCGAGGCTAGCCCATACTATCAACATGTGACATTAGAGCGGTTAAAAATGCATTTTGAAACGACTGATCATGCATGGGATGATTTTTATAAATTTTGTTTCGTGAGGAATCCTTGGGATCGTTACGTGTCATGGTATAGTTTCATGCAACTACGTCACGGTGATTTAATACAAACAAATAAAATGATCACGGAGCATGGAGGGTGTGTACCATTCAAAGAACTGAGCTTTGAAGACTATATGAGTAGATTATATACTCAAATGCATCATACAATCAATTGTGATAATAACTGGTACCAATATCCATTGAGTAGTTATTACATGGATGGCGATAACATGATTGATTATGTAGGGAGAGTTGAAACAATAGACCGTGACCTACAAAACATATGCGAGCATCTTAATATTCAACATCACCCATTGGGTGTACACAATAAAACTGAACACATGCATTACCGGCAATACTATAATAATAAAACCCGGGAAATGGTTGTAGAGATGGAGCAAGATTGTATACAGCGATTCGATTACACATTTTAATGAAAATATACACTTACTATGAACCCGTTGACCTGACGGAACAAGAATCATTGATTGAGCTCTGGAAACTCAATTGGTCACAAAAAGGTTTCGATCCGGTGGTGCTTGGAATCGATGATGCACTGTCAGCTCCGATACACGATGAGTACATGAATTTCGTACATGAGATACATAATACAATCGACCCGGACGTCAATATAGAAGGCACGTACTGGCTCGCGACGCAAAGAGAAATTGCGGCATTCACTGTAATTGACGAACCGAGCTTTGTTTCTGATTATGATGTTTTTAATGTTAATTTTGATATACCGAGCGAAGTCGAAGATTATGTACATTGGAGAGATGCTAGATGTACATGTTTCGCATCCGGTGGTTCGAACGGTTGGAACAACTATATCAATTGGTTGTTCAGCATGAAGGATAAGATTATCGAAGGATGTCGAGGCGAAGTTGTTGCTACCGGTAGAAAGACATATACTGATCAGGATTTTTTAGTGTATGCAAATCCACTGACGTCAATACTAACAAAAAACAACGACCTTCCATTCTTATTATATAGAGACGAGAACTCACCGGTTGGAGTTTGTAACAAACATCTCAACAATCTAGATGCAGTAAACACAATTCACTTCTCGCATAGAGACACAAACCAAGTGACCGAAATGGGTGAAATACATGACAATAATGAATTGAAGAGAATATCTCTTGTAAAAGAGATATTAAATATGCATGTATGATTATATCTCTAGACAAAAAGTTTGTGTGTATAAATCCACCAAAAACCGGTACCGGTTATCGGGAGAGTATTTTCAAAACTGTGTCCGATTATTCAGTGAATGGAGTATCAGAAAAGATGTTAAAATTGTTACCTGATATAAAACATGACCCTATTAAACATAGACATGCTAAAATTGACGACGCAATTACGTTCTTGTATGAGTCTGGTCTAGACCATAACGATTTTTATTTTTTTACATTTGTTCGAAATCCATGGCACCGGATTGAATCGTGGTATAATATGTTGATAAATCAACAAGTACAACGTAATCGTGACTCAAAAAACAGAATTATTGAACAATATATTAACGCGAAAGAATTCGCGAAATATGTCAGAAAAAGGCAACATGTTATTGACGGGTACATACATGGTGAAAAACGTAATATAGATTTTTATGGAAAGTTAGAAACTATAGATACAGATCTCCAGAAACTTGCCGAGATTCTCGATTTAAAGATACAACCATCCACAGGTAATCGTTGCCAAAAAAATATGATAAGTTATCATGACAAAATAAAACAGCTTTGGAATGATGTTTTAATACAATTGGTAGCAGAAGACAACAAATATATTATTGATACTTTTAATTACAAACCAGACTAAATTAGTATATAATGATTAGTCATCACAAAAAATTCATTTTTATACATATACCAAAGACTGCAGGCTTTTCTATGTTAGAAATTTTAAAATTATATAGAGACGATAATAGATACGCTACTGGTCACGCCACGCAACGCCAATATTCAAAAATACTTGATATACAAAAATACTATCAGTTTGCGTTTGTTAGAAATCCATGGGACAGATTATGCAGCGCATTCTTTTTTCTAAAATCAGGTGGAATGAATAAACATGATCAAAAAATTTCAGAAAAATACGATTTACAAAATATGACATTTACAGATTTTGTGTTGCGTCATGTACCGACAATTAACTCAATACATTGCAGACCTCAATATAAATTTATAGAGTACAAACCAGCTGATGTTGATATATATAAATTTGAAGATCTACATAAAGGTTTTGATAGTGTGTGTACCAATTTAAATGTCAACCATGAGCTCACACACATAAACAAAAGCAAACACAGACACTACACCGAATACTATGATGAGGAAACGAAAAATATCGCCGCGGAAAAATACGCGGAAGACATTGAGTATTTCGGATACAAATTTGGAGAATAAAATATTATGAAGGATGCAATATATATAAGAATGCCAAGATGTGGTTCAACTACAATATCCAATTTTTGCAGTAACAATAATATTAAATTTTTTGGTGGTAAGGATATGGGCTTTTGGGGACGCGATGGTTTTCTTAAAAAGAATACTTCCGAAAAATTATACGAATGTATATCAAATTATGTAGGTGAAAAATTATACGATGAAAGCTATATTTTTACAACTGTAAGAAATCCATATTCGCGTGCGGTTTCTTTGTTTAAACACCGTTCGTGGAATGCCTCACAAACCTTTAATGATTTTTGTAATGCAATTAAAAGAGAAGAATATCCATCGAAGTGTGCAAAGTGGCATAGCTCGTCTTTAACAGAGCATATTGTTGATAATGATCATTTAAAAGTCGATTTTGTTATTAAACTAGAAAACATCCAAGAAGATTTCGATACAGTCTGTGACAAAATTGGAGTTGCAAAAAAACAACTCCCACATGCAAACAAAAGCAGACACAGACACTATACTGAATACTACGATCAAGAAACAAAGCAAATTATTGAAGAAAAATACGCAAAAGATATAGAATATTTCGGATATAAATTTGGGGAATAAGATTGTGAAAAACAATAAAAAGGTATATACTTTTTTCGAGTCAATTGATGGATGGAGTAATGATAAAGATTTGCTGAAATTGTGGCAACAGAACTGGAGTGACAAAGGTTTTGAACCTATTGTATTATCCTTAAATGACGCAAAAGAGAATCCGTACTATAGCGATTTTATAGAATCTCTGTCTACTGGTTATAGATATGTAATGCAACGCGATATAGTACACGATGGAAACCCGTGGAATTATTATGTTTTACATAATTATGTTCGATTTTTAGCATACGCTCACAAACTTGATGATAGCGAAATCTCACTTGTTATGGATTATGATATATACAATATAAGATACACACATCATGAGCTAAGTAGCAAAAAATTGACATTTTTATCTAATAGATGTCCTTGTATTGTTTCTGGTACTAAACAGCAGTTTTTATCATACTGTAAATGGATGGCTAATGTTATTATTAAATATAAAAATGAATTGAGACAAGATCATGAATCAAGCCCGTATTCAAACTTACATGAGATGGCTCTATTACATAGAATGCATGTTATCGACCCGGTAATCACAGACTGTTTTGAGAACATACCTCCGCGAGAAAGTATATGTGCTGGTCTACCTGATATTAAGGAACATCACACTCTAGTACACGTCTCAAATAGTTATTTGTCACAACATGAAAAGAGTCACGGTCGTGATCATAGAAAATTGCCCGCCGAAGATAAAATAGCCTTACGTGTTAAACTTGCTAAAGATGCCATAAGCTCAGCTAGCTAATGACAATACCTACAGATCGAAAGGATGTAATAAACTTACTATCCGAGAGAAGACATATACCTGTACATGTACGAGATATGATATTTCGATTCCACGCTAATGATGTTAATGTGCGAGATGTTTCCGGTAATCGATACGTGACTGAAGGGTTATCTACCAGGCTTCGTAAGTTTATTAGTGATACGGGTGTTAAAAATTGCATTATAATTGATCTTTCATATGAATGGTCCGGAAATTGGAATGTTGAGATTTTTAATCAATATTTTGATATGTTGGAAGAGCATATTGGAATGAAGGTGTATGTAATTACATTAAATCATAAGATATGTTCTGACGAACGGTATATATACTACAATCAATTTTGGTATACACGATACTACGCTAGAGACCATAGCGATAATCTGACAATACCTCTTGATAAACAGTATACTATGCTATATCAAAACGGTAGAACTGATATGCAGAAGATGTGCATGATCAATATATTACACGGTAAAGGGTTATTAGATGATGCAGTATGGTCCGCAATAAAATATCATCCTAGAATATCTAAAAAATATGCTTCAGTGGAGCTAAACAAACAGTTACCAAAAGCATTTGATGTATCTAATAGAGGTAAATGCTTTTGGTTAAGCTTTTACCCAGAACTATACAAGCTCACAAGATTTTCATTAATTGCTGAAACTCAAATGCATAACAATGCGTGCCGGTATAGTGAGAAGACAGTCAAAGCGATATTAAATAAACATCCATTTATAATATGTGGATACTACAAAACATTAGAATTATTACGTGACGACGGGTTCCGGACGTTTGAAGGATTTATTGATGAAAGTTATGATAACATATTAGACTGGCGGGAACGACAGGCTGCTATTGCTGATGAAGTTTCCAAACTAGTCAATATGAGTAATGATGCATGGTTGTTATTTCAACGCGATATACAACCTATCATAAACCACAATTTTAATAGATTGGTAGAATTGAGTAGTGTAAAAGGATTAGAGTTATCGCATGTGATAAATACTATATATGATATGTCATAAACATAAATGTATACTTGTACATATACCTAGGTGCGCTGGTTCAAGTATGGAGAGAACAATACTCGGTAGAAACTGGGTAGGTGGTAAAAAGTCAAATAGTGCAATTGGTGGTGGTGTAACAACACAACACCTTTTGGCAAGTACCACAAAAAATTTGTATCATGAACACTGGGAGGATTATTTTAAATTTTCATTTGTTAGAAATCCATGGAGCAGGATGGTATCATTGGCGCAATGTTGTGAAAAATTTTATAAGGCTAAAATAGTTAATGGTAAACTCGATCCGAGAGGATATATACAACAATATCCGGATAGAGAGATTGATGCAAGAAGTATTTCTGCACACAAATCACAACAACCATCTAAACCAGCGATAATGAATGCTGTATATTTGAACACATTAGATGAGGAACTAGATTTTATAGGTAGATTTGAAAATTTACAAGATGACTGGAAGCATGTGTGTGATGTTATAGGTATAAAAAACACGCTCTTTGGTAGCAATAGTTCTAAAAAACCAGTTTCATCGACAGAGTATATAAAATATTATGATGATGAAACACGTGAACAAGTCGCGCAGCGTTATGCAAAGGATATAGAGTATTTTGGTTATGAATTCGGTGAGTAATATTAAATATTCTCTAATTGTTTGTAGGCTTGTATGATATTATCATCTGTGAGCAATTTGTGTGCTGTCAACACGTCATCAAACATAAGTGCGTAATCAGCCCCTAAATATTCTTCAGTAGTCATGTTACGTCTGATTAACGCTGGTGTATTGGAACATATACAATACAACATCTGCTCATCAACAACATCATCCGTAATTTGGTCTATATAGTATAGACAATTCCCCGGTACGGAAGAACAAATACTATCGGTAATATTATACATGTCTAGGAATTCACGTGTAGGTTCATTTACATTAACATGTAATTGTTTTTTCCATTTCTCGGATAGCTGCAATTGATTGAAACTCTTAAAGTCTTTACACCACCACCCTACATGAAGTATCACCCGGGTTTTTTGTGATATAAATGCTTTGATGTCAAACGCACCAACTGGTGGAAAGTTTGTCAATCGTATCAATTCAACCGGACAAGAAATTAAAGGTTCAATAACCTCTTTAAGTTTACTATTTGTTACCTGTAATTTTGTACAATTGTCAAAAGCATTATCACCAAACATCACATCCACCGTCGGTCTGGATAGAGTGGTTTTTGCTTCAAAAAATGGCCCATGTATCAACCCGGACCAAGGTCGAGAGAAGATTTTTTTGTTGTATCTGTATTGATGTTCTACATGTAACATACCATCAACATGTTTTAATTGTTCACATTCACTAGAATTGATCATATGCGATGGCATGCTTGATGTTTGCTGTGATGACTCTGTCACAACACTAGCGAGCAATTTCCTAGACGCTTTGCTTTGATTATTGTCGCATTTTTCGCGGTATATATCTACTAGTTTACCTGCACTTTCATGACTAGTGTAAAAATAGTTATCCGCATGCCATGCTAATATCTCTCGAGAAACTGTGTCTTGTAAAATTTCATATATTAAACTTCCTAGTGTATGTAAATTATTATGTGCAGTGATACACCGGAACTCCTTGGCAAACCACTGAAAACTCGGTGTAGCGGTTGTACCAACAATCATACCGCAACGTAATGCATCAACGACACTACCGCTCAGCGGTACATCATCTGTGTACATTACTAGAGCCACGTCATGTTGACTCAATTGTTTCAAATATTCGGATGTGTTGATACTCCATTTGACAGGATTCAACTTCACTTGTTTAGCAGTAGCCGCATGCTCCCATTGTTTATACACAGACATATCTGATGAATCGATTGTCAGCGTACAGTTAGGTATTTTAGTACACACTTCAATTGCTTGGCCTACATGTTTACGACTCGCAAGCTGTCCGGGTACAACTACACGGACATTTTCAACATCTGGTTTTTCGATTGCTTTGTATCGATCTGTTGGATGTATGAACAACTGCACTGTGTTACATCCTTGTGATTCTAGCAGATGTACATGGCTCATGCTATGTACAACCACCACACATTTGTTCAATACTGGTATCAATTGATTGCACCATTGCTTGTTCAATATATTGTACAGCATTCTGTTGATCGGTTGTTCGATCCATCTCGGTTTACCAAACTCTATTCTACTATGAAAGGTTATATACACTTTATCATATTTTTGTGTCATCATGTCTAAAAACCAACACATATTGTCTATCTCATCAGTTTGATCACATGAACCTCTGAACATTAACGTGTCATGTTGTATATGTAACACTTTAGAGTCCGTGTCTGGTATGCAGCTAATCAAATGATCGCGCAATTGCTGTTGATCCAGCTGACCCAACACATGGGACCCTCCCACACCACACATCTGTATATCTAGACCAAGTCCGGACATGTGGTGTTTTAGTTCGTGTGTGTAATTACTCACGCCTAAACTCTTACTACCGTACAAATAATCGATCATTGTTCTAGTTTATTTCCTGCAATTGTCATAATTCTCTTTAAAATATTCTACGGTGTTTGCAATACCTTGTTCTATATCCATAAATTGAAAATCAGGTAATAAATTTTTAAATTTACTATTGTCTGCTGTTTTTTTGTATTGACCATCACTATATGTGTCATCAAAAACCATTCGGTCAACATAGTCAAATTGCTCTGCTATCAAAGTAGCGACCCGCTCGATCGTTACTTCTGCTTGATCACCAGCTACAATCACCGTGTCTTTATTCAAATGAGGTATCAATTGTAGTGTCGCGTGTGCTAGGTCTTCTGCATGTATGAACTGTCTCAACACCTTTCCTGTGCCTCTTACTACGAACGGTTCGTCACTCCTTTTAGCTAAATAACATCGATGTATCAATCCAGGTATAACATGTGAATTCTCTAAATCATAATTGTCGTTATCACCATATATATTTGTTGGTATGATACAGCTGTAATTGTACCCATGCATGTTGTTGTATGCGTCACACTGAACCTGTAACATGCGTTTTGCATATGCGTACGCGGCATTCGAA